>SDBS01005262.1_pt1 | contig 12642 bp, 9 predicted proteins | sample 2277091 | NCBI WGS metagenome assembly SDBS01 (sample SAMN10404972, study PRJNA504765) | marine sediment metagenome | isolation source: marine sediment core GS10_PC15, 163 cmbsf | place: Arctic Ocean: Southern Knipovich Ridge | collected 2010 | reverse complement strand
ACTCCAACTGCTATTAGTAATACAAACATTAATTCTCTACCAAAAATAATAAATCCTATTATGAGCCCTGCTAATTGAAAGGAGGATTGAAGAGTTAGATTTAATCCCGATCCAAAAATTTGCCCTGTTTCCTCAACATCACTAGTAGCACGCGCTATTAATTGACCTGTTTCTGTTTTATCGAAGTAAGCAAATGACTGGCGATAAATCGCATTACTAATATCTGTTCTTAGGTGATATGTTGCACTTGAAGATACTTCAGCTCCTCTAAGTCTTGCTGCTCTGCTAAAAATATATCTTAAAGAAGCAAATAGTAATACAAAAAAAAAATTGAACAGTAGTTCACTCACATTGGCTGCAATAGACCTATTCGGATTTAAGGTTCCAACCATCCTACCAATAAAAATTGGGTAAATAATATAGAACATTGATGAGAACAAATGTAATATAGATTCACCGATAAATTTATTCTTCGATTTTAGCCAATACTTAAATATCATTCGAGCTGAGTTCATGTAAGAATGCCTTTTATCTCTTTTAAAAGTATAAATAATTTAGAAAATAAAGTTGTTTGTTCTTGATTATCAATTCACAATTCTATATCCCTATTTTAATCTTTAAACATCACTGTGCCACGGTCCGACATCTACATACTTAATCGTTGGAAGCGATTCTTCCCATGTAGTAAAATAATTAAATAATAACGCTCCAAATTGTATGTATAATCCTCTTTTATATCTAATTGGTTTTTTTTTTGAAATTATTGAATTAAATATTAAGTTGATAATTAAATTTTTTATTAAGACTTCAGATACGGTATCATTAACAAAAAACTAATTCTTTAAATTTTTATCTATGATATTTCTTATGGTTTTTTTGCACTACTTATATAGAACGTAATTTTAATATTTTTAGTATGATTTACCTAATTATAATACGAAAAGGAGACTTAAATGATAGCTAAATATATACAACCAATTGACACTAAAAATTTCTCGTTGGAATTGATCGGTGGTAAGGGAAAGTCACTAGCAAGGATGGTATCTGCAGGAATGACGGTTCCTTCAGGCTTTTACCTAACGACATCCGCATACAAGGATTTTGTTAAAATGAATAACTTACAGGAAGAAATCATTAATCAAGCAAAACCTGAAATCATCGGTAGGACTATATCATTCGAATCAGCATCAAAACGTATTAAAGAGCTGATAAACGGGGTGGAACTGTCTAACGAGATTGTTAATGAAATCAAGCAGGCTTACAGGGCATTGAGTGGACAGAATCCCGCTGTAGCTGTACGTTCTTCTGCCAATGCGGAGGACCTACCCGATCTATCCTTTGCCGGACAACAGGATACTTATTTGAACGTCCGTGGTGATGAGGCACTGATAACGGCTATACGTGATTGCTGGGCATCTCTTTGGACACCGCGAGCAATCAGCTACCGACATCAAATGGGTATTAAACAAGAGGCAGTCGCTATGGCTGTAGTGGTCCAAATCATGGTACCATCTGATATAGCGGGGATATTATTTACTGCTAATCCAGTTAATGGTGAAAGATCAGAAATCATTATCAATTCAAGCTTTGGTTTGGGTGAAGCAGTAGTTAGTGGACAAGTGACACCTGACACATTTGTAGTGGATCGGAGAACTTTGACTGTGAAAGAGAGTATAATCGGCCCAAAGACGCAAAAGATTATTTCTAGTGATAAACAAGGAACAGAATTGCAGGATGTCTCTGAACATGAGCGTAACCAGTTATCACTGTCAGAAAAATCACTCAAAGATTTGACATCAATTGCACTAAAAATAGAACATCTCTTTGATGGAATTCCTCAGGATATCGAATGGGCCATTTCTGGCGGTAAACTCTGGATGCTACAATCCCGTCCTATAACGAATCTTCCCCCACAGCCCATAGAGGTTTCTTGGGAACCAACTCCACCAGCAAAGATTCTCGCTCGGCGTCAGATCGTAGAGAATATCCCTGACCCTTGTAGCCCGTTATTTGATGAATTGTATCTGACTGAAGGTTTGGAAACCAGTGCAAAAGGTGTGAAACGTAAGAGCTTTATGGAAGGGGGTGGTCCTTTGTTTGTTACAGTAAATGGTTATGCCTATCAACGTTTTGATTTTCCACAAGTTGTAAGCATACAGAAAGAAATGGAAAAGGCAACAACAGGAGAAGCGAAGGAGGAATACGTTGCAAGGATTGAGCAAAAATGGGAGGAAATGATACAGAAAATGAAAAAAAGCGATCCCAAGATGGAACAGCATGACTTAGACTTATTCTTGTCAGATCTTTCAGCCGAAGAGTTTAAAACTTTTAATGAATGGGCCAAAACAGCAGATATCAAAGACCTTGCACATGTGTTGACCATGCCCGAAAGCAAAAATCCAACTTATGCCGCCTTCAACAAGACCCAGGTCAATGAGAACCAAATTAAAGGGTGGAGGGATAAAGCGATGCCCGAACTTCTAGCTACGGTGGAAGGATGGCAAAAGATTGATTATAAAACAGCACCGGATGAGGAGTTATTGAGAGGAATTTCCGAATTGGCCATCGCTGGAGGCCAATATTGGTCATCGAATGCATCGCATACTTTCGGTGTGGCAAAATCAACAGACGACCAGTTGCAAACATTTCTACGAGAAAACCTACCAGATCATCATTTCACCAGTGGTCACTTCCTGAGTGGTTTTAAATCGAAAACTTTAGAAGCCAATGAGCACATGTATAAGATTGCCAAACAGATCCAGGCCGATGAAGCTCTCTATGAATTGGTGGTTACAACACCGCCCAAACAAATGATGAATGCTCTACAAAATCATCCAGACAGCGGTCCAGTGGTTAAAGCTATTGAAGAGTATCTCAAGATCTATGGACACCTAGGTTATAGCCTGGACTTTGTTGAATCACTCCCAATTGAAGATCCTTCAGGACTCCTGAGCACCTTGAAAACCATGGTAGCTGCCAAAGATTACAATCCGAAAAAGCACGAAATTGTGGCTGCCCGCAAGCGTGAACAAGCGATGCAGGAGATTGAGCAGCTTCTTGATGGACTGCAGTATTGGCAATTTTGTTATCGCAATTGGTTTACTCATCGATTTTATTTCATCCGTGAGGATGTGATGTTTTATTTAACCAGTGGTTGGCCAGTTCTTCGGCTGTTAGCTCTGGAACTCGGAGAACGCCTTGTCGACGTCGGTACAATTAACATTCCTGATGATATTTTTTATCTTGGTACAGAAGAATTGACTAAAGCCATAAACGCTCGTAAAGAGGACAAAGCGGTATCAGAATATCAGCAATTAACCTCGGAACGCCGAGAGCTGAGAGAAGCACGCAAACGACTACATCCCCCAGGAACTATTCCAGAAGACGCAAGCAATAATCCCGGTGTCGCATTCAAAGAAACGCAGGTACGCAATGATCCCAACAGTGATGTATTGAGAGGGATTCCGGTTAGTCCCGGCACGGTCACCAGTCCAGCTAGCTTGATTAAATCACCAGCAGAATTTGATCAAATGCAACCAGATTCGATTTTAGTCTGTTCCATGACCAATCCTGCATGGACACCATTATTTGCCCATGCAACCGGATTAGTAACTGATATGGGTGGTATTTTAGGACATGGATCCATCGTTGCGAGAGAATACGGTATCCCTGCCGTCGTGGGAACCGGTAATATTACGCAACGCGTTAGGCATGGCCAAAAAATCACAGTTGACGGTGATTCTGGTACTGTTACGCTTATTCAAGATGAAGCAAATGGATAAGTATAGCATAAATGATTTTACATCGTTTTTTTCTTACTTTTCATGTCATTCCCTTATTTTTTTCTAAGTATTTTTCCAATTAATCTTCAATAAGATAAATAATTTCTTTACAAATAACAAGTGAAGGAATGCTATTAGCTGCTGATGAAGGTGAAAATGTTTCTATTTTAGAACCAGATAGAGATATCCGTTCAGGAGCAGGAGTAAAATAATTAACTAAAATAGAGTATTGCTACCAATGAGAATTTTTCTTCCAGAAATCCAGCTGAGATATTTTTCGTTCCTTTCTAGTAATAACTTTAGGAGTAAGCTTCTAATTGACCGGTAGTAATACAATTTGCACTTCCGACAAAAGTTTCAACTTCTACAAAACCCCAGTAAAGAATCTCGTCAATAAATGTCCTTATTTGTATTGTATAGTTAGCATTTAGATTTAGATCTATTTGAAAAAATCCATTTTCTTCAGTAATACTTTCACCTGAAAATATAATCTCATCGTTGTTTCTAACAGTAAAGTTAATCGCTTGATTTGGTAATTCTCCAGTACAACTAGAACTGTGAGTATGGCATTCATGTGTATAAGAAATATATGGAGCAATATAAACAACTCTTGTTGATTGTCCATGGATTAAATTCGGTAATAGAAAAAGTCCGAAATATATTGTTAAACCCATTCCGATTATGATTACAAAAGGTATTAGAACTTTAAATTTTAACTTCATCAACTTGAAAGTTATCAGAAAATTAAATGTATTCTGAATAAACCATTATTTATAACTTCTGTTTTGTTGTAATGAAGAATTATTTAAAATTCTTATGAAATTTAGCTTCATCATCTCATAATTTTAAAGAAAATAATGATTTAATCGAGCTACCTTCGTCCCTAAATCTAATTGGATAGTTTTTAAGATGATATCACATCCACGATATTCGAAATGGAATTCACATACATTCCTGATTATTTTTAATCTGCTATTGTTTGTGATTAAGTATAACGTTAACGCTGTAATAGCATTTTTTTTATCTTTGAGACAAAATTTTTATTTTTTGATTATTTTAATCAATAAAATTTAAAAAAATTGAGATAATTATGAAAAATAAATTTTGGCCATCCAACCTTAGTTTTAATTTCTTCTACGCTGAATATTTAAAGGTGTAGTGAGAGGATCAAGGGCTTATCGTTTTAGTTAAATTTTTCCATGAAATTTTCATTGAAATCAGTCGCAGAATTTTAAAATTTAAATATATTATTGAATAAAGAAAAAATTTTAAAATAAGACTAAAGACTATATTTATATTATAAATATAGTAATCAGATACAATAGAAAAAGAAGCGAAGAAACACAGTGAAAAAATTATGGACTCATGGATAGCATTTGCTCGAACGGGAAATCCTTCTCACAGTGGCATACCAGAATGGCCTCAATATGATACAGAAAAACGGAGTACAATGATGTTAGGCAAGGAAATAAAAGTAGTTGATGATCCATATAGAAAAGAAAGAATGGTTTGGAATGGAATTATGTAGAAAAAATAATCCAAAATTGAGGATGAAGCAGAATTAGCACCATTGAATAATACATTTTGTTTTTTTACTATTCGCGTTGTATTGGAAGCAAGAGCAGAAGGAGATTGAAGATGATCAACAAGCCAAATATTGTACTGATCTTAACAGATCAGCAGCGTGCAGATACCATGGGGTATGCTGGGGATCCAGTGGCCAGAACACAGCACGTCGATGGATTGGCTGCTGAGGGGGTTGTGTTTCGCAGGTGCTATGCGACCTCACCCGTGTGCATGGCAACTCGGGCATCTCTTATCTCTGGAAAGCATGTCAACGATCACGGTGTGTGGGCAATGGCCAACCCGGAGCTTCGTCACGGTCCGAGCCATGTGCGAAATATCCGGGACGCGGGATACTGCACCGCCGTTGTCGGCAAAACTCATCTCTGGCCGCACGGAAAGGGCCATACAAGGGATCATATCGATGAGATGCACGACTATGGCTTCACCGACCCCATGGAGATGACCGGTCCATCTGAATCAGTCTCTACAGAGTCCCCTTATACCGATTACCTGAGGGAAAAGGGCCTGCTTGATACCTATCGTGAATACATGCGCACGTATCTCAGAGGGCAAGCGCAAGGCGTTTCTCTGCCCTGGGAGTTGCCACCGAGTCTGCTTCCCACCGAGGACCACCTGGATATGTATATCGCCAGACAGGCCTCGGAGTGGATCCTTACATATCGGGATGTTGGGCCGTTCTATCTGCAGGTCTGCTTCGGTGGACCCCATGATCCTTGGGATTCTCCGGCGGAGTATCGCCGGATGTATAACGCCGATGAGATACCGCTTTCCATCACGGATCAAGCAATCGGCCCCGTGTCACCTCACGTTGAAATGCTGCTTAAGTACGCTCCGGCAAAACTCGACACGATGAGCGAAGCTCAGAATCGGGTGATGAAAACCTACTACTACGGTAAAGTTAGCCTGATAGATGATTGCATCGGTCGGGTCATCGATGCCTTGGAAGAGAAGGGGATGATGGAGAACACTTGGATTGTCTTCTCCTCGGATCACGGGGAGATGCTGGGGGATCATGGGCTGATTGCCAAGAAGGTTTTCTATGATGGCGCCCTCAACATCCCCTGCATCATCCGGCCCCCGGGCGGAATCGAAGGTTGGCAGAGCAACGGACTGACCGATCATCTCGATATCGGTGCTACACTTTTGGATGCAGCCGGCGCTGCTCCATATGAAGAAAGCGATAGCCGCTCCCTGCTCCCACTGATTACCGGCGGGCCGGACGCGCCAAACGCACAGGTGCACAAGGAAGCCGTTTTAAGCGAGATGGGTCTTCCCCCGATGGCCTATTCAATGGTCAGAACCGACCGCTACAAAATGTCGGTGAACACTCTGACCCGACAACCCCTGGATCTTTACGATATGGAAGATGATCCCAACGAGCTTCACAACCAGGTGGATAACCCCTCCCTTAAGGCCGTGCGTGATGAGCTGCTCAGCGGACACCTGAACCGGCTGTTGAGCCGAATGAATTTATCCAGCTTAAAGGACAATTCGAGGACGCAATGGTTGAAAAAATAATAGAATCATACACCGAAATCGATTTATCTGCGCTTCCTTCAGTTTCTATGGGTCAAGGGGTATATCCACACCTCCAATTGTTTTATCGCTAGAATAAATAAATATAATTTGCCAGACGAAAGATTATAATAAATTCCTTTATTGTACGTACCGATCACTAACCTATTAATCCTTATCTAAAGATAAAAAAAGCATATTAAAAAATATAAACGTGGAAAACTATTATGCCAGTAGGATGATTGAATATGATTATACTCTTAAGATTAGTATAATAGCAAATAAACAAGAATCTAAATATAAAATATTATACTGACACTTAGATGGCTGAATGGGATTATCTCAAATAGAAAAAACTTAAAAAGCTGATATAATATGAATTTTGAAGTAAAGAGATTTAAAGTAATTGCAAAAGAGAAATGGCAAATAGAGAATTTGCAATTTATGCATGAAAAAGATCCATTTGAGATTTGCTTGGATTGTGATTTTCCAAATATTGGAAAGCTTTCAATTGTTCCTTTTTCAAAAAAATATTTTAAGCAATTTGGCCAGTTTTATGATGGGTGCGATCCGGACTGGGATCTTTCTGCAAAATCCCGTTCCTTGTCTGATCAGCATGATACAAATATGGATACACTGTATGATATAGAGAAGCGGGTTACATCCAAACAAGATGCAAGACATATAATTATCACGCAAGACCATGTGATCGGCTACCTTGATATGGAAGAATTGGATTTAATCAAATCAGGAAAGAAAAATTACTTTGGGGAAGATAAGCATGCCATGATTGATATTGCCATTTCTGATAGATTTCATGGAATTGGGCTTGGCTCATTTTCAATTTTATTTTTAAAACTTGTTGCTGCAATTGCAGGGGTGAGTCTTTATTTGGTTACAGAGGATGAAAATATGCGCGCAATCCAATTCTATTCAAAAAATGGATTCCAAAAGGCTGTACCAGGAGAAATTTTTATACCTGAAAATTTAATGGATAAGCCTTGGTATATTCTTAAAGATAACGAAAGTTTTATTTATAAAAGAAAATGAAGATTGGATTGAGGATTACCAATGATTTTAGCAATGTTTGAAAGAGCTTCTCATCACAGAAAAATAAAACAAAATTTTTATTTATTGATTATTTTAGTCAATAAAATTTCAAGAAATTAGATTCAATTATGAAAAATAAAATATTTTGGCCACCAAATTCAAGCGATTGGATAGAAGTAGCTCCTGAAACTCAAGGATTAGATTCCGATAAGATTTCTGAAATGTTTGAATTTATTGAAGATAATTCATTTGATATTCACAGCATTATTATTGCACGCAATGGACATCTGCTAACCGAAGAATACCTGTATAATTCCACACTTCTTGAGACTAAAGCGTATTCTGATCTTCTTCCTCCTAAAGCGTATGCTGGACCCATATTCCATGATCAAGCTTCTGCGACTAAAAGCTTAATGAGTATTTTGATTGGAATAGCTCTCCAAGAAGGTCTCTTAGACAACCTAAATCAAACATTATACGAGTTCTTTGCTGACATTTGGGAACCTAGTTTTGTTGATAGTGAATTAAAGAAGAATATAACAATAGAACAATTGTTAACAATGAATTCCGGATTAATTGGCGGATGGGATCCTAAGTATCCTCAAGTTGAGTATCCTCCTGGTGATTGCATTAAATTAGCGCTTAATGACGTTCCATTAGGATCTACTCCTGGGGAAGAGGGAAAATGGGAATATAGTAATGAGGGACCTAATCTCTTATCAGGTATAATTACCAAAATAACCGGTAAAAGCCTTGAAGAATTTGCAAAAGAATATTTATTTACTCCTTTGGGAATTTCAGAAGATGAATACTATTGGCCGCATGATGATAAGAACATTAATTATGGTGCGTATGCTTTTCATTGTTCACCGAAGGTACAAGCGAAATTAGGAATTCTATGTCTAAACAATGGTACTTGGGACGGAACACAAATAGTTGATAAAGATTATATAAGAGATGCAACAACAGTCCAGATTAGTCTTTCCAAGGGGGAAAAGTCGATGGATTATGGGTATTTATTTTTTATGATGGATAGTCCTTTGAAGGGATATTATATGGCTGGATCTGGAGGACAGTGTATCTATGTTCTAACAGAATACAATATTACGGTTGGTTTTACTGCCGGTGGGGGCCCCAAAGATGGTTATAATACCCTTTTGTCAGATTATATTGTCCAATTTGCTAAGCCTGAAGGGAATGAAATATATGATGGTTGAATTTTGGGGCATGGATCCATCGTTGCGAGGGAATACGGCATCCCCGCTGTCGTGGGGACCGGTAATATTACGCAACGCGTTAAGCATGGTCAGACAATCACAGTTGATGGTGATAGCGTTACTGTTGCGCTTATTCAAGATGAAGCAAATGGATAAATAAAAATAACTCCAAGTAACTTTTTTCTTTTCTTACCTTTTTTCTATATGTAGAGTTATAGAATTCTTAAAATAATTTAAATAAATTTTTAAGAATTGTGAGTTTTTAGAACTTTAATGAATTTTTCATCAAAATAAACCAAAGTGATAAATAATTTTTCGAGAGTTTACAATTGAAAAACAATATCTGAATTTTCCCATTAAACAGGGAACAAAAGGAAGTTTGATACACTTCATTATTGATGGTAAAATTGAACGTGAATTCGAAGTTTCACTGGCCATAGGCGAACCTGATTATTGGGTTTTTCTTGATGTTTCTGAATTTAAAGGAAAAAATGCAACTTTACAAATCATTGAGGAAAACAAAGCCTTCGATAAGATTTATCAAGCTGATTCATATCCTGGGGAAGAAAATATCTACAAAGAACACCTAAGACCTCAATTCCATTTTTCAACACGTCGAGGATGGACTAATGATCCTAATGGCCTAGTCTATTATAACGGTGAATATCACCTATTTTACCAGCATAATCCATTCGGATGGAAATATGGCTCTGATGCTAATAAAGCTTGGGGTCATGCAATAAGCAAAGACCTCATACACTGGAAAGAACTGCGTGATGCCATTCATCCGGATGATCTAGGTGGAATATACTCTGGTTCAGCAGTTGTTGATAAGTTTAATAGTACAGGCTTTCAAAGTGGTGACGAAAAACCCATAATATGTATATATACTTCCGCAGGTGGGAAAACTCCGTGGTCAAAAAACAAGCCTTTTACCCAGTCAATTGCATATAGCAATGATAGGGGTAGAACTTTCATTAAATTTAATGGCAATCCCGTCCAAGATCACATTAAGCTCTCTAATCGCGATCCAAAAGTCATCTGGTATGCACCATTAAATCAATGGGTAATAGTCCTGTATTTAGACGATGAAGAAATGGGAATTTTCACCTCGAATGACCTTAAATCCTGGCAACTTGAAAGCAGATATAAACGAGACGCGTTACATGAATGCCCAGAACTATTCCAATTGGCAATTGATGGGAATGAACAGAATAAGAAATGGATTCTATATGCAGGTAATGGTCGATACGATATAGGTCAATTCGATGGGAAAAAATTCATTCCAGATGTTCAAGGGATTACTTATAACTATGGGAATTGTTTCTATGCATCGCAGACATTTAACAATATTCCTGAAGAAGATGGTAGACGTATTCAAATAGCATGGGGGGTTATTCCCATGCCAAGCATGCCTTTTAATCAACAGATGCTCTTTCCCGTTGAACTTACGCTAAGATCTACAGAAGAGGGACCGTTAATATTTGCTCAGCCGATAGACGAAATTAAGGAAATTTACGGTAGGAACTGGGTGTATCAGGATAAAGTCATCGAAGAGGGTCACCATTCATTTACGGAAGAAAAAAATAAAAATGGTTTATATGATATCTCAGCTGAGTTAGAAATAGGGAGTGCCGAAAGATTCGGACTTAACATTGAAAAAATCGAAATTACCTATGAAATCAAGGAGCAAAAGATCCACTGTCAAGAGCGATTTGCGTCATTGAAACCGATGGAAGGTAAAGTTAAATTCAGAATACTCGTTGATCGCGAAACATTGGAGATTTTCGCCAATGATGGGCAAATTTATATGCCGGTCCGTTCACATGTTAATATTACAGATATTTCTGAGGAATTTTCAAAATGGGGAACAGATTTTAATATCTCAGAGTTCTTAGAGCTCTATCCATACAAATTTAATTATTTAGTGCCATATGTTAAACCTATCATCGTAGGGAAAGGTGATATTATAGTTTTTAGTGAAGGAGGAATAACTAAACTAATTAAAATGGAGATTCACGAACTAAACTCAATTTAGCAGTAAATTAAGCCTTTCAAATTTTATCTCAATTTTACATAATTCCGTCCCAAGCAAGCAAAGATCTACTCAAAAAGAGCTATGATTGATGAAGATTATTTAGATAAAAAATAAGCAAATTTTTGCTTAACTAATTTAATTCAATCTTGAAATTTTGAAAACATATGCGTGTTCGCAAGGTTTTTTATTTGGAGTTTTTAATTTAAGACCTGTTTCCGTTAATTTCCATTCCAATTCTTTATCAACGCCTAACATCTTAATGGATTTAATGTCCGATTCATCCATTAGGTAAAATTTTTTCGCTTCACTTTGTCGTAGAATTTTTCTATAAGATTTCCTCAAGGTCTTAATTTTGAATTCTTCACCAGGCCATCCGAGAGTAATTGCATAAATTGCGTTATCCTTAACGGTAAATCTGATATCCTTAGCAGTGTACTTTACTTCTGCTGATTCGCTGAATATTCCTCCTCTAGTTAGATTTGTTTTTCCCTCACCAGCTGTAAACCATGGAGTTGTGTTATAAATTGCTTCTCCATTAACTTCAAGCCATTTTCCTATTTGAAGAAGGCAATTTCTTGCAGGTTCAGGTATTTCACCATTAGCTTTTGGTCCAAAATTCATTAGAAGATAACCATTTTTAGATACCCGATCTACTAAATTATGAACAAGTGTGTCTCCTGATTTGTATCCCGCTTCTTTTACATAGGACCATGCTCCTTGGTCGTCAACTGATGAATCTGTTATCCATTTAAAATATGTTAATTTATCAGCCCTACCCAACTCATAATCAAGAATTCCAACACTCGGAGGTAGATTACGCCCTTTGTAAGTTACGGCAACTTCCTTTTCCCACTCTTCAGCTTTATTGAAGTAATATGCAAGCATTTCTCTCTTGTATTTATCAGGAAGCTTCCCCAATCCAAAGTCAAACCATATGAGATCAGGCTTATAGTTATCTAAAACCTCAATTATTTTTGCTTTCCAATCATCAAGATATTCCTTACTTGGTTTAGCTTGATGAGTCCATCTCCATTGTAAGTTAATTTTTGAATCTTCATCGTGGATTGGTCCATATAATCCTGAATATTCCGGATTTGATGTATCACAATTCTTATTCCAGTGAGGGAAAAACCAGTGGTTTTCGGCATGATGAAACGCTACCATGAATTTCAAACCCTGTTTTCTGATTGCTCTTTCCATTTCACCTACGGTATCTCTTTTGGGGCCCATTTGAGCAGCATTCCATTTCGTCACCTTACTATCCCACATTGCAAAACCGTCGTGGTGAATGCATACTGGTCCTGCAAATTTTGCTCCTACTTGCTTAAAGAGTTTTGCCCATTCTTCGGGATCGAATTTTTCTGCTGTAAATAAGTGTATTAAATCCTTGTATCCGAACTCCGAAGGATGACCGTAAGTTTTTGTATGATGTTTATTTTGGGGCGTTCCCTCG
>SDBS01005261.1_pt1 | contig 12642 bp, 8 predicted proteins | sample 2277091 | NCBI WGS metagenome assembly SDBS01 (sample SAMN10404972, study PRJNA504765) | marine sediment metagenome | isolation source: marine sediment core GS10_PC15, 163 cmbsf | place: Arctic Ocean: Southern Knipovich Ridge | collected 2010 | reverse complement strand
GGTAGTCAAAACGAATTTTAACTAATTTAAATAAAAAGCTAATTGTTAAATCATATCGCCCTTTAAGAAAATTTATTTTTCCCAAAAGAAATAGAATATTTAAATTTTTATCATCAACAACTTTCTCATTGTAGAGATCTAAAAGGATTTCTAATGCTTCATCATATTTTTCCTCTTTTACCAGAACTTCAATAGATTCAATGAATTTAAGAAATATAACTTTTTTGGTTGCACCTTCTATTTTTTTCATTGATTCTTTTTTTAATTCTTCATCTAAGGCTTCTTGTTTCTCTTTTTCTTTTTGTTCTTTATAATCTTTAAATTGTGCAATTGTATTTTGAGGATATGGGTCGCTACATAAGGGACAGTTTTGCGAATGTAATAACCATTCAGCTAAACAATATTTATGGAGAGGATGTTCATTATTACATTGAAAATATAAATTACTATCCTCATCTACCATAAGATGACAAACTATGCAGGAAGGCATTATAACACTCTTTTACGATTTTTGAAAATTTTCAACTCTCCATTGGTTGATATAATAAATTAAAAAACTAAATACTTTTAAGTATATGTTAAATGAAATCAGAATAAGGATCAGAAATTCATTTCTCTCAATTTTTTTAATTAACCATAAAAATCTACTTAAATTCAATATTAGAAAAGTCTATATTTGAAGATTATAATCTGCCGTATTTTCCTCTAAAACTTATATTTAATAATTCGTTCTTTGTTCTAGCCTAATTATTTAAAAACGAATTTTTATAAATTATATAGTGATCACGAAATTATAAAGGGGATATTTATAATTTTTAATCGGATTTTAAGAAAATGAAAGAATACGAAGAAATATTTAGATCAACTTTTGAACAAGTAGCAGTAGGCATGGCTCATGTTGATCTAGATGGAAAATTTATTAGGATTAACCAACGATTATGTGATATCTTTAAATATTCTCGTGAAGAATTACTTTCTCTTACTATTCAAGATATCACCTATCTTGATGATCGTAAAGATATTATTAAAGCTAGGGATAGTTTATTGACAGGGGAGACTTCATCCTATATTACGGAAAAGCGCTATATTTGTAAAGATAAATCACTTGTTTGGGGTAATCTTACAGCATCTATTGCATATAATTCAAAAGGAGAATATCAGTATTTTATATCAGTAATTGAAGATATTACAGAAAAAAAAAAAGCAGAACAAAAATTAAGAGAATCAGAAAAAAAATATAGAGGGATTCTCGAAAATATGATTGAAGGTTATTTTGAAAATGATCTGAAGGGAAATTATACTTTCATGAATAATTATTTTTGTAAAATATTAGGATATACAAGAGAAGAACTATTAGGAAAGAACTATCGCTTTAATTACAACGAAAAGAGAGCTAAAGAGGTTTTTAAATTATTCAACCAACTTTATAAAAATGAGATTTCCCCCCCTCTTATTTATGAAGACTTATTCTTATCATCTAGCGGGGAAACAACCTATATTGAAGGATTATCTGATTTAAGATACGACTCTGAAGGAAAGAAGATTGGATTTTACGGTTTTATTAGGAACATTACAGAACGCAAAAATGCCGAACAAAAATTAAAGGAATCCGAAAAAAAATATAGAGAGATTCTCGAAAATATAAAGGAAGGTTATTTTGAAGTTGATCTTAAGGGAAATTTTACTTTCGTGAACGATTATTTATGTAAAATATTAGGATATTCAAAGGAAGAATTATTAGGAACGAGTTATGACATTGTTTACGACGACAAGAGATCTAAAGAGGTGTTTAAGTTGTACAACCAACTTTTTAAAAACGAGATTTCGCCACCTCTTGTTTTTGAAAACCAACTGTTAACGCAGAGCGGGAAAATAATGTATTATGAAGCATTAGCTGATGTGAAATACGATTCTGAAGGAAATAAGGTTGGCTTTTTTGGTCTTCTTCGAGATATTACAGAAAGAAAAATAGTAGAACATAAATTAATAGAATCTGAAGTAAAATATAGAGATATAATTGAAAACGCTAAAGAGGGTTATTATGAAACTGATCTGAAAGGTAACTTTACCTTTTTTAACAAGGCTTTATGTGAATTATTGAAATATTCACCTGAAGAAACAATGGGATTATATTATAAGAGCTTTATCGATGAGGAGAATACTAAAAAGATCTTTAAAGCTTTTAATGAGGTTTACAGAACAGGAATCGAACAACCACACTTTCAATATGAGATTGATACAAAAAATGGAGAACGCCTATTCGGTGAAACAACTATTTATTTAAAATACGATTCAGATGGAAGAAAAATTGGTTTTTGTGGCTTTTTACGAGATATCACTGAAAAAAAGATAGCAGAACAAAATTTACAACAATCAGAAAAAAAATATCGAGAGATTCTCGAAAATATGCGGGAAGGGTATTTTGAAGTTGATCTTCGCGGAAATTTAACTTTCGTGAACGATTATTATTGTAAATTATTAGGGCATTCATCAAGGGATGAAGTATTAGGAAAGAATTATGGAGTATTTCAAGACGAAAAGACATCTGACATGTTATTTAAAATATATAACCAACTCTATAAAAATGAGATTCCCTCTCCTGTTCTTATTCACAGACAACAATTAACACCTAGCGGAGAAACAATTTATTATGAAGTATTAGCTGATTTAAAATATGATTCTGAAGGAAATAAGGTGGGGTTTTTTGGTCTTCTTCGGGATATTACCGAACGTACGGAAGCAGAACAGAGATTGAAGAATTCTGAAGAAAAATTCAGATTGTTAACTGAGCAATCACTTATGGGAATTGGAATATTACAAGATGATCTATATAAATATGTGAATCAAGAATTTGCCAATATTTTGGGTTATACTATAGGAGAAATCTTGAATTGGAAACCGGGAGAATATCTTAAGATAATATATACTAAAGATAGGCCACTTGTAAGAGAACAAGCAACAAAAAAACAAAAAGGTAAAAACGATGTTAGAAGTCGCTATGAACTCCGCATTATTAAAAAAACTGGTGAAATTGTTTGGGTTGAAATTTTTTCAGGAACCATTATTTATGAAGGAAAAACAGCAGATTTAATCACATTCTCTAACATTACTGAACGTAAAAGGGTGGAGACTGTATTAGAAGAGCAACAAAAAGAATTAGAAGTAATTAATGAGTTAAAATCAGAATTTCTTAGAAGAGCTTCTCACGAATTGAAAACACCTTTAATTTCAATTAAAGGTTTTACTAACCTTTTGTTACATCTACACCGTGAAGAATTTAACCCTGATGTAATTTCCATGTTATTTGAGGTTGATCAAGGTTGCCAAAGACTTGAAGATATAATCCAAACTATTATTCAAACTACTAAATTAGAATCGAGTACTTTAGAATTACATACTTCAGATGAAGATCTATCATTTCTCATTAGATTCTGTATAAAAGAATTAAATTTTCTACTCAAATCAAGGGATCATACGCTTATTGTAAATATACAAGATAAAATCATCACGAAATTTAATAAAGAACAGATATATGAAGTAATTACTAATTTATTAAGCAATTCAATTAAATATACGCCTCCAAAAGGAGAAATTAGAGTTCAAACAGAATTAAATAAAAAAAATATTGTCGTGTCAATACAAGATAATGGAATTGGTTTCACAGAAAGTGAAAAAAAAAAAATTTTCCAACAATTTGGAAAAATTGAACGATATGGTCAAGGGCTTGATGTTGGAATCGATGGCACCGGATTAGGCCTCCATATCTCGAAAAAAATCATAGAATTGCATAAGGGAAAAATTTGGATGGAATCTGATGGCAGAAATAGAGGTTCTACTTTCTATTTCTCATTACCATTAAATTCAACTTAAATAAATCAAAAAATTTTAATTCTTCAAATTTATCTTTAGAAATTTCATTATGAGTTTTATAGCCTCGCTCTTAATAGGCAAAAAACTTAAAAAAATTTTATAATTACTTGAAAAATGTATGTGAAAAATAGACTATAGAAAAATAAAACAATAAAAATAACTAATTTATATTAAAAATAAAAACACTATTATCTTAAAAATAGTTAAACAAGGTTAAATAAATTCTTGTCAATAAATAGAAAAAAGCTCTTTACTGAATTATTTAATAGATTCTTAGAGATAAATGAAGATGTAGAGGGGGTGATCGTGAGCGATCAACTTGGTTTCATTATTGCTAGCGAAAAAAGAAGCAATGTGGATATAGAACTCGTTTCTGTATTAACCTCCATCATCAATCCGATTATAGAAAGGATTCGGGATGAATTTGCGTTCAAGAAATTTGGTACTGCAAGTTTTGATACAGAATATTTTCGTCTTTTGTTTATTTCTTTAGATGAAAGCAGAACTCTTAGTATAGTCTTAAATAATTTAGCATCTGTTGATAAAGCCAGCCCATATGCTTACCTTCTAGCAGAAAAATCCGTACAAATTCTAAATGCAGTGGAAGGTGACACTATTCAAGTCAATATTCCTGATTTTGCATATGAGACAGATGAATCTGAACATTCAGAAAGAGTAAAAAATCAGATTTATCAAATGAGGTTAGATCAAGGCGGTTTATACAGATTTAAATTTGTAATCTTGGGAGATCATTCTGTGGGCAAAACGAGCCTCGTAAGACGTTTTGTGGAAAATAAATTTACCCATGACTATAGAGCAACTATAGGGCTTAACATATTGGCCCATTCGGCTGAATTCTTTGGAAACAATATCGCTTATTCGCTGTGGGACATTGGGGCTCAACAGTACTTTAAGCGCTTTAGAAAAACATATTACTTAGGTGCACAAGCTGCCTTTATAGTTTTTGATCTAACTAATAAAGAATCTCTTGGGCACGTTGAAATGTGGTATGAAGAATTGGGAGATTTTATTAAAAAACGTGAGATTCCAATGATTATTATCGGAAATAAAACAGATTTAAAGGAACAACGAGAAGTTAGTTACAAAGATGGCGTAGAAGTCGTAAATCGTTTGTCCCAAGGAATAGGCGTTAAAACGTCCTATATTGAAACTAGCGCTTTAACAGGAGAAAATGTTGAAGATGCTTTTACCTTGATCGCTTATCATTATATATCCAAAAGTAAAGAGGATGAAGAAGAAAGATTAAAACAAGATTTAACAGAAGAGCTCAATTCCATTTTAGAGAAAAGAAAAAGTTTACCAGAACAACAAGAGCCCTTATTAAAATTGACAATAATTTCAGAAAATGAATTTTGGAGCCCTGGATTACAAATACTCTCAGAAATCTGTGGTTTAGACGCATGCGAAAAGATTAAGGATGAACGCGATGAAAAATTCTATAAATTCACAAATGGTGTGGTATTAAAGAATTATCTTTATCACAATTTTGAGGTTCTAGATAGTGATGGAGCTTTTTGTATATTTGATGCTCGTGATAGAGTGAATATTAATCCCGAATGGAGAGAGGTCGTTGTAAAACTTATAAATAACTTAGAAGAGCATAAAACTTTGCTAATTGGAATTAGAGTCGCAGAAAAAAGCAATTGGTCGTTATTGATGGAGCAATTTAACTTGAATGAACTTTTAGAACAAAAAATGGTTTCCTTATTGTTCTTCAAAATAGGTCTCGAATATCGACTAGAAATTTATGATCAGCTCAAGGTTATGCTAAATGCTATTAAGTATCTCTAATTTCTATAATTATTAATTATCTCCTTCTTAAACCATCAAAATAATATTATTTGACGCTTTGAATCATTAATAAATAATTAAAAAAAATAATATTAATAAGAATGAAAGTTCTCTTTTTTTCCTCTCATCTACTTCGATTTCAAAAGCCAAATATCTATTTTTCTCATTATTTCCTCTTTTTCTTTTGGTGGTAATCCTGAATTTGGCTCTTTTTTCTTGTAAAAATTTGCATATTTACTCATTTGCCATATTTCTTTCTGATGGGCTATGGTTGAACTAATACCAGTTTGTCTCATACTCTCTCGAGCTATTTCAAAAGCTTCACCGAGAGCGCACATTTCGTAATCTTCTTCAACCACTTTTTTTACATATTCAAATATTTCTTTAACATAAACTTCGGGTGGAGGAGGCAATTCTTTAGATTCGACCGTTTCAGATTGTAATGATTTAAACTCAAATATTTCACGTTCATATTCAGGCATTTTTATACTTTCAGGAGAGGAATCTTGAATATTATTTTGTTGAAGGGATGCGGGCTGTTCTACAATTTTAGGAATAACTGGTGTTTCCTGTGTTTCTTTTATTTCTTTTGTTTCCGGTTTCTCCTTTATTTCTTTTGTTTCCGGTTTCTCCTTTATTTCTTTTGTTTCCGGTTTTTTCTCTAATTCTTTTTTTGTTTTTCTCGTAAATTGTTCAGGCCAATTGGTAATTGTATCTATACGATCCTCTGCAGAGGCAAATATCGATTCTTTAGGACCTTCTTCCTTAGTAGAATAACTCTTTTGTGTATCAGCTTGTAGCGCGGTAGCCGCATTTTCTAATAGTGAGAAGAGATATATTGGATCAAACTTAAGATTAGAATAAGCATTTTTCAAGCGAAGAATCTTTTCTCTAATTTTCGTAATATTTGAGGGAGTTAATATTTCTTCTAAGAGTTGATCTACTCCAAAAACAATACCATTTAATCCTACAACCGATTTTAGATATGGATTATTAGACTTATCCTTCATTTTTTCAGAAACTACAATTTGATTGTAAGAATCCCAATGAGTACTTAAGAGCATGTGCCCAGTATAGCTGACTTTATATGAATCCTTTTTACTAATAAATTCTATCATCTTTAAGAATTTATCCTTATTAGGTATGAATACATTTCTCATTAATACTCCCTTGATGAAAGTTTTTTGGCTATCTTTTTTATTAGATAAATCAATAGGAACTTTAATCACTTTTTCGGCTATAATAACATCTCGATCTTTTTCTAAAGTAACATTTTTTGATGTGGCCATTTGATCATAAACGAAATCTGATAATATTAATCCCGTTAATAACCTATTATCGGTAATATATTTTCCCGCTTCTATTTCAAATTTTAAGAAATAACATCCCAAGCCATATAGACAATGAAGGGTACCTTGTGCGGTCTCAATGGAATAATCACAACCACTAAAAAAGATAACCGTATCTGAAGATATACTTGATATTTCACGATTAACATATTTTCCTAATGTTGGATAACCTAATAAATCTCCCCAACTTGGAATCATAAATAGCGTGTTATTAGGATGTAATTGTCTCTCAAATTTCTGTCTTTCTACCCGTTCTTTTTCTAATCGTTCTTTTTTTAATCTTTCTCTTTCTACCCGTTCTTTTTCTAGTCTCTCTTTTTCTAGTCTCTCTTTTTCCAATCTTTCTTTTTCTAATCTCTCTTTTTCCACTCGTTCTTTTTCTAATCTCTCTTTTTCTAATGCTTCTTTTTCTAATCTTTCTTTTTCCAATCGTTCTTTTTCTAATCTCTCTTTTTCTAATGCTTCTTTTTCTAATCTTTCTTTTTCTAATCTTTCTTTTTCCAATCTTTCTTGTTCTAACCTTTCTTGTTCTAGTTTTTCTTGTTCCGATCGTTCTTCATTTATTTCGGCCATTTTTTATATCAACTATTATTATATTTTATAAAAATTATCAAATGATTATGAAAAAATTATCATATAAATAATTGAGTTTATCGATAACTCTTATAAAATTTTTTTTCTGTATAATAACCTAGATATAAGTCGATATAAATTTAGGATACTCAATTCTTTTGGGCTCTAATTTCTCGATTACTTAAGAGACATAATGAATAAGTTCTTCAAAAAAGGTTTCGAAAATTGATTAGAAATTTATGATCAGCTCAAGGTTAAGCTAAATGCTATTGAATATCTTTAGTTTCTGTAATTATTCTTATTAAACCATCAAAATAATATTATTTGATGTTTTGAATTATTAATAATAAAAATAACAATATTGATAAGAATGAAATCATTGCAGAATGCAATAATATTTTTATTGAGGGAGATGATTTTTTGCCGATACAAAAGAATAAACTCTTTAAGGAATTATTTACTAAATTCTTAGAGATCAATAAGGAAGTAGAATCTGTAATCGTCTCTGATTCTGATGGATTAATCATCGCTGGTGAGACGAGAGAGAATGTTGATATGGAACTCGTTTCAGTATTGACATCGATAATTAATCCTATTTTGGAAAGGATGCGTAATGAATTTGAGTTTAAAAAATTTGGAAATGCTAGTTTTGATACGGAAGACCATCGTCTTTTATTCATTTCAATAGATGAGGAAAGAATTTTAAGTTTAGTTCTAACGAGTATGGCTTCAACCGAAAAGCTCTCTCCTTACGGTTTCTTTCTCGCTGAAAAATCTATTCAAATTTTAACAGCTGAAGAAGGTGATGTGGTGCAAATAACTGTTCCTAACTTTGAATATGAAGCTGAAAATATTGAGAGATTGAAGAACCAATTATATCAAATGGATTTGGGCTCTAAAGGAGAATATCGCTTTAAATTTGTCATCCTTGGGGATCATGAGGTAGGTAAAACTTCTATCATTAGACAATTTGTCGAAAAAACGTTTTCAGAATCGTACCGCGCTACTATAGGTCTAAACATCTTATCCCATACATTTGATTTTTTTGGGAGTGAGATCGGAGTTGTATTATTTGACCTTGGGGCTCAAAAATATTTCCAGAGGTTCAGAAAAACCTATTACATTGGCACGCAAGCTGCGTTCATCGTTTTTGATCTTACAAATCGAGATTCATTTGATAACGTAATAAATTGGTATCAAGAATTAAGAGGATTTGTTCCCGATAAAGATGTTCCAATTGTTTTAGTTGGTAATAAGACTGATTTGGAAGCGGAGAGAAAAATTTTTCATCAAGAAGGGGTGCGAATGGCAAATACGCTATCTGAAAATGAAAAGATAAAATTAGCATACATCGAAACAAGTGCCTTAACTGGAGAAAATGTTAAAGATGCCTTTAATCTTATCTCCTATCATTATGTAGTGAGAAGTAAAGAACTTGAGGACGGAAGACGGAATAAAATTTTATTAGAAAAAATTCTCTCGATATTAAAGAAAAAAATCGTTTTTACGTTATCATTTGTAACTGAAAACTCAGATTGGAGCCCTGGATTACAAATAATTGCTGATATCAAAGATTTAGGAGAAAAATCATTAATTCGAGATTATGACGATGAGCAGGTTTATCAATTTACCAATGGATTAATACTAAAGCAGCACCAGTATTCTGCTGCGGATAACATTACCAGTTCTGATGGTATTTTATGTATCTTTGATGCCCGAGATAAGGATCAAATAGATTCAGGATGGAAAGATATTATTCAAAAGATGGTTGAAAACTCAAAAGATAGTGGAGTAATTTTAATTGGCATAAGAGCTTCCGAAAGTAGTAATTGGTCTCAAATAATTGATCAATTAAATGTTAATGAACCACCCAGCAAAAAAGGGGTAGATCTCCTCTGTTTTAGAATTGGGACTGATTATCGTCTGGATATATTCGATCAATTAAAAGTAATGCTCTCTGGTATTGATGATAAATATTAAATCATAAAAATTTTTCCCATTCTTCAATGAACATTTTAATCGTATTAATTTCCGGTTGATTTTTAGCCTTACTTTGTTGTTTTTTACTTTCCTCAATTTTGGCTAGTATTAAACTTCTTAATTTCTCTAAATTTACATCCTTATCATTTAAAAGTTCAAGAAGTTGATCACAAACAGATTTTCTTATTAGATATAAATCGTAAGCCTCTTTTGATAAGTTTTTAATCAAATTTGTATGATACAATTCTTTGATTTTAAATATTTTCTCCTCAATTTTACTAATAGACAGTATTTCCTTAAAATCATCCAAACTCATTATAGTTCAACCATGATATTTTTAACAAAAAATTAAATCAATAAAGAATGTAATTTATAATCTATAATACCTTTAAAAACATTCATTATGCTCAGATGTTAAATACATATATAAATTTGAATTATGATTAATTATAATATACCTAAAATTTATGAGTGGATATGAAATTGGATTTAATTATTAAACCTTTAACCCCCGATCTTCTTGATGATTTTTTAAATTATTTTGATAACATAGCTTTTTCGGATAACCCTGATTGGGCAGGATGTTATTGTTATTTTCATCACTGTGAAGGCTATCTTAAAGAGTGGTCTGAGAGATCTAAAGAAGAAAACAGAAGCGCCTCAAAAGAACTGGTTCTATCTGGAAAATTAAATGGTTTTCTCGCATATAAGAAAGATAAACCTATTGGGTGGCTCAATATAGATTTAAAAAAGAATTATGTGAAATTACCAATTGAAGAAGCCAAAGGATATCCTCATGAAGGGAAAACAGCTTCAATTGTTTGTTTTATAATTGCTCCAGCTCAGAGACGACAAGGAATTGCGAGAAAAATCCTAAGACATGCATGTTCAAGTTTAAAAGATAAAGGATATGATATGATTGAAGCATATCCTAAGAGGGGTTTACTACCAGATGCTCATAGTTATCATGGACCTGATTCACTCTATCTTTCTGAAGGATTTTCAGTTTATAAGGAACTTACTGATTCATATATTGTTCGTAAGAAATTGTGAAGAATTTTATTAATTCTCCAAAGATGTAGTAAGAGCATTATTATAGGCTGAGAATTCAGATATATTATTAAAATGAGTTCATGATAGATTAGATTTCATCAAGCTAGTGCAACTCCAAAATTTTCTTAATTCTTCCTATTTAGAAATTCAAGATAAAAAAAGATCTCAGATCTAATAGCTCAAAACAACATCCTCTGACACTCTTTTCGAACATCGCATTTTGTCGATTGGGTGAATTTATTAACCCAAACATATTATTTCGAAAAGCTACCATAATCTTTATATATTCGCAACAAGTATTATAATTTAAAGAAGTTGCTAATAAAAATTAGAAACTTCAAAGAATTAGAAGATTTTAATTCTCTAAAATTTAAAAAAATTAACCAAAATAATTAAAAAGTGGAGGAATATAAACAATGGCAAAGAAGGTAATCTTTAGTACTTCGCTAAAATCTTCAAATTTGCCTGGTCTCCTGTTCGAAAGTTGATGAAAGATAACGGCGCAGAGATGGTTGCTCGAGATGCTGTTGATGCCTTAATTGATTATTTAGAAAAATTAGCTAGAGGCATGACTAACAGAGCTCTTGAAATGACCAGACACGCTGGTAGAAAGAAACTTACGCTTCAGGATATGGATCTGGCAATGAAAATATTATAGAAAAAGTATTATAGACTAAAATTTGAATAAATAAATATTTTTTTTCTTTTTTACTTAATTTTTATGGTTAAGATTACATTTTTTAAATCATGTTTAAACCTTTTAGGATTCTCCAAATTTATAAAATGAACCTATTCTAAATATGTTGTATTTTTAATTTTAATAAAATTCGTTTTATAATATATAATAGACATAATTTAATTCTAAATTCAATTATTGAAATGTATCATAAAATAACAAAATCTTTAGGATGAAGATGTTAAATAGGATAAATATTGAAGTATTTAAAGAAACAATAGAAAATTGTGAAAAGGATCCCTCTAGTAGCATAAAAAATTTGAAAATTGAAGGTAAATGGAGATTAGACGCTCAAGACGGCCCACAATTTGAAACAATATTGAACACTGAGAATGCAGGGGAAATCCTTGTTCAATCTGATGAAACTATAATTCTAGGTGGCGGTGGAACTGCACCTAATCCCGTTCAGTATTGTATAGGTGGATTGTTAGCTTGTTATTCTGCTACTTTTATTAAGTGGGCATCAATGGATGGAATTATTTTCAAAAGTTTCAAAATTAGGGGTACAGCAAAAATGGATATATCAGCAGCATTAAGTCTTTCTGAAAATCCTCCATTACAAAATTTGAGGATGGAATTATTAATTGAGAGCGATGCGTCCATGGAAAAATTACTTGAAATAAACGAGATTGCTAAAAAACGTTGTCCTGGATATTATTGTCTAACACATGCTATTATTCCTGAAATTGACATTAAAAGAAATGAGTAACTTTAACAGTTTTAAATTGTAGAGACTATCCTGATTTCACCTTCTTGTCTTCGGTGTCCTAAAATGCAAACAAGTTGAAAATTCTTTCTATCTTTTTTTTTTTTTTCTTCTTCTTCTTGTTTCGTTTTTTTTATTTTTTTTTATTATTTTAAAAAATATTAATATTTAAAGGAATCATTACAAAGTAATAATTTCATAACAACAAATAAAAAATACAGAATCAAAAAAACATGCCAATATTAAATAGATCAAAACTTCGTCCTGAAGTTCTTAAATTGATAGATGCAAGTAAAAAGATACAGTTGCAAGGTGCTCTTGAATTTCTTAAGCTTGAAGAAAACAAGAACGTTAATCTACAAGCATATTTGCAGAAAGTAGCAAAAGGAAATGAGCTATTTTTTCAGATGTTATCTAATAAGGAGGAAAATATGGAAGCTCTATCTGATATCTTAACAAATGAAGATATTCTATTTTTAACAAAGTTTCTCCGATTTATCACCGAATATTCTGCAAATGTGAATTTAAAACAACATCCAATACCAGAAAATGTGAAAATAGAA
>SDBS01005260.1_pt1 | contig 12643 bp, 17 predicted proteins | sample 2277091 | NCBI WGS metagenome assembly SDBS01 (sample SAMN10404972, study PRJNA504765) | marine sediment metagenome | isolation source: marine sediment core GS10_PC15, 163 cmbsf | place: Arctic Ocean: Southern Knipovich Ridge | collected 2010 | reverse complement strand
AACAGCGTGATGTTGATTTGGAAATCGAGACTTTAAAGGTTGATGGAGGTTTGGGATGAAAACTTTCAAACAACTGATGGAAGCCATTGCGGCTATCCGTCAGAAGGCTACCGACGAGAAACGTACTCTCTCGGTAGATGAAGGCAAAGAAATTGAGGGCTTGCTTGCTGAGGCAAGAACGGCGCAGGCCAGCGAGAAGATGTTGGCCGATGTGGATGCGCTCGATGCCGATATCCGCAAGATCGTGACTCAGGTGCTGACCAGCGAGCCTGACAACCTGGACGGCAACAAGGGCGCTGGCGGGGATGGTGGTGGAGACAACAAGGATCAGGGCTTCCGCCATTTTGGGGAGTTCTTGCAGGCGGTAGCTACAGCCAGCCGGAGCCAGGGGAACCGTGTTGATGAACGGTTGATCGAGACAAGGGCAACCGGGATGAGTGAAGGCGTGCCGGCAGAGGGCGGATATCGGCTGCAGAATGATTTTGCGACCGAGTTGTTCCGCCGCATTCATGCTGCCTCTATTCTCGCTGCACGCACGATGCGTATCCCCATTGGGCCGGGTGCCAATGGATGGGAATACAATGCCCTCGATGAGAGCAGCCGCGTAGCCGGTACCCGCAATGGCGGGGTCAGGGTTTTTCGTCTCAATGAAGGCGGGACACTTACCGGTAGCAAGGCAAAATTCCGCCGTGGCGAATTGAAACTGGAGAAGCAGATCGGGCTGTATTACGCTACCGATGAGCAGTTGAAGGATGACACTGCCCTCGCCACAGTTATGAGCGATCTGTTTACCAGCGAGTTTTCCTTTGAATTCGACGATGAGGTATACAGAGGCGATGGTGCGGGTGAGCCTTTGGGTATTTTGAACGCCGATGCGCTTGTGACCGTAGCCAAAGAGGGTGGCCAGGCTGCTACGACAATCGTATCTGAAAACATTTTCGCGATGCACACCCGCCTGTGGACGGGATCACTCCCGAATGCAGCCTGGTATATTAACCAGGATTGCTGGCCGCAGATATTCCAACTCAGTGTTGCGGTTGGTACCGGCGGCTCTCTTATGTTTATCGAGCCTGGCCGGATACCGGCTGCGCCGAATGGATCACTGCTTGGTCTTCCGATTCAGCCGATTGAACAGGCCTCCACACTCGGCACGGTTGGCGATATTGTGCTTGCGGATATGAGCCAGTACATGACAATCGAAAAGGGCGGCTTGGAAATGACCGAGTCGATCCATGTGCAGTTTCTGACTGACGAAACAGCCTTCCGCTTTATCGTCAGGAATAACGGTGCGCCGCGTCCCGAATGGAACACAGCCCTTACTCCGAAGAATGGATCCAAAACTGTTTCGCCTTTTATTGCACTTGCCTCCCGCAGCTAAGGGATAAACAGTTTTAAATATTAACCGAGAGGAACATGAGATGGACGCAATTAACAACAAGATCAAGGTGGTAAAAGCCTTGACCGCGATGCCCTCCGATGCCTCGCAAGGGGCACTGGTGGGGGATATTATCAGCATGAAGAACTGGGGTCAGTGCGATATCCTTATCCGCGTTGGTTCCACGATGGATGCCGATACTGCGGTGACGTTGCAGAAAGGAACTTCGGTATCCAGCGCCGCAACCACCCTGGCGTTTACCCGTTATTTACAGCAGGGCAAAAAGGTCAGGTACACCGGGGCCAGCGGGACATTTACCGTTGGTGAAACTGTAACTGGTGGAAGCTCCTCCGCAACGGGCGTGGTCTACAAGGACCTGGGCAATGCTCTGATTCTGTACAATAACTCGGTGAGCACTCCGGCCTTTACCGCTGAAACGCTTACGGGCGGCACAAGCGGCGTGACTGCTACAGGAGTGGTGACGGTTGCGGGCGGTTCGAATTCGGATGATGAAGCCGATCTGATGATACCGCGGACAGCAACGGCCAACACTTTCAACCTGCTCGGCACCACCGAAGTTGAGACGTTGTATGTGATTCCAGTCGAGGCGGCATTGCTGTTGGATGGTTATGTTTCCCTGGAGTTGAACATTGCCGATTCAGGCGCCGGCAGTAACGCGTATCTTGATGCGTTCTACATTCTCAGCGAGCCGAAGAGCATGGACGAATTCGGCGGCCCGAGCGCCATCATTGATTGAGGGAGGGCATGATGAGGATCGTATTTCTTAAACCCTATGAGGAGTTTGTCGAAGGGCAGAATGTTGACATGCCCGGAGATAGTGCGTTAAATCTCGTAGGGCGAGGTTTCACAGTACTCGCGCCGGAGAAGAAAGCGCCGGCAGCGAAGAAGAAAGCGGCACCGTTGAAGAAGAAGTAATTTCCGAAACTCTTGCTGGGGGCTTCGGCCCCCAGTGCCTTTTGATAAGGTGGGAGTAACATGGGTACCAAGTGCAAATTCAATAACGGGAAACAGAACTTCTCCGGAGATGCGCAGTTTATCAGCACTGGCTCAATTGAGGAAAATCAGCAGGTGGTTAGTTCGACCGCCGAGACGGTTCTGATTTCCGAGACGATCTATGCCGATACGCTCAAAGACACCAAGATGCACTTCCGGGTGACGCTTGCCGGGGAACTGAGCTCAAGTGGTTCGGGTGATATTACGTTCACGCTGCGCTACGGCACGACTGATATCCTGGCGGTTGTGAGTGCTGCGCTTGCCAACGAGGATGACAAGTGGTTCAAGCTTGAAATCGTCGGCAGGGTTCACACCGTGGGGTCAAGCGGGAAAGTTGTGGCCTCTGGTAAACTGACCGTAGCTCAGAGTACGCCGTTGTTTTTCTATGCCGATACCGCCGCTGCGGGTGCCACAGTTGACACCACCGCCGATGGCAGCCTGAACGTGACCTCGGAGTGGGACAACTCCAGTGGTGATGATGATGTTATCGTGACGGTTGGCTTTATCGAACTGTTCAACTAAGGGGATGATATTATGAAATTCCTAAAATATCTCCTCTTGTTGTTCTTGCCCGTGGTGGCGTTGGCCCAGAATACAAGCCCGGTGCCAACTACTTTCCCGATTAGGGATAGGGCTTCGAATATAGAGAAAGGCTTGTCTGGATTGATACAGCCTTCCGTTTCTCTGTGGGGCCGGAATAGCGAACTTACTATTAACGCGTACACCCCGAATAGAACTGACGGCGTGGACAGTGTTTTTTATAATGAAGACAGCTTAGGCAGCTTGACGAGCGAAACCATCTACACCATCACCGTGATGAATGTCGGGGGTTACGCCAGCTCGGTAACTAATGACACGGATAATAATATCAATGGTTCCGATACAACCCTGACAATTAAAATGAACAAGCGGACATACGGGGTTGATTCAACAGCGATTTATACCGTGTGGAAGAATTTAGCGAACAGGCGGATTATTGATAACCTGGGCATGACTTTTGAGAGTGATGTTGCGGTTGGCGATCAGGTAAGGATTGCGGTAACTCACGATGCGCCAATTGCCGCTGATCCGCATACGGGTGCGATGATTGTCGTTTCAGTTGAGGAGGCGGCGTTACACGCCGGCTTTATGTTTTCCGCCATATCAGACAGCTCCTTACCGGCCTCAACTGATACTGCTGCGATTTGTATAATCACACCCAACACGGGTGTACGATTACACCTCTCATGGTTAGTCGATGTTGATGCCAAATCCTATTTTATTATTAAGAGTGGGATAACTGTCAGCGCGGCTACGGATACTATAACAATACTGAACGATGACTACGGTTCAAGCAATACCTCTACAGCCATTGCCCTTGCCAATCCCCGCTCAGGAAATACGGGGACGATCATTTATAAGAGGCTGATCGGGAGTACAAACAGGGCGGGTGGATTTGCGGAATTGTTTGGGCACAGAATATTGGCACCTGGTACCAAGTACACGTTTTTAGCAACCTCTTTGGCTGGTGCCACTGATGTTACTATCATTCTTGAATTTGAGGAACACCCGGATTAATAAGGAGTGGGGGCTTCGGCCCCCTATATTTTATGAAATGTCCAGTATGCTACAGCGACAGATTCAGGGAAGTAACAAAGATAAAATACAAATGCTTGTCTTGTGGTGTAGTCTATTCTCTTGACAGGGAAGCTGCGGCCATCAGGCCCAGCGAAAGGGCCGTACTCACTCCGGCTCGGGAGGTTGTACTTGCACAACATAACGGGAATGGAAAAAGAAATTAGCGTAGCGGCCACGGTTCAGCCGATAACGCTATCCGAAGAGAAACAACACCTGCGGCTGAACTCTGCCACATTCGCCGGGAGTATCAGCGAAGAGCAGACAATTACCCCAGCGGTCCAAGCTATTGCCGCGGCGTATAGCCTGGAGGGTTCGGGTGTGGACGTTAGTGGCACCAGGCCGCTTATCATGCTTTCTGTGGGGGCCGTCAGCGCGGGAGCGACAGCCGATGTTAAGATACAGGACTCCGACGACGACAGCACCTACACGGACGTTGCGAGCGGTGCGTTTACTCAGGTGACTGACGCGACTCCGAACAGCATTCAGGAGAAAGAATATACGGGAGTCAAGCAGTATATAAGGGTAGTTGCAACGGTGGCAGTTGACACTGTAACCTTTGGGGTTAACGTGATCAAGGATGCGGGTGAGACTGCGGACGATGATTACCTGACCCTGTGCATAGCCAACGCAACGGAGTGGGTTGAGGCCTACGTAAACCGCAGCCTGATTACTCAGACGTGGCTGATATATTTACCTGGTTGGCCGTGCGGCAGGACCGACAGGATAATACTGCCCCGTAGTCCGTTGCAATCTATCACATCGATAGTCTACAAGGACTCGGACGGCGATGACAATACTTGGGATTCAGACGAATACATAGTGGAAACGAGAGGGAATACGGCGGCTATCGTTTTGGCCGATGGCTTTAGCTTTCCCAGCGCGAGCCTGTACCCTTCTCTGCCGATAACAATAACTGCGGTAATGGGTTACGGTGACGCTGCCAGTGATGTGCCTGAAAATATCAAACAAGGATGCAAGATAGTGGCGGCGGATTATTTTGAACTCCGGGAAGAGATAATGCTGATCGGGTTTATCCCTAAGCTTATCCCGTTGCTTAACCGTTTACTGAGCCGGTACAGGGTGCTATGACGAGTGCGGGAGAATTGCGGCAGGTAGTTGAATTGCAATATCCTTCACGGGTTGCCAGCGGCCACGGTGATTATAAGGATACCTGGACGACAAAGGCAACCGTGCGGGCGTCGATAGAGCCGTTGGGCGGGCGGGAGTTCTTTGCCGCCGATGAGCGCCAGGCTGAGATAACCACGAGGATAACCATCAGATTTTATAAAACCGTGACGGCGCGCTGGCGGGTGAAGCATGGCAATGTGCTCTACGATATTAAACAGATACTCAATAAAAGAACAACTGACCGTTTCCTGATGTTGTTGTGTGAGGAAATGGAGGGCAAGAATGTCTGAGCGGACAAACAGGACCCACATCAGGGGTCAGGTGACATACGAGAAAGATTTCAGATTGCTCATAGCGAAGCTTGACGACAGGCAGATAGTCAACGCGCTGGTGTCTGATGGGGAGACGATGGTTGCCATGATGCGCAGGTTGATAAATAATGTGACGGGTGCCCTGTCGCGCTCACTGGTATCGAAGCCGTTTTCTAAACAGCGCAAGGGTGAGCCCGCTGTATTTGTGGCGGTGGATTATGCGATAGCGCCTCACGCCCACCTCGTAGAGTTCGGGCATGGTGGACCAAAGCCTGCTGCGCCGAAGCCTTTTTTCCGTTCGGTGGTACATGCATGGAAAGAATTGCGGCGAACGAATGAAAGGCTCAAGAGATTTTTTGCGGTAGCGAATAGGCGGGTGCGATAATGGCGACGATAGGCCAGGCACTGATTTCCCTGATGAAGTCTGACACGGCGCTGGTTGCTCTTGTGAAGGAAAATATATTCAGGCGTAAGCTGCCGCAGAATACGGTACTCCCGGCCGTGGTGTTTTCGCTGGTTGTTGATCCGGGTATCCATGCTATGGGCAGTGACCCAGCTATCAAGACACCACTGTTTCAGTTCAGTTGTTACGCATTGAATGAGACTTCTATGGAGTCCACGGTAAGTGCATTGACGACATTGCTACAGGATTTCAGCGGGACGGTTCTGGGTGTGGTAATCAGCAGGATATTTATTGAGAACAAATTTGACACATACGATGATAACGTGGAGTCTCTTCACACTCCCATAGATTTCAGAGTTGATTATTCGTAGGAGGAAGCATGGCACAGCATTTCCTTGAAAACAGTAAGATACTCTATGAGGGCTATGACTTCTCCGGTGACTTCCAGAGTATGACCCTCCAGTTATCGCGGGACGATCTGGCGACAACCGTTTTTGACGATGCGGCGCGAACACATACAGCCGGCCTGATGAACTTCAATTTCAATTCAGCGGGGTTCGTTCAGTTTGGTACCGGGGAAAATGAGACGGTGGTGAATGCGAACCTCGGAGTTGCCGGAAAGATATTCACCGTGCTTCCCGAGAACTTTACCGAGGGGTCTATCGGATATTCCAGCCAGGGGATAACCCTGGGCTATGAGATATTCGGCGCGGTTGGCGAGATGGCACCATTCGGGCTGGTGGGAATTGGTAGCGGGGTCACGCCCTTCCGCGGAACAGTACTGGCTACGGGCGCACAGACGAGCTCAGGCAACGGCACGGCGCGGCAGCTTGGAGCAGTCGGGGCAACGGAGTTTCTTTACTCAGTGCTGCACGTTACGGCTGTGGGCGGGACGAACACACCCACTATCACCGTCAAGTTATACTCCGCCGCCGCTTCAAATATGGCGGGCAAGACTGAGAGAATCGGCTTTACCGCAAAGACTGCGATAGGTGCTCAATGGGCTACGCCGGTGGGAGGCGCGATCACAGATGAGTGGTGGCGGGTTGAGTGGACGATTACAGGAACAGATCCGAGTTTAACTGTTTATTGCACGGTTGGAATTCAATAAGGACGCTTCAGCTTAGATGATTGAAGCTCATGGGGCGCTGGCCCATGTACAATTCATGGGGCATTACGGGTTAGTGGCGATGCGCCGAACCGATACGGGGCGCCCCATATTAATTTAGAAGCACGGTTGGAATTCAATAGGAGGTTACAATGGCACAGTTCGTTCTCGATGATGCGGATGTCAATGTCGGGGGAAATGATTACTCCGATCATGTTAAGTCCGTGACAGTCACACTGGCAAAAGAAGATATAGACGATACTGCTATGGCTGATAGTGCGCGCAGCCACCTGGCTGGCCTTGAAGTTCATAGTATATCGGTGGAATTTCAGCAGGATTTCTCGGCCAGCATTGATGCGGAAATATGGGCTGCGTTTAATGCTGGCACCGCTTTGACTGTAATCGTCAAGGCGACAAGTTCAGCGGCCGGCGCTACCAATCCGAGTTATACGGTTAGCTGCAAGATGCTGGAGTACACGCCCATTGACGGTACGGTGGGCGATGAAGCCACATTCACGCAAGTATTCATGGGTAACGGAACCGTTAGCCGTGGAGTCTGATTAATTTACTAACAGGGAGGAACGATGGATATCCGGCAGAAGATACTGACGGCGGAGGATCGTGGGGAGAAGGTTCTTGAAATTCCCGAATGGGATGTTGACGTATTGATTCTCGGCCTGACGGCAGAGCAGCGCGTTGCGCTTGGTGAGGGTGACGCAAATCTGATATACCTCGATGTGCTGGTGAACTGCGTACATGATCCGGATACCAGGAAGCCACTGTTTACGGAAGCCGACAAGTCGGCCCTTGCCGCAAAGGGGAGCTTGGTAACCAATCGTATTGTAAACGCCGCACTGGAGTTGAGCGGCCTGGGTGAAAAATCCCTGAAGGAAGCGGAAAAAAACTCAGAAGCGGGTCAGTAAAGCACGCCGCGTATAGCCTGGCCCGCGAGCTCGGCATGACTGTTGGCTGGATGTTAAAAAATATGAGTAGCAAAGAATTTACTGACTGGATGGTTTTCGCTACGATAGAGAATTCACAGAGCAAGGCCGATCAACAGAAGGCTGAATTGGTAAGGCGAACTCAGCAAAGGGCGAATCGTGGGGTTTAGCAAACTTACAATAGTTCTCGGGTTGGATACCAAGAACTTCACGCGTCAACTCCAGACTGCGAAGGGCAAGGTAACCAGCAGTGCGCAGAAGATGAGTAAGGCGCTGAACCGTCTTGGCTTTAAAAAGTTAGGTCTAAGTGTCGCCGCCGCTGGTGCTGCTATTCTGCTTGCCATGAAGAAGTACGCAGCCGCTGGTGATGAACTTGATAAGATGAGTTTGCGCACCGGAATTTTGGTTGAGGACTTAAGCCGTCTCGGACATGCTGCACAGATAAGCGGTACAGATATCCAAACAATGAAAGATGCCCTGCGATTCGTGGCTAAGAATATGGATTTAGCCAAACGGGGAATGGGTGAGGGCGCGGTAGCCTTTAAAGAAATAGGGTTTAAGGTTACTGATGCGGATGGCAAGTTACGCAAGGTAACCGATGTATTGTTTACTGTTGCAGATGCTATGGCGGAAATGGAGAATGCAACTTCCCGCAGTGCCCTTGCAGCTCAGATATTTGGACAAAGATACGGAGAAAAATTATTGCCCATGTTGCGGCTTGGTAGCTTGGGCATTAGGAAGTTGATGAAGGAATCCGATAAGCTGGGCATTACCTGGAATAAATTACAGACCGATCAAGCAGCGAAGCTGACCGATCAACTTACTAGGATGCAGGGGGTTATTGCAGGAATTGGGCGGGATATAGTTAGTAATTTTGTACCATCGTTTATTCGGATGGTTGATGTAATAAAAAATAATCGGCGCGTGATAATTGATACATTGGATGCTCTTGGAAAGATTGCGGGAATCGGGGGGGCCGTAGCGAACCGGGTGCGGGAGCGTTCTTTTTTCGGGCAAGTAGGTGCATTTGCTGGGCGCACAGTCGCCAACGCCAGACATAACGTCCTTACTTCCGCCGCAGTTCATCGCCCTCAGCCTGCGCGTGGCTTCGGGGTTCTTCGTGGCGTTCAGGGATTGTCTCTCGTACCGGGACAATTCAACAAACCCACTGCTGGTCCTGCTGGTCCCGGTGGTATTATTGGTGGGGCGGGTGGAACATCGCTAAGGGGATTAGGAAAACGCAATGCGTTTAATTTCGCACAGTCGCAGGCGGCTAAGGTGACAGGCAGTGGCGTTGGCAATATTCGGCAACCGATTGACGATGTGACGGCAAACATCCGGCAGGCGCAGGCGGTGTGGATGGACTTCCAGAGTCAAGTACAGTTTGGTTGGGAAGGCACTCTTACCAGTATGCTGCGGGGTACCGTGTCGTGGGCCGATGCAACCAAGAGGCTGTTAAACACAGTATTAGATAGCTTTATCAGTTCCGCTGCGCGCTTTGGAGGTCAGCAGTTGTTTGGTGCTACGCTGGGCCGATTCAGTACGGGTGCGCAGGTTGGTGTGGCACAGATATCGAACCTCACTTCTCCGTCCGATCCGATGATTGACGTTATCAAATACGGAGGATCGAGTAATGGCTGATTGGGATATCACATGGAAGCCCGACATTGCTTATGCCTATGAGGCGATCCAGAAAACAAATATTACTACGGTTGAGACAGGCCCGGAACAGCGCAGGCAGAAGTGGAGCCGGGAGAAGTTTGTGTTTTACCTGTCGTTCGGGGCCAGGGCAACGGCCACCGTTGACGCTATCCGTGAATTCTTCCTGGCTCGGGAAGGAGCGTTTGAAGCGTTCAACTTTCCAAACTACGATCAATTCATCGAGGGCACAAGAATCTCCCTGGTTGATGGTGGGGGCGGTAGCGATACGCTGACCGATTCGAGTAGCGGGCTGGTGACAAAAGGCTGGACAACCGATTCAGGGGTGGCTATCGAGGGCAGCGGCGCGAGTAATGATGGGTATTTTATGACCATCAGCGGTGTAGCGGCAGGGACGTTGACATTACCCACGGGGCAATGGACTGCGGGCGAGAGCAGCAACAGCAGCTTGAGAGCATACAAGGCTTTCTCGGTGCGCTTCGGGGATGTGATTGGCTTGCAGAATGTCACACCTGATCTTGATGGCATTACCACTATCCAGTTGATTGAGGATATCTGATGCCTAAGACAGTAAATGCATCAGTACTCACAGCAGCGGCGCTCACGGAATCAAAGCCGTCATTCCTGATCGAGATAGCACTGGGTACCGGGACGCTGTACTATGCCGAGAACAACGAAAACATAACCTTTCCCACGGGCGGCCAGGTGTATACCGCCCTGTCCTTTGCTTTCGATAAAGCACGTTCGACCATTACTGGGGAGATTGATCGGGTGCAGATGGTGCTGGATAATACCGATCTGACCTTTTCCCAGTCTCTTGCGAGCGAGGAATGGCAGGGGAAGCGGGTAACAATAAAAAGGGTGTTCCGTGATCTTCTCGGCCTTGCGGCATATGGCACGACTGTTTTTGTAGGGAAGATCGGCGGGATCAATATAACCGAGAGCCGGTTTCAGTTTGATGTGGTCAGCCCGATAGCCGATCTTGAGCTTGGCGTACCGCGTAGATTGTACCAGGCTAATTGTCCCTGGGTATTCGGCGGGACGGAATGCACCGCGGATATCGGTGCGGATACTGGTGCGGCCGAAACAGGGTCCACGGCGAGCGTGATAATAGATACTGCTAACCGGGATGAAGTTGACGACTTCTGGCGGATGGGTAAGGTCACATTCACCAGCGGGGATCTGAATGGCTTGTCGGGGATGATCGGCAAGTTCGAAAATGCCACGGGTGAGTTGACTATGATCAACCCCTTTCTATCCGCACCGGCCAACGGTGATACTTACGATATAGAACTGGGCTGTGACAAGACGAGCTCGGATTGTAAGACACGTCACGACAACTGGGAAAACAACGGAAGCTTTACCGGCATTCCTTCGAGGAAACTATAATGGTAAGCCCAGCAGCTCCAACACAACAAGCGAGTGGTGACGTTGCCAGTGCAGCGGCGGGCATGGGAGCATTGGGTACCCTTTCCCTTTTTGCATACGGCGTGCAGGCCATAAGTGCCATCAGCCGGTACTTCGGGCGGAAGCGCACGAATAGCAAGGCATATAAAACGCGGGAGGCGGAGGATCATTTCATTGAAGACTTCCCGGTGCCTATTGTCTACGGTCGAAACAGGGTACAAGGCCAGATAATCTTCCGTGAGACTTCCGTACTCTCAAATTTTAGAGCACAGTTTGATTTGGCCGTGGGGCTTTGCGAGGGTGAGATTGAGGGCGTTGATACCGTCTATGTTGGTGGCCGCAATATAAACGATACGGGGAACAGCGACCATACGGCTTATACCGGGACGGCAACGCAGGCTGGGGATTCGAGATTCGCAAAGGGCAGATGGCATGCGCCGTGCGTTGATGATGCTACTATTGATGATAGCGCAAAGGATACTTCTTTTGGTGATCAGGTAAGATTATTGGTGAGAAACAGAGCGCCTGAACAAAGGATAATGATCAAGTTCGATTTAAGCGGGATGCCCCCAAACCTCATACTTGATAGTGCTGAAATTGTGTTTGTCCCTATACTTGTTGAGGAGAAAAAATCTGTCAAGGGTTACGGTGTTGATGATGAGTCATGGGATGAGGAAACCGTTACCTGGAATTTCGCGCCAGGTATCACCGATCAGTACATAGCCGATAGCGAGATGAAGGCGGGGCGTGATTATAACTTCGCCTTTTTCAACGATGCCGGGATGACCTACATGCGCACCCAGTATGCCGCCCAGGGTACAGTCTCAATTCAGTTGCAGGCCGCCGAAGAGCTTTCGTATATTTTTGCAAGTAAGGAAAGTGAAATCTTTGCTTCGCCGGTATTGCAGATTCATTATTCCGGGGGGGATGCGAATGGCTTCCACTTTACGTCTTATCTGGCTTTGTCTATTGATAATTCTGAGGATGTTGTTCGAGGCATTATTCCTAAAGTTGAGGCGACAATACGAGGGCTGAAAATACTAAACTGGAATAGCACCGACAGTGCATATGAAACCTCATTCAGCAATAACCCGGCGTGGATAATCTACGATCTGCTTATCAATGACCGGTACAGCGTGGGCATAAGTGCAAGTGATCTGGATATTGATTCGTTTAAGACTGCGGGGCTTTACTGCGAGGCTTTGGTAAACGATCAGAACGGGGAGCCAGAGGAGCGCTACACCTGCAACATTGTAATCGATGACCGCGGAACGGGAGCACAGGCGATACAGGATGTGCTGTTGACGTGCGGCGGCTTCTTCTTTATGGCCGATGGGCAGATACATCTTGGAGTTGAGCGGAGCACAGCCAGCAGCCACACAATCCTGGAAGCGGATGTAAACGCTGGCAGCTTTTCGTTTCACCGCAAGGATAAAAAAGCACAGCCTAATGTTGTGCGCGGTCAGTATGTTGATGCCTCAAGTGAGTTCAAACTTGCCTACGTGCAGGTGGAGGATTCTGTTGATATCGCCGCTCGAGGGGAGAAGGTTATCTATGAGCAGCATCTATACGGGATTAACAAAGCCAGCCAGGCAAAACGAATCTGCAACTTGCTGTTGTGGAAGGGCAAGATAGAAGAGAGTTTCTGCCAGTTCCGGGTGGGCTTGAAGTTTATGGACT
>SDBS01005258.1_pt1 | contig 12648 bp, 14 predicted proteins | sample 2277091 | NCBI WGS metagenome assembly SDBS01 (sample SAMN10404972, study PRJNA504765) | marine sediment metagenome | isolation source: marine sediment core GS10_PC15, 163 cmbsf | place: Arctic Ocean: Southern Knipovich Ridge | collected 2010 | reverse complement strand
CTTTGAAAACCCACAAAAGCATGGCTACAAATTATTTTACAAAACCCTGGAAGAACACCGGCAGGCATTACTGGCTCCCAGTTGGAAGTATGTACTGAACTACGAAACTGAATGGATGAGCCGAGATGAATTGGTTAGCTCTACATATGAAGCTGCCCTCGGGCTCAATCGCTTGAAGGTGAAATATGGTCTATTAAGACAAAAACAAGGACAGATAATAGAAGTTCGCATCAGAGAAGCAATCAGTCTCATGCGCCAGGTCGATGAGATACTACTAATCAGAAACGAGCGGGTGCGGGAAGATAAAATGAACAGGTTAAAAGCTAGGTTCTCTTCCCTTAACAGTAATTCGACTATTTGCAACAAAAAAGAATTAAGATGGCCAGTGAAATCAATGCGCTTCAATTACCCTCGTGTCATCTGGGCTGCTCTGGCCAAAAAGTAGCCTTCAGACTGGCAGAAGAGAAAAGATATGTTTGGCCTTGGACCTGTCGGAGTGTAATTTCCACAAGAAGACCTTGCCTTGCAACAAATTTGGTATATACTACTAATATGGGATCCAAACGGACTCAAAGAAACTAGGCAAAAGGATAAAACTAGCCCGTATAGAACTTGATCTAACCCAAACCGAACTCGCCTAGAAGATTAAGACCAAACAGAAAAGCATCTCTGGTTATGAAACTGGGGCCACACTACCCTCCATACGAACTCTAATCAAAATCGCCAAAGTCTTCAAGAAATCAGCTAGATACTTTTTGGATGAGTAAGGCGGAGAGGATGTGTTCCCAATTTCCTTTTTTATTCCCTCAAAGAGGCTGTCTTAGCAATGAAGTTTAAAGCCATTTGTCGCTTGCTCTTGTTTTAATAAGATCTTGGCATACAATAAAGCACTAAAGATTTGGGTAAGATTAGGACCCTTAGATACTTTTGAATAAAGATAAAGTATTTCAACTATAGTAAGAAATATCCGCAATACTGCGGATAATATTCTAAATTGGAAGCATAAACGCAATAATGCGTTTATAAGTTGTTATACGCAATTGGTTAGAATAATCGTTAGGAGGTATGAACATGGGTATATTTGATAAGTTTGTAAGGCCAGATGTAGAAAAATTGGTAGCGAAAAAGGATATCAAAGGTTTGGTAAAAGTCCTAAAGTCCGAGAAGGATTCTGAAATTCGCACTAGAGCGGCAGAGGCTCTTGGGGAGATAGGAGACGAAAGAGCAGTTAAGCCTCTCATTAATGCTTTGGGAAATGTGAATGAGGATCTGAAACTGAATGCGGAAATTGCTCTTGGCGAGATAGGAGAACCAGCAGTTGACGCACTCATTCAAGCTTTGCAAGAGAGGGGTTGGGATGTCAAATGTGGAGCTGCAGGGGCCCTTGGTGAAATAGGAGCTAAAAGAACAGTTGGACCTCTCGTCCAAGCTTTGGAACACAACGTGGTTTCAGATGTTCGATGGAAAGCGGCACAGGCTCTTGGCAATATGGCAGGGCTTCTCGTCAAGGCAGGATACAAAAGACCAGTCAAATCACTCATTGAAGCTTTGGGAGACAAGGATTCTATTGTTCGGCAGGTAGCGGCAGAGGCTCTTGGTGAAATAGGAGACCCTATGGCAATTGAGCCTCTTGTTAAGGCTTTGAAATCCGAGGATGGAAATGTTTATGCAGCAGTAGCTCTTGCTGAAATAGGAGAACCTGCTCTTGATGCTCTCACTAAGGCACTGGAAGATAGAGATGAGAATGTTCGGCGTGTAGCGGCATTTGGACTTGGTAGGACAGGGGATAAAAGGGCAGTTGAGCCTCTTCTCCAGGCTCTGAAAGATAAGGGTTCGGATGTTCGATCCAATGCCGCAGAGGCTCTTCAAGGCATGGAAGAACTTCCATTTGATCCTCTTATTGAAGCTCTGAAAGATAAAGATGAGAATGTTCGGCGTGTAGCGGCATTTGGACTTGGTAGGACAGGGGATAAAAGAGCAGTTAAACCTCTTAAACTACATCTAAGAGATCCTGACCCAAATGTTCGAGTAGCGGCCAAAGAAGCGTTGGAGATGATTCAAGAAGGGAAAAAGTAGCCACACATTCGATAGATTGCTAACAATCTGACGCTTAACTGATATTCGAAAGTTTAGTAATCGTGAGATACGACCAACAGCGTATAACACGGGCTTTGCGGCATTGCTAAACGCAATTCGCAAATTGCTTCGCAACTTCGCAAACCCGAGTCCCGTTATACGCAATCGTGAGCAAAAGGCTCAAAAAGATAGGTAACATACAATTTAGGCATATATACGCCTAAAAAGGAGGTATAATTATGCCAGAAGAAAACGAAATAAATTTGGAACTATTAGAATTAACCGAGAAGACGATTAAACTTGAGGATGTTTTCGTGGATCCGAATAATCCAAGATTGCTTGAAATGGGTTTTGAGGAAGTTCCTGATGATAGAATTGCGGAAGAAGATGTACAAAAAGAGGCCATAGCTAATATGAAAAAGATTGGCTTGAAAGATATAATTGAGAAGGTCAAAAAATTTGGATTCTTGACAGTTGATAGAGTTGTTATTCGTCCCCTGAACGAAGATAAATTCGTAGTGCTTGAAGGAAACAGGAGGATAAGTTCATTAAAAGGTCTTATAGAAGATCACACAAGGGGTCGGGTAAGCCTAAACAAAGGAGTATTGAACTCAATAGAAGAATTTGAGGTTTTAGTATACAATGGGGAAGATGAAGATGTTGTATGGCTTTTGCAGGGCCTAAGACATATTAGAGGAGTTAAAGATTGGGGTCCCATCCAGCAAGGAAAATTTCTCGTCGAAATGCAAGAGCGGAGGAACCTAAGACCAACGGATCTAGCTACGATGACTGGTTTGGGAAGAAATGCTATAGCAAATCTTATACGTTCATATAAAGGATGGGACCAAGCTAAAGGTGATGATGATTACGGGGATAAAGTCGATGCCGGCAAATTCAGCCTGTTTCACGAAGCTATCTTTAAGAAACCATCATTAAGAAAATGGTTGAAATGGGATGATAATAACAAGAAATTTGAAGATCAAGAGAACTTAAAAAAACTTCTTATGTGGTATCTAGGGGATGAAGATTTAAATAATGGCGAGCCTCGGTTGCTAAGAGTTAACCCCGATGTTAGAGACGTGTTATCAAAATTGCTCCTTGACGAGAATAAATCTATCTTTGAGGAATTTGAAAACGGAGATATCTCAGTGGATAAAGCTGGAGCTAAAATGGATGAAGATAAATATCGGAAAGATGCTGATGAGATTAAGGTGGATCTTGATTCCCAATTGGCTACCTTAGATCGAATGATAACGACACTTCAAACTCTCCCCATTCCGAAAGTCCTCAAGGATGATGAGAGAATTGCTCCTTTCATTGAGAAATTGGAGGACGTTGAGAATATTGCAAAAACTCAAAGGGATGTCATTGTCAAAATGAAACCCCAGAGGACTGGTGAAAATTCAAATTAATAATTTTGTTGATCAATTGTTTAATAATCGGGATAACAAAACTATCAACATCCCTTATGAGACAGTCAAAACTCTTCAAAATGAGGGGCTGTCGGAGCTTGAGGCTTTAGAAGAGAGTGATAAGTTAGTTAATAGAATCAAAAGAACGATATATAAGAGAATTAGAAATTGCAGAAACCAAGGAATTACTCCTAGATACACATTTGACAGATCTAATGACGATTTTTTGGTACGAACAGATTTGTCGGTTGAACCCCAGAAAGAGAAGGATACAAGACGGATTATTCAGCGGAAGGGACAGATTTCGGAGATTATCAAGAGAATTAGCTGGCGAGAATTTGAAAAGGTATGCAAACTAATTCTTGAAATAAATAATATTCGCGATTGTAAAGTCACAAGGGGATCGAAAGATGGCGGGATTGATGTTTATGGGTGGTTAAAACATGACATCAATTCAAGAAGAATTTTTCGTGATGCCAATTTCAGGGTCATTGGACAAGGAAAACATAGAAGCAATGGGGGCGAAGTAAGTAATGCGGACGTAAGTAAGTTTGCAACGGATATAGAGAAGTTAAGAAGAAAACAAGGTCATTCTCTATTTGTATTGTCTCAAAAATTTGTTGATTGCCTTTCACCATTGATCCCGATTTTTATTACCAATGGATACTATCGTTCTGGTGCGAAGACTACAGCTAGAAATCATGGTATAATTCTTTGGAACGGTGAGCAAATTAGTGAAGATATTGCAAAATATTTTGATTTATCAAATTTCACTACAAATGGTAAAATTGATGAAGATAAGTTAAGGGATTATTTAGACAATTTATAGTCAAATAAATGCAAGAGCGCAACCCAAAAAGGAGAACAGGTAATAAATAATGGGCGGGCATATGCCAACCATAAGAAAAACAGATGTGAAGGGACCTTTTTACTTGCGACACTTAGGTTGCTGTCGCTCCCTTGTCCTCGCTGCTTACGCTCGGAGCATATAACACGGTACATACGGTCCGCTATCGCTCGCCCAAATGTTCGCTAACGCTCGCAACTTCACATACACCGAAAACGTTATACGCAATTTTATTTTTGAGGATTAGAAATGACTAATCAAACGATGATTGATAAAGATAAGATAATAAAGGAGATAGAAGAAAAACAGAAGAGTATACTATCAAATCTAAATTCTGAAAACATCGCCGTTTACATTTTTTTAAAAAATGAATATGCCAAAGGAAAGATTCTAAATGGTAAAAATAGGGACAGCGACCATTATTATTAGCCGCTTTGTGTAGACTTTTGACATACCGTGGACATCAAGAGCTATAGCAACAGGTTTTTCTCATCATACTACTCAGAGGAGAAATAATTAGGAACGTCTTTTTGAAGGTAGAAATGATTTCAGGTAATATCTAGAGTGGTCTGGAGATTACACTCGAAGAAACTTCTTGAAGATGTAGGTATATTGTCCCACAAGTAAGAATCAATAAATGGGCGCTGTCCCTATTAACAAAACGGCACTTGACAACTTGACATTAATTGACTATAATGTACAAAGATAGACAAGAGAGAATATTATAACACTGTTTTCTAAGGTTATTAAGATGTTAGAGGATATTTCAACCTTACAGGAAGTCGCAAAGTATTTAAAGGTAGATCAAAGAACTGTTTATCGAATGGTGAAATCCCGGCAACTACCAGCCTTTAAGGTAAGAAACCAATGGAGATTCAAAAAAGATGCTATAGATAAATGGATAGAAGCTAATAATGTCACTGTAAATGATACAGTAAATAATAAGGTTGAGGTTCCTATCGTTGGTAGAGTATCTGCTGGATTACCTATTCTTGCAGAGGAAAATATAGAAGGCGTGTTGACGATAGATGGTTCTCTCACTAAAAATCCAGATAAGGTTTTTGCTTTGAGGGTAAAAGGTACCAGTATGATCAATGCAGGTATTCTTGATGGAGATTTTGTATTGATCCGCCAGCAGCCAATAGCGGAACAAGGAGAAATGGTTATTGCTCTTATAGAAGATGAGGCAACAGTTAAGAGATTTTACAGAGATAAAGGCAAGATTAAGTTGCAACCAGAAAATGATGCCATGGAACCAATCATTGTTGACCCTATAGACAAAAACATTATGATTATAGGAAAGGTAGAGGGTGTAATACGAAAAGTTTAAAGAGGTTATGAATGCGGTACTATGGTTGTAAAGGTAAATTACTTGATTTCTTAGGTGAAGGCGTAGCAAAAACAGGAATTAATTCAGGTGCCATTTTTTGTGACCTTTTTTCAGGAACAACAACCGTTGCCAGATATTTCAAGCAAAAAGGTTATACTGTCTATGCAAACGATTTCTTAGAGTTTTCTTATTCTCTTGCCCGCACTTATATCAAGAATAACGATTATCCCATTTTTGAAGGTCTCCATGGGATAGTGGCAAGTGTTAATGGCTCAATAGACAATATAAACAAAGTTATTGAATATCTGAACAGTTTAAGACTGCTCAAAGGATTCATTTATGAGAATTACTGCCCGGGTGGCACAAAAGATCTTGATTCTTCAAGGATGTATTTCATAGATGATAATGGGATGAAGATAGACGCAATCAGAACAAAGATTCAAGAATGGAAAGACAGTAAGATTATTAGCGGTGATGAATTTTATATCCTACTCACCTCTCTTATTGAAGCAATTCCTTATGTTGCTAATATATCTGGTAACTATGCCGCATATTTGAAACATTGGGACCCCAGAGCACTTAAACCAATCAGGTTACAAGTACCGGACATTCCTAAGAGTAAGAGAGATAATAAAGTCTTTAAGGAAAATGCTAATAATCTAATCAAAAAAATACATTCTGATATTTTATACTTAGACCCACCCTACAATGCCCGACAATACGCGCCTAATTACTTTCTTTTAGAGTTAATTGCCGAGGGATGGTTTAATGAAAAACCAATAATTTATGGTAAGACTGGGATGCGTTCTTATGAAAATCAAAAATCAGATTTTTGTAAAAAAAATTTAGTCTTGAATGCCTTTAATGATATTGCTGAAAACGCCAAAACAAAATTTATATTACTGAGCTATAACGACGAGGGGTTGATGTCGGAAAAGGAGGTAACAAATACTTTATCAAAAAGAGGTAAGGTGGAGATATTTAAAAAGCCTTACCGAAGGTATAGAAGTATTAATCAGGATAACTCTGACCGTAGAATTGTATACGAGAAGTTATATTTTGTTGAGGTAAGAGAGGGGTAATATAGATGGCAGAGCGTCTAAATAAATTGAATGGTAAAGAGTGGCTTCAATATTCTTTCAGTATATGGAAAGACATCCAAAAAAATAAAGAAGAACGGTCGCTTAAACATCCAGCTATGTTTCCCATAATGTTGGTTGAACGACTCACGGACATATTTACTAATTCTAAAAAGCAAGTTGTCCTTGATCCATTTATGGGAAGTGGGAGCACTTTAGTTGGGGCACAAAACAAAGGCCTTAAAACGGTAGGGGTTGAGATAAATAAAGACTATATTTCTATGGCCAAAAACAGACTTGATAATGTTTATAAACCTAGGTCTAGCCGTGATAGTAACTATGAAATGATTAATGATTCAGCTGAAAACTTAGATAAGTATCTTTCCCCTAATACTATTGATTTGACAATAACATCTCCACCGTATTGGGATATTCTAAACCGTAAAAGGTCTGCTGATAAAAAGGCTATACGTAATTATAGTAACTCAGGAATTGATTTCGGAAATATAGAAATCTATGATCAATTTTTATCGTCCTTACAGTCAGTTTTCAAAAAAGTATATAACGTTACAAGAAATGGGCGATATTGCATCGTAATTGTAATGGACATTAGAAAAAAATCCACCCTCTATCCTTTTCATTCAGATTTAACAAGGAAAATGGAAGAAATAGATTTTATTTTGAGGGATATTATTATTTGGGATAGGCAGAAAGAATACAATAATATGCGTCCATTGGGATACCCGTATTCTTTTGTGGTAAATAAAGTTCACGAATATATTCTAATCTTTAAGAAAGGAGCTTAAAGATGACTAAACCCGAATTTTTTGAAATCCTAGGTTATCTGTCTTCATCAGAGAGGAATACAAAACTTGACGTTGAAACTCATCCGCGGAAACAAGATGCTTTTGAAAATAAATATAGACAATTAACTGGGGTAAATCCCGTACCAGATAATCATAATTATTATGTTTTGGACCAAAATGCTGACAAATGGGGAAAAGAAATGCGAATATATTTCAATGGAATAAGGAGCGGTATTCCCCACAAATTACGTGACTTGATTGTTGGTCCCAGACCCGGTTTTGGATACGACTTTCGCATAAATAATAATGATCTTGTTTGGCGTCTGATCGAACATGGATTCTTATTGGGAGATGGGCAAGACGAAATGAGGGTGAGGAAAGGTGTGCCTATGAAATACCTAGCAGATTTTAACAATGGATATGATATTGCTTAGGAGATGATTTGAATGGATTTTTTTATTGATGAAGATATGGCTTACTTATTTGGCCTTATTGCAGGCAGAGGTACGATTAAAGACAGCGGAGGATTAAAACAAATAATTATCAGCTTCCCCTATAAAAGCTTGGAAGCAACAGGAGTAAAAAGAAAGTTTAGCCAAAAGGATAAGATTCTTATTAGTCTGGATAATATCGTAAATCGGATTGGTGAATTAACAGGGGAATCCCCAAGAAAGATCCCAAGTGAAACTACTGTTGATATTGTTATTGATTCTCATAAAAACAACCTGCTATGGCGAAATATAACAGCCTTTGCTCATAAGAAGAAAAGTTTTAGGGATATCGAAATCCATCCTGAAATATTGACCGCAAGTGAGGTAATAAAGAAAGAGTTCATTAGAGGTATTGCGGATGTAACTGCATACGCACGGTCTGGTAATGTATATATAGATGGACGGCACAGGATTTATTTTGAGATCCATAATGCTAATTGGAAAATGCCTATTCAAATTTGTACATTACTTCAAAGTAAACCGCTTTGTATTCCTGTTCAAACAATTGATTGGGGACACCCAAATATAAGGAATGGTTACGCCAAGGAATATGAGGTAGGTAAAAAAACTGCTTGGTCAAGAGAACATCAAGTAAAAGTCTTTGCAGAATATTTTGAAAGTATAGGTTTCAGAATAGCCCACAAAAACGAGATACTGAAAGAAATGGCTGATTTTAACAGGTCAAAATATCCAAATAGAAAACCTAGATTATGTTTCCCGCCAAAACAAATTAGAAAACAAAAAGCAAATCATCCAGAGGAACAATCAAGTAGATTACCTGAGGAGTTAAGAGGAAGACACTTTGATACCTATTGGCAGGTTTGTAAAGAGCTGGGTTGTATCCGCTATACTAAGAATAAGATTGTCTTAGAGAGAAACGAAGGAAATGATGAAATATAGTTCAGAGAAAGAAATGTATCCAGATGTGATATATTGGCTGGATAGCTATCTTCAACATAAATATCCTAAGACAACGATTAAGTCTTATGATACATCAAGAGAAAATTTATGCGAATTTGTTCGACGCCATGAATTGAGTAAATATTTCCCTGAATCGGAGACCTATGTTGTCAAAGTCGATGTTACGGGGGTAATCATTTATGAGGAAAAATGTTTATTAGCTTTTGTTGAATGCAAGCTCAATGCCATCAGTCTAAGAGATGTTTCTCAGATTATTGGATATTCAAAGGTAGTAAGACCTGTTTTATCGTTAATAATATCACCACAGGGAGTAAGTACACCTGTAAACAGACTTATTAATATCTATAGACGCTATGATATTTTGACATATCAAGATGATTTAAAGGTACGGATAGCTAGGTGGAATAAGTCAACAAAAGATATTGATGTTTCTACTCTCTTGCCTCACGGAGAACATTTATAGACATTCCTAAGAAATAGGGACAGCGCCTATTATTACTGACAGATTGAGTCGCTGTACATAAGCTTTTGGCATGCCATGCATATCAGGAGCTGTAGCAGTAGGTTTTCCTTATCATCCTACTTAAAGGGGAAACTATCAGGAATGTATTTCTGAAGACAAAGATGGTTTAAGGCAACGTCTGGGGTGTCCTGGAGATTACACTCGAAGAAACTTCTTGAAGATATGGGTATACTGTCCCACAAGTAAGAACCAATAAATGGTCGTTGTTCCCGTCAATATTGTTTGAAGAACACTTGATGTCCTTGCTTGGGCTAATATTCAATAGTTTACGAAGGAGACAATGAATGAAGAACAAAAAGACAATGGATGAAGTAGTAAATGGAAGACTAAAGCGGCATCGAACTGAGATGGTTCTGTTATGGCTTATCCTTTGCATAGCACTCGTGCCAATCTCCGTTGGGATAGGCATATATCTGTACGTAGATAATCTGAGCGTAACCCAATACCTTGCTTCAATCAATAGACAAGACTTCATTATCTCACAGTTGAGACTGTTATATAATCTTGGGAGGGGTATGGGAGTTGTCCTTACCCTTGCAGGAATAGTTGCCATTGCTTTAGCAGTAAATAGACTTTCCATTGGCAAGGAGAGCTACAGATTGGCTGTTTTCATTGGGTCGGCGACCAAGGACAATAAGAATATTGTCGAGGGAAAAACAGTATGACCGGTCCACACTCAGTGTTCAAGAGGTCCGACCTTGACTCTCAGGTTCCCGAAGCGCGGGCAGTGAGTGAAAAATATAAAAGAGTATAGAACAAAATAAGGTCAAGATTGCCGTGCAATAATTCAAGAATCACTTTTCAAGGGAAGGAAATGATCTCCAGATCCAAAATATTTATTCTTGCTGTTGCCTTATCGATTCTACTTTTTACTTCCGCAACATTTGCCTCAATTGATGTTTACTTCTCTCGTGTGAATGATCCCGAAGGAGCCGTTATCGAGGACCTGGACAAAGCAAGAAAAACTATAGACATAGCTATGTATTACTTTACAGATAGAGATCTCGCTAACGCAGTAATAGACGCTCATGATCGAGGTGTCAAGGTGAGAATTTACCTTGACAAAGACCAGGAAGAGGCTAAGTATGCGAAATCTCGTTACCTGACAAACCATGGCATACCACTACGCTACAGCAGTAATCCCTACATTATGCACCATAAGTTCTGTGTAATAGACAATGATGTAGTCATAACAGGCTCTTATAACTGGACGGCATCAGCTGACAAGAGAAACAACGAGAACCTTCTTGTGATTCACGACGCAAAGGTAGCTCAAGAGTATTCAGCAGAATTCAATCGCCTTTGGAACAATCACGGGAATACTGTGAGGTTGATTAATTCAAACGACTAGCTTATATGGAATTGAAAAGACTAGGCGCTCAGGTCTTAATTTCTGAAAATACTGCGACTATTGTAATGAGGAGAGTCCTTTTTCAATAAAAACCTTCCTGACGAGTCAAAAAAAGAGGGGCAGCGACCATTATTGTTGGCCACTGTATGTAGACTTTTGGCATGCCACTAATATCAAGGTTAGAATGATGTTAAGAACAAAACATCATAATATTCGGACAAAAAAATAAAGCCATGAGTAATATTGAGCATGGCAAAACTTTTGAGGCAATAGTGGAGATAGACGAGACCTATATTGGCGGTAAACCCAGAAAGCCAAATCGAAAGCATGATAATGACAAGCATAACAAGAGAGGCCGGGGAACAAAGAAGAATCCAGTCATCGGAATAGTTGACCGAGAAAAGAAGAAAGTGTATGCTAAGGTATCCCTGCCAAATAAAGAAGGAAAGAAAGTGTCAGGCAATCAGATTTTGGGGATACTCAACCAGGTCTGCAAGAAGAAGAGCACTGTGATAACCGATGAGTTCGGTGGATATAACATCTTGAGAAAGACGGAGTACGTGCATCTCGTGATAGACCACACTAAAGGCTTTGTGGAGGACTTCATTCATACCAATAATGCGGAGTCATTCTGGGCTATTCTGAAACGTGGGGTCTATGGTATCTATCACCACGTTTCTGTTAAGTATCTACAAGCTTATGTGAATGAGTTCTGCTTCAGGTTCAACAACAAGGACAACGAGGATGTGTTTGACCTGATGCTGAGCCAGGCGGTGATTTGATATAGGGAGGGACGGCAATGTCTAAAACGCCCAAAGACGGGCTGGTCAGAGTCAATCATTCAGACAATAGCTCGCAGGTTATTATAGATACCGCCCAAAATCAGCATATCACAATTAAATCTACAGAACGGCAGAGAACATCTCTTACCCCTTCTTTTATGCAGCGTAAAACTACCTTCTTACATAATTTGACAAGCCCGAGTGGGAAAGCAAAATATAAACGATATGCGGGTGCTCCGATAAGATATGCAGGAGGGAAAAGTCTCGCTGTAGGGCTGATAGTAGAATTAATGCCTAATTATGTGAAAAGGCTGGTGTCACCATTTCTTGGTGGTGGTTCCGTTGAGATGGCGTGTTCTATTGAATTAGAGTTGCCAGTTGTCGCCTATGATATATTTGATATTCTTATTAACTACTGGAAGGCCCAACTAGAACATCCAAAAGAATTGTATCAACGACTATTGAAGTTTGAACCAACCAGAGCACAATTCAAAGAGGTCAAAGAGCGGTTAAAGAAACACTGGGATGGAAAGCAAACCCTAGAAACATTGGATTTGGCCGCTTACTTCTACTTCAATCATAACACGTCTTACGGTCCCCACTTTCTCGGTTGGCCTTCAAGTGTTTATTTGCAGCAAGAGCGTTATCGATGTAAATGTCAAGTAGTTTTCCCAGTGCTTCGGTAAGTACTTTTCCCACCTCTTCGGTAAACAGTTTTCCCAGTGCTTCGGTAAACAGTTTTCCCAGTGCTTCGGTAAGTACTTTTCCCACCTCTTCGGTAAACAGATTTCCCATTTCTCAAGAAGTTAGAAATGATCATACCTCCTTTTTTTGATTTTTTATTCTGTAGGATTCTCCATCCAGATTGAAAATCCTGGCGTGATGTAATAATCTATCCAATAACGCTGTGGTCATGATACTATCACCCATCATCTCCGCCCAGTTCTCAAAGCTTTTATTGGAAGTAATGATAATGGATAACTTTTCATACATTTCACTGACTAGGTTAAAAAAAAGATTAGCCTCTCGT
>SDBS01005257.1_pt1 | contig 12652 bp, 11 predicted proteins | sample 2277091 | NCBI WGS metagenome assembly SDBS01 (sample SAMN10404972, study PRJNA504765) | marine sediment metagenome | isolation source: marine sediment core GS10_PC15, 163 cmbsf | place: Arctic Ocean: Southern Knipovich Ridge | collected 2010 | reverse complement strand
CAACCAGGAAATATCATGAATCACCTGAAATTACTTCCCCTCCTGCTGATCAGCGCTCCCATGATGATCCAATGCATGGATGTGAGCCCTGCAATGTACGCTCGATGTCTCATCGGTGGCGGCTGGATCGCGTTTTCTTACGGAAATGCCCTCGGCCACACCGTCGGATACCATCGCTACTCAGTTGCCCTTGAGGAGATGGATGCCAAAAAAGATGACAGCTCCGCAGAGAAGGGCCTCAGCCCACTCAAGAGCTTACGCTGGGGAAAGGATCGGACACGGGTAGCCAAAGCCCTTCTGCCAGCCTTGCCCTACCTCATGGGCGGCGCGTTTTTCTGTGGCTTTGGCAGCGCAAGCATCGCCGCTGGTCTCTGGCTGGACAGGTACGGATGCCAGGATGGGGCAGGGTAGGGCCAAAACCTCAAAAAATGACTATTCTAACTGCTTTTTCGGTGGTATACTGATATCTCAGATTGAGTATGTTTCACCCCTATCCAGGAAGGTCCCGAGCAAAGACGAGCGTCTAAAGGACGCATCAGTACGTTAATTTCAGTATTTTTTTTTACTATTGGCTTTTGAATGAATATCTACGTTGGAAATACTCCAAAAACATCAACCCAAGATTCTCTACGGGACCTCTTTTCAGAGCACGGAGCCGTTAATTCCGTTAGAATCATCACTGACCGAATGACTGGTGAGCCTCGTGGCTTCGCTTTCGTCGAAATGACGAGCGATGACGAAGCACAAGCAGCTATCACAGCGCTTGATGGCAGCCAGTTTGAAGGCAACACGCTACGTGTGAACGAAGCTCGCCCCCCACAACCTCGTCGCGAAGGCTTTGGTGGCCCACGCCGAAGCGGACCAGGCGGTCCATCCCGCGGTGGCTACGGCAGCCGTGGCGGCAATGGTGGCGGTGGCAATCGCTTCCGTTTCTAAGCTAAGAAAATCGGCGCGGGAAACCGCGCCGATCTCTTTTTTCATCAATTTATGGCAAATCTGGGTCAGGCCGATCGAAACTTATCCTGGCCGCGCCGCTTGTCCATCTGCTTCTTCTTCTCCTCACGCAACTCATGATACATCACGTCGATGACCCGATCGAGCACATCATTGAATTTGTGCCCCTCGTAATTTGAAATCTTGTCATATTCTGGCGTTTTGACGCGCAGCTCAATGCGATAGTGACTGGGAAAATCGTCAGATTGCAGAACAAGATCGATGTAGATTGGCGTACGCTCATTCTCAAGAAATTTTTCGATTTTGTCTAATTGCTCGTTGGCATAGCGTTCGATGGCATCAGAATGCTTCATCCCTCGAAATGTGACACGCTTGTGCATAGCATCTCCTTATTTTCTTCGTTTCTTCCTTTTCTCCACCAGAAATTTGATCGGTACGCCGGTAAGCGTATGCTTTTTGCGTAAGACTTTTTCTAGAAACGTCAGCTGGCTTGGACCAAACAGCGCCGGATAGTTGACCCAAAGCGCAATGGTAATTGGTGCCGTTTTAATTTGCTTGGCCCGCATAATTTTCAACACCCTTCGCTGGCGATGCAGTGGGCGATGCGTCAGTGCCTGCACAAATATTGCCGTCAATTCGGCTTGCGCAAATTGCCTTGTGTGACGCTCCCAAACCTTACGAATCAACGGCAGAATTTTACCAATATTTTTGCCGGTTTTACACGAAATTGTGACAAGCGGCACCTTGTTGAACAGGTGTCGGTACTCACCCAGCTCATGCGCCAGTTCCTCGCCGGCCTCTTGCTCGACAATATCATGTTTGTTCAGCAGCACAATCAACGCACGCTTTTGTTCCTCAAACACGTAAAATGCAAGCTTGAGCTCCTGATCAGAAATACGTCCGGCTGATGCATCGATCACCAACAACACAATGTCTGCATCGCGCACGGCAGCAAAGGCACTCTTGACCATCAACTGCTCAATCGGCTCGCCAACCGCACGCTGACGACGCACACCGGGCGTGTCACTCAATTGAATATTTTGCTGATAAAACTGCACCGGCGCAGCAAGTGCCTCCCGTGTTGTCCCCGCTTTCTCGGCAACAATGGCACGCTCCTGCCCGGACAAAAGATTCATCAGCGATGACTTGCCAACATTCGGCTTGCCCAGCAAGGCGACACGAAACGACGGCCGTTCTTCGGAAGGTCCAACAGTGGGCAAATGCGGCACAACTGCATCAAGCAGCTCTGTTGTGCCTATGCCGTGCTCTGCGGACACAGGCACAATCTGTTCAAAGCCAAGCTGTTCAAATTCATGGAGACGCTCGAGAGCATCTTTGCGATCAACTTTGTTGACGGCAACGATCACCTGCTTGCCCATCTTGTGCAGTAATTTGGCAATTTGCCGATCTTCAGGAAGCGAGCCAACACTCCCATCGCACACAAAAATAATGACATCTGCTTGTTCAATAAGTTGAAGTGCCTGCTCACGCACTTGTATAAGCACCGGATCACTTGTTTTGCGCAACCGCACACCACCGGTATCGGTGATCGTAAAAGTCTGCTCCTTCCAGGAAATATTTCCCCGAACAAAATCGCGCGTAACGCCCTCATAATCCATTGTCATGCTTTTGACATCGCTCGAAAGTCGATTGAAAAGCGATGACTTGCCGACATTGACGCGACCAACAATCACCACTGATTTTTGCTTACTCATGCGCCCCCTCCACGATTTCGGTTACCGTACCAGGAAACTGCTCAAGTACGGCATTTGTTTTTGGCCACTGTTTTTTATCTGAAACATCCAACCGTTTGCTTTGCACTGTCCGCACAGACGGCTGACTTGCTGATGGTTGCTGCTTGCTCGGCACGGCTGCCGCCTCGTGAGTTTTCAGCGCCGACGTACCAGGGATTGCACCACCACCGGCAAATGAAGGTTCAAAAGTTATTGACCGCCCAAAATGCTGGGTCAAAAGTGCTCCCCACGTCTGCTTTTTTTTGAGCAAATATTCTTGAAATAACGCAAATGACGCAGAAAATTGTACATCAAGTTTGCCGGCCTGCTCATCAAACGTTTTTACCGTGCCCTGCTGAAAAATCGAACTGAGCAACGGATCATCACCACGCTCAAGCGCCGCAAGTACCGCGCGCCACGCAGCAGATGGGCCCGCATCCTTTTTGACTGCAGCGACTGGTGCCCGATTAACTTGCCCCGCACGCACCACATTGCTGGTTTTTGACCGACTACTGTTGGCCGGCGCAACTGAGGCATTTTCGGTAGCCGCAGCACAAAGTTTCAAAAGCACCATCTCAAGCACCGCACGCCGATAAAGCGAACGCGCAAACATAAATTCGTGCTGGCAAAACATATCCAGCATGGCAATCAAACGGGCAGGCGAACAGATTCCCACCAACCGCTGAAATGTTTTGTGCCCCTGCCAAACATCCCGCTTTTGTACAACGCCGTGCTTTGCCCACAGAGCTGCCTGCACCATTTCAACAAGCGTTGCCCACATAACCTGCGCATCGCATGAAGCAAGTTTTTCATCCTGCATGCAGGCAAGCAAACGAGCCGCATCACCCTGCACCACGCACTCAAAAAGCTGCACCATGAGAGCATCTGCAACACGCCCCAACACCGAACACACAGCATCCGGTGAAACACGTGGAGCCGAAAAGCGAACCTGCTCAAGTAAGTTGATTGCATCACGCGCAGCGCCACCAGATTCACGAGCAAGCGCCTCAAGCGCTTCATCCTCGTAAGCAATTTTTTCCTGATCACAAATCGATTTCAGGTGACTGACCAACTGATCGTGATCGATGGAGCCAAACGAAAGCTGAAAACAGCGAGACCGGACCGTTTCGATAATTTTTTGTGGGTCGGTGGTAGCCAAAATAAACAGCACCGAGTTGGGCGGCTCTTCAAGAATCTTAAGAAATGCGTTGAATGCCGCTTTGCTCAGCATGTGGGCTTCATCAATCAGATAAACTCTCTTGACACCCATGACCGGCATGAGTGACGAAGCTTCGATAATTTGCCGCACATGGTCAACACCGGTGTGCGAAGCCGCGTCCATTTCAATAAAATCGGGATGCGCCCCTCTGCGCATTGCAACGCATGAAGCGCACTGCTGACACGGTACCGCTTGCGCCTTGGGATCTTGACGGAATGCTGTCAATTGTTCGCAGTTGAGCGCCGCCGCAAACACTCGCGCCGTGCTTGTTTTTCCGCACCCGCGTTGCCCTGCAAACAGATACACGGGGAAGTAGTGTCCCAAATACAGACTGTTCTTGAGCATGCGCACACTCAGCTCTTGGCCAACAATCTGCTCAAACGTACGCGAACGCCACTTGCGCGCTAAATTTAATTGCACATCACTGGCACCCACGAATCTTCCTCTCAAAAAAAGAAAAGGCTGGCACAAGAATTAGCGATACCCCTGCTGCTTCCTTTCGGATCTGACAGTTTTGGCAGCGCATCCCTTGCCAACCTCTCCAAAGACGTAATCAAATCATAATGGCGGAGAGAGTGGGATTCGAACCCACGATGCCCCTTTCGAGACATACACGATTTCCAATCGTGCTCCTTCGGCCACTCAGACATCTCTCCAGCAGACGTGCTACTTTTTCTTGGCGGCAGTCGAACTGGTTTTCTTTGCCGCTGGTTTCTTTTTGGCAGCACTCGTGGAAGACTCTTTCTTCTTCGTTTCGGTTACCGCCTCTGCCTTTGATGTTGTCTTTTTTTGTGGTGTCGCTTTTACTTCTTTTTTCTCTTCTTTTTTCGGCGCAGCTGCTTTTTTTTCAGTTTTTTTCTCTGCTACTTCAGCCTTCTTCGGCGCAGGTTTTGCCTTCGGCTTTGCCTCGGCAGCCTTCTTCGCTGCTTCTGCTTTTGCAGCAGCCCTGGCTTCAGCAGCAGCCGCCACTTTCTTTTCTCTCTCTTCTTTTTTCTTAGCAGCTTCCGCGGCCTTTTCTTTTGCACGCTTTTCAGCTTGCTTTTTCTCCGCCTCGCGCCCCTTATTGGCAGCTTCAAGCAGATAATTTATGATCAATGCGATCGACTTTGGCGAATCGTCATTGGCCGGAATAACTACGTCAACACCAGTTGGATCACTGTTGGTATCAACAATCGCAATGACTGGAATGCCGAGCACGCGCGCTTCACGCAGAGCTGTTCGCTCCTTGCGCACGTCAACCAGAACCAGTGCACCAAGAGGCAGCTTTAACTTGCGAATGCCGCCAACAGTGTGGCGAAGGCGATCGACCTTCTTTTGAATTGTGTTCAGCTCTTTTTTGGTGTACGGAAATTGCCCGGACTTGGCAATAACGTCCTCAAAATGAAGCAGATTCGTGACCGATTTTTTTACCTGAGAATGGTTGCTCAGCGTACCACCAACCCAACGGGTCGTAACATACGCCATATCAAGCGTGTCCGCCGCTTGCCTAATGATCTTTTGGGCAGATTTTTTGGTGCCAACCCAAAGAACCTGCTTGCCACCGGCAATCACACGCTCAAGAAATTTTGCTGCTTTTTCCATCTGCAGCGCGGTTTTTGACACATCGATCAGATGCACGCCGCTGCGAATGCCCCAGATGTAGGGGGTCATTTTGGGATGGCGCCGTCTCGTTTCGTGACCGTAGACAGTACCAGCATGAATCAACTCTTTGTAATCGATCATTGAGAAATCCTCTTTGGGTTACCATCGGCCCCTCATAGGCGTGATCAATAGAACGACCACTCAGCCACCCAAGATATTGAGGGTTCCGAAACAACTACGCCCAAAAGCGTAACAGAAAACGACAAAGTCCGCAATGCAGCTAGTTCTCAAAGCCGATGGCCTCTTGCTTGTCGATTGCACGCCTGAAGCGCTTACCAACAAAGAAAGCGGTCACACTCCACATGCCAATAATGCCGATAAAGAGACCCATGTGTGCCGGAAAGAGCAAGGCCGGCCCTAGCATATCAACAAATGCATTGCAGGCCTGGCCACTCGTCTTGGCCAACTTAGAACCAAAAGCATCGATCCAGGACTTGGACTTAAACTTAATTTCTTTGACTGTCGGAATGTAGAGTACCTCCCGAATCGGATAGCTAAAGGCATAGTGCATTGCCTGAAGCAAGATGAATACGATGAAAATGGCGTGAAAGCCATAGGTACTCGTAAGCGAATCATAGCTACTGAGCAGATAGAGAAGCAAGCCACCGGTCACCAACGGTACAAGCAGCAGGCAAACGCGCTCACCGAACCGGCTAAGCAGCACCTTGGTACCGACCAACGATATGATGAAGCCTAAGAAATGGACCGCAAACCGTTGTTGAAACAGAACAACGCTAAGCCCTACAACACCAGACGTTTCCGCCTGCGAGACGCCCAGCCGCTGGTAGTTAAAAACAGCGTTAATAATTTCATAAAAGAAAACAATACCAAAAATCCCCAGAAGGTATGGCTGGCGAACAAGCATGTAAAGACCTGAAACCATACCAAACGCTGCTTCGCGTGTTCGTGCTACGAAACCTTTGGGATGAACTCGTTCTTCAACCCGCTCCTCACGGCGACGCTGTTTCTCAAATTTATAGACCGCTTCCTCACCATGTAAAAACCTGCCCGGCACACGCGCAATCAACCGACCGATAACAAACGGTACGACCAACAAACAGCACGCCGCGATAAGCAGTAATACCCGGTGCGTGGTGATATCGGAAAAGACGAAATTATTAGATGACTGGGACAAACTCAGCAACGCCCAGCCAAGTGCTGCTGCCAGGGCCCCACCAAGCTTTGAGCCTGAAACCATAAGCCCATAGTATTTTTTAGCTGATTCTGAGCTGCAAATCGAGTTAACAAATGCCCAGAACACTGAAACAACAAACGGCGAATAGCCCTCAACGACGAAATAGAACACCCAGCCAAATAGCCGGTGTGGCCCGCTGTCTGTGTTGGCAATGCCGATAGTCGGATGCCCAATGTAGTATGCAAAGAATAGATTAGCCAGACCGTAGAACAGGCTGTAAATGTAGAGCAGCTGGTAACGCCGTATCATGTCAACAAGACGTGAATAGAGCAAGATTGCTGGGACAAGCATGATCATCGAAATCAGCTTGACGCGCGGCAGCCACTCACGCCCAACAATACTGACAAAAACTGAATCCTTGAGCTCCTTAGTCAGCGTGTAGGCAGCAATAACCAGAAAAAATGTCGCCGTAAGCAGGAGCATTTTCTCGCGCTCCTCCGGCTCGATGTAAAATAGCGAGTACAGCTTTTCACGCAAGGAACTCATGCGCATCCCCATCCCGATGAACCGCAAATATCACCCGACCACTACTCGCATCGCCACTCTCGCCCCCACATATCACCATGTGGGGCACCCCTAGCAGATGACTCTGTTCTCTTCAATTGCTTTCTTGTGCGTGTTGCCTAGGTAAATTGCCACGAAGACCCAAACACCAATCAGGCCGAGCGACGCAACAGTAGAGAGCATCAAGAACATCTCCGATCCCAGGGCAATTTTAAACATGTTAACCGCCGAACCAAAGGCCTTTGATCCACGCGATCCGTACATTTCAACAAACGCTTTTGCCTTGTATTTTGCGTCCTTGGACGTTGGGATGTACAGCTGCTCTTTGGATGGCTGATTTAACGCATAGTTGAGTGCCTTGCCCACAACGAGAATCCAGAAGGCAACGGTAAGGGTTGGGCTGTATTTGAGCAGCAGGACAATGCCAGTCATGATCACCGGCAAAGTGATCAGCGCGGCACGCAAACCAAGTTTGCGACCAATGTTATTGATCCCAAGGAGCACACATATCAACGCTGTGGCATTTGTGTAGACTCCGAACCATCCGTAGTAAGCGGTTCTTTCTGCAACGTCAGCAATTACCTGACTCGCCATGTATTTAAACTGAAAATCAAGAATGGTGTTGACAATCTCGTACAAAGAAATCGCCGCGAAAATCGCCAGCAGGTAGGGATTCGCGAGCATAAGACGCAAGCCATCAAGAAGGCCTGGCCTTTGCTTTTTGACTCCAGCCACCTCTTCTTCATCCGCCGCCTGGTAACCGACAAGCTGCTCTTTTGGCACAGAACGCATGAAAAACCAAATCATCCCAGCCATCATCACCATGCTACTCGCTCCTATGAGCATAACGACCGGCAAGCCGAGAATTTTGCTCTGTGTGGCGATCAGCGGACCAAGAACGCCACCAACCTGGGCGCCAAGGGCAACAATGGGATAGCCACGTTTTGCCGACTCAGGTGTGGAGGTATCCGCCGCAAAGGCCCAAAACAGCATCACCATGATGGAGCCGAAGCTTTCAACGAACACATACCAGCTCCACCCGATAAGCTGACCGATCAATAGAGGGTGAAATTTATCAAGCTCGCCATTAACCATGACACTGGTAACGCCATCCATGCCCCATACTGGGTGCTGAAGCAAAAATGCAAAACAGATCGTAAGCGTTGCATACACGGCGCTCAGTGCGTAGAAAACGCGGTGTCGCGGGAACATGTCAATTAATTTTGAGTAAACTAAGCCGAGCGGCAAAACAACTGCGAGAGAAACCCACTTCGCAAAAGGTGTCCAATTGATGCCAACCATCTCCTGGAACACACCATCTTTGAGCGGACGCAGGAGCCAATAGATCCCGATCGTGAACCCAAAGGTAACCGCAAGCAAAGAAAACTTTTTCAATTCATCCGCTGAGAACTCTCCCCACCACGTCTTGATGGTCTGTGTAGACATTCGTGCCTTTCTTTCTGACTTAAAAATATGTATTTCACGCGATACCCACCTTACAACTGCTAGTGTAATCGAAGATAGCTGGTTTGTAAAAACTATGTATTCACACCAGTTTCGCCTTTCTCGCCCACGCCGCCACACCCTGCCGCAGCGCCCCCGATTCTCCCCCTCAGGGCGCTTTCAGGCTGTCACACTTTTTACCCTGTTGCGCCCGGGCGAGTACACCGTATAACATCGCACCGCAATCCCCAAACCAGGCCTACCCAAAAATCGGTGGCAGATCCTTGCCGCAAGCACATCTTTAATATTCAAAAGAGAAAAATTGGGTATACTGAAATCTGAGTGGAAACGCTCATTTTTAGGCAAAAAAGGTATGGCGGCAGGGCAGGACGAGGTTTGAGCATATGGAAGAAACAATACTCATCGGAAAAGAGCCAGAACGTGCCTCTGGGACAGAGGGTTCCTACCTACCGCTTCTGCCACTCAAGGACGTTGTTTTGCTCCCGAAGAGCATCATCCCAATCATTGTTGGACGCCCCTTTTCTGTAGCTGCCGTTGAATATGCCCTCAAGCACGGGAATAGCCTCTTCGTAACCGCTCAAAAAGAGCCGGACGTCGATGAGCCAGCCGAGGGTGATGTCTTTGCCCACGGTACCCGCGCAAACATCCTCCAAGTCATGCGTATGCCCAAGGGAGGGCTCAAGATCCTCGTGGAGGGAATTTGCCGCGCCGAAATGCTGCAAACCCAGCAGGAAGAATCTTTTCTGCAGGCTCTCTGCCGAGACATCCCGACTACTGGTCTTGAAAACAGAATCGAGCTTGAAGCACTCTGGCGGAGCCTCAAAGAGCTGTACACCTCCTATGCCAAGCTCAATGGTAAGGCCCCAACAGAGCTGACATCCATGGTACGTACTGCAAGCGATATCGACGAGATTGCCGATACGATCGCTGTTCACACCAATCTTTCTTTCGATGAGCGCCTCAAAATCCTTAAAATGGTTAATATCAAAGAGCGCATCCTGCACCTATGCACCCACCTCCAGCGCGAGGTAGAGATTTTGCGTGTTGAGCACAGTATCAGAGGTCGCGTGCAGACCCAGGTGGAAAAGAACCAGCGCGAGTACTATCTCAACGAACAGATGAAGGCGATTCAGAAAGAACTCGGGACCACTGACCAGCTTGCCGAGGTTGAGCAAATTCGCGCAACGCTCGGGGAACTGGGCATGAGCACGGAAGCACGTGAAAAGGTCGAAAAGGAGCTCAAGCGCCTTGAGCAGATGCCATCACTTTCGTCAGAAGCGACCGTCAGCCGTACCTACGTTGAGTGGCTGACCAATCTGCCATGGAACCAAAAGAGCAAGGATCGTATCAGTTTGATACAGGCAGAGCGCATTCTTGATCGAGGGCACGCGGGCCTCAAGCAACCAAAAAGCCACATCATCGAATTTCTTGCGGCCAAAAAGTTTTCATCATCGCTCAAGCGATCGCCAATCATTTGCTTGGTTGGGCCACCAGGCGTAGGTAAAACGTCACTCGCCAGCTCGATTGCCGCAAGCCTCGGGCGTAAGTTTGTGCGCATCTCGCTCGGCGGCATCCGCGATGAAGCAGAAATCCGCGGGCACCGACGCACCTACATTGGTGCACTGCCGGGCAAAATCGTTCAGGCAATGCGCAAGGCAAAAACCATCAATCCCGTCATCCTTTTGGATGAGGTTGATAAGCTTGCCAACGACATTCATGGCGATCCAGCTTCTGCACTACTTGAGGTTTTGGATCCTGAGCAAAACTGCACGTTTGTCGACCACTTTCTGGATGTTGAATACGATCTTTCACAGGTAATGTTCATCACGACCGCCAACATGATCGATAGCATTCCCTACCCGCTGCTCGATCGCATGGAACTGATTGAAATTGCTAGCTACACCGAAGAAGAAAAATTTGAAATTGCACGCAGGTTCCTGATTCCAAAGACCCTCAAAGAGCATGACCTCACAAAGCGGCAAATTTCCATTTCAGACCTGCTCATCAAAAAAATCATCAACGATTACACCAAGGAAGCTGGTGTTCGCAACCTTGAGCGCATTATCAGCAAGATCTTGCGCAAAAGCATTCAAGTATTACTCAAAGATAAAAAGAAAAAACGCGTGATTTTCACTGAAAAGCTTCTCAAAAAATGGCTCGGTAGCGAAAAGTTCAAGCAACCGCCACTCGACGAAAGCAAGCAGATTGGCCTCGCAACAGGTCTCGCCTGGACTGAGGTCGGCGGCGATCTCCTTGAAGTCGAGGCAAGCGTGGTTCAGGGCAAAGGGGTGATAACCCTAACAGGCCAGCTGGGCGAAGTGATGCAGGAATCGGCGCAGGCAGCCATCAGCTACATCCGCTCGCGGGTGAAGGAGCTGCAGCTCAAGCCACAATTCCACGCAACGAGAGATATCCACATCCACTTGCCAGAAGGTGCGACACCAAAAGATGGGCCTTCTGCCGGTATCACCATGTGCGCAGCGCTCGTTTCTGCGTTGACCAAGAACCCACTCAAGCCAAAGATTGCCATGACCGGTGAAATTACGCTGCGTGGTCGAGTCTTGGCTGTTGGTGGTCTGAAGGAAAAACTTCTTGCTGCGCGACGCTACGGCATGACCGAGGTGCTCGTACCAAAGGAAAACAAAAGTGACGTTGAAGACCTGCTCGAAGAAGTGGATCCAGGCGTCAAGATCACCTTTGTCCAGAACATGGACGAGATCCTCAAGGCTACCCTCACCAAAAATCCCTTCCGACGACCGATGAAGCGTGCCGCTGGCAAGACCATGCGTCGTACATCTGCGCGTCGTCGCGCCCGCTAAACATCTCGCCTAATCCTTGAACCTGTGCAGTGCTAACAAGTATGCTTAGTAATGGAAAAGGATCTACTCAATATCCCCCTAATCCGGAGAGAGTACGATGAAAAAGGGAATACTCGTTTTGGCCTGTGTTTCGGCACTCATGATCGCCCCTGGCTGCTGCTTCAAACTATTCCGTAAGAAAAAAGAGGAGCCTGTCAAAAAGGCGCCAGCTGGAGCAAAGAAAGAACAGATCTGTAAGGCCTGCGGCATGCCCAAGTCTCAGTGCAGCTGTGGTCTCAAGGGCCCACACAAGCACAAGAAAGGTTGCGGTTGCGGCGCCAAGAAGAAAAAATACTAAATCTAAAAACATAGATGTGATTGAGAATGCGGGGAGCATCAGCTCCCCGTTTTTTATGCATGCTCTTTTATCGCATCAACAAACCGCTCAAGCGTCTGCTCAACTGAAAGTCCTGTGTTATCGATCACAAACGCTCCGTTGGGAACAACGAGTGGTGCCACCTTTCTCGTACGATCGCGTTCATCGCGCTCGTGGACTAACTTTTCACTTTGCGCAAGCGAAAAATTTTGCCCTTTCTTCTTCTGAAACTGCTGCCAACGACGCCCACGTTCATCAAGTGACGCAGTCAGGAAAAATTTAACCTGTGCGTCAGGAAATACCGTTGAGCCAGTATCGCGCCCTTCCGCAACCAGATCCTGTTTCTGCCCAAATGACCGCTGAAATTCAAGCACCGCTGCACGCACATTGGCGCTGACACTGATGATTGACGACGAATTATCTGCCTCGCGTGTTTTGAGCAGTTCGGTGATGTCGGCGCCATCGAAGAGGATTCGTACCCCGTTTGACGCTGAGTCATACTCATACGTAAAACGCTGTGGATTAATGCATGCACGCACGTCATTCATGTTCGGTTTACGCAGCTGCTCTTCAGTGTAACCGAACGTGGTAGTCAAGATGTGACCAAGCGCTCGGTAGAGCATACCGGTCGAAAGATAGTAGATGCCCAGTTTGTTTGCAAGCCCACGCGCAACCGTTGATTTGCCACTTGCCGTTGGCCCGTCGATGGTAATAATCATTATTCATCCGTTTTAAAAGAGACGTCGGCACCGATGAGTTCGATATTGA
>SDBS01005255.1_pt1 | contig 12659 bp, 10 predicted proteins | sample 2277091 | NCBI WGS metagenome assembly SDBS01 (sample SAMN10404972, study PRJNA504765) | marine sediment metagenome | isolation source: marine sediment core GS10_PC15, 163 cmbsf | place: Arctic Ocean: Southern Knipovich Ridge | collected 2010 | reverse complement strand
TATGAACTGGATTCCGTTTTCATTCGTGAAAAATTCAATAAGACTGCCAAGCCCCATGGCCCAGAACATGTATTTTGCTTGTGATCCGCCTTTTTGACCTGTTTTGACCATTTCTGCACAGGCGACGCTTTCAGGAAAGGGAAGATCGGCGTCTTCGACAAGAGTGCGCCGGATCAGAACGACAAGAAAAACACCCAGCATGCCGCCGATAAGCATGAGCATAGTTGACTTAAAGAGATCGAATTCGGTCCATACACCGGCAATGAGAAAAGCGGGGATGGTGAAAATCGCACCGGCAGCCAGGGCTTCTCCCACAGCGCCGGTTGTCCTGGCGAAATTCTCTTCCAGAATGGTCCCTTTGAATGGACGAAGGACAGCCATGGCCATAACAGCGGCAGGAAACGTCGCGGCCACGGTCATTCCAACGAGCAATCCCAGATAGGCATTGGCCGCTCCAAGAATAACAGCCATAATAATACCAAGCAGGACAGATTTGAAAGTAATTTCTTTCATGGATTGACCGGCAGGGACATAGGGTTTGAAGGCGTTGTCACTCATGCGAACCTCCCGTATTGTTTCATGATTTTTTCTGACTATATCTATTGCATAAATAAAAATCAAGTAAAAAGAGATTTCCAAAATGGCTGGCCCAAACAGATGTTCTGGACAGCACAGAGCCCGGCTCATCAGGATTTGAGACTACCTCTGTATAATATAAATTTTTCCTGGTGAATTCATTTGCTTGCTTGAGGTTTTTGTGCTATAAAACCTGTAGAAAGAGAAGGATAGAGATGAGTTTGGTCACATGGCTTAAAAAAAGATTTTATTGCGATCTGGCGATCGACCTGGGGACAGCCAACACACTTGTGTTTCTGAAAGGAAGGGGCATTATTGTTCAAGAACCCTCCATCGTGGTCGTAAATAACCAAACAGGCAAGGTCGAAGCTGTAGGGACACGTGCTAAAGAGATGCTGGGAAAGACACCAGCGAGTGTTATAGCGATAAAACCCATGAGAGATGGCGTAATCGCTGATTTTGAAGTGGCAGAGAAAATGCTCGATTATTTCATCAAAAAGGCGACCAACAATCGGACATTTGTTTTCCGTCCACGCATTGTTATCGGTATTCCGACTGGGGTCACACAGGTCGAGCGGAGGGCTGTAAAAGACGTTGCCCTGCGAGCCAAGGCGTCCGAAGTCTATCTTGTCGAACAACCCATGTCTGCTTCTGTTGGAGCCGATCTGCCCATTTCAGAACCCACAGGAAATATGATCGTGGATATTGGTGGAGGGACAACCGATATCGCCGTCATTTCCCTGAGAGGGATCGTATTAAACCATTCCATTCGGGTTGCCGGGAATGAGATGGATGAGGCGATCATACAGTACATCAAGAAAAAATATAATCTCCTTATTGGAGAAAAGAGTGCGGAGCAAGTGAAAATGCAGATCGGCTCGGCCTATCCTCTCGATGAGCCCATGACCATGGAGATAAAAGGACGTGACTTGAGGGAAGGTATCCCCAAAACCATTGTCATTGATGATCAGGAAGTCAGAGAAGCTCTTGAGGATGTGGTGGCTTCAATTGTCAATGCAGTGAGAATTGCTCTGGAACAGACGCCTCCAGAACTATCTGCAGACATTATCGATCGCGGAATTGTTATGACTGGAGGAGGAGCTCTCCTTAAAAATATCGATAAACGCATCCGAGAGGAAACACAACTGCCGGTTTTCATCACTGAAGATCCCCTGACCTCGGTCGTTCTGGGGGCAGGGAAGATGCTTGATGATTTGGAATTGTTAAAAAAGTTATCTTTACTCTAATAACAGTCATTGTGTATTTTTTATGCCTTCTTTTCTGAAAAAGAAAAAAAATCTTACGGTTCTTTTTTGCCTGATTTTTTTTCAGTTGATCTTACTCTCCGTCCAAACCCCGTTGGGTTCAGAGCCGAGCCTTTTTGAAAAGACTGTATTCTCAATATTTTCACCTGTACAAAATGGAGTCTCGTCCATCATACGAGGAATTGGAAATATCTGGAAGGGCTATTTTGGCCTCAGAGGTGTTCACAAGGAGAATAAAGAAATTAAGGAAGAACTTTTTTTCCTGCAGCTCGAAAACCGCCTTATCAGAGGATTACTGGATCGAAGCACTAAAGAGGCCGAACTTAGGGAGATTCTTGAAGACATACGTGAGAGTATCGTCTATACCCGAGTCATTGAGATGGACCTGACGAATAAATATAAGTCTGTTGTTATCAACAGGGGTCTTTTCAATGGGATTGAAAAGGATATGATTGTGCTGGATAAATTAGGGCAGCTTGTCGGACGTGTCATCGGCCCTATTGGCCTTAAAGAAGCCAGGGTTCAGCTGATTACAGACAGTGAGAGCGGTACAAGCGTACACAATCAGAAGGACATCTTGGGTGTCGTCAATGGCAATGATGAAGGGATGTGTATATTGAAGTATATCGAGGGAACAGAAAGTGATGTGGATATAGGGGATATTCTGATCACCAGCGGATTTGACCATATCTATCCTCCGGGAATTCCTGTTGGGACAATTGTCAGGGTGGAGCCGACGGATGAATTATTTAAAAATATTACAGTCCAGCCTTTTTTTAAGCTCCGCAGCCTGGATCATCTGGCGGTTATCAAAATCAATCCAAATGAAATATTTTAGGTAGTAAGATGTTAAGGCACTTTTTTAAAATATCCATAACAACCATTTTTGCTCTTGTTCTGTTCTCGGTTTTGACGAAAATAACTCCTGAATTCTCTTTGGTATTGAATGTTTTTAATCTTCTGGTTCTTTATTTTGCACTTGAAGAGGGAGAAATTTATGGAGCCGTCATGGGATCTGTCGCTGGACTCATCCAGGATTCCTTTTCGATTGGAGTCTTTGGAATTGCGGGGATCTCGAAGACGCTTATGGGATTTTTAGCTGGATACATTTCCAGGCGAATCAATGTTGTTCCCTTTGTTCGTCGAACTGTTTTTATCTTTGTCATGCTTATGTCAGAAGTCCTTCTGTGGATGTTTCTGTACTCTTTTGTTATCTCTGAGGAATTCTACACGGCTAAAGGTTGGCTTTTTCTGCAGCCTGTCTGCACGACAGTTCTGGCCTTTATTGTTTTTCCGATATTTAAAAAATTGGCCAATGTTTTGCCGAAACATGTATGATGTATCACCACGAAATATACGAAGATCTCTCGATCATTGTTAGGAGGGCGCAGAAAACACTCATTGTCTTTGTTGTTCTTTTTGTTTTTCTCGTCTTGTATTTCTGGAAGATTCAGGTTCTGGATCACGAAAAATACTGGGAAAAATCGGAAGCCAACCGGATCAGAGAAGTCATTATTCCACCTCAAAGAGGTCTGATCATGGCGAGAGACGGCACGATCCTGGCAAGGAATGTCGGTTCTTACAAGGTTTCTATTATTAGGGAAAATTGTGAGGATTTTGAAGATTCTCTTCAGAAAATTGCGGTGTTGCTCGTTCTTGAAATCGAGGAATTAAGGGAACGAATTGATAAGTATAAAACTTTCCCATTGTTTCGTCCGATCATCATAAAGGACAATCTGACTCTGCAAGAAGTGTCGCGGGTTGAGGCGAGAAGACTTGAAATGCCCGAGCTCCTTCTCCAGGCCGAACCTAAAAGGGAGTATCCTTATGGGACGTTCGCTTCCCATGTTCTCGGGTATCTGCAGGAGGTCTCTCCGGAGGAGCTCCAGACAAAGGCTTATGAACAAAGACGACCCGGAGATCTCGTCGGAAAGACTGGAATTGAAAAGCAGGTTGAAGATCGACTTTTCGGAACCGAGGGGCAGCTGCTCGAGATAGTAAACAGTTTGGGACGGGTTATGGGCAAGGTCAGCGAGGAAAAATCCATCCCCGGGGAGACAGTCTGGCTCACTTTAGATGTGAACCTTCAGCAAACGGCCGAAGAAATATTGGAGGGACGGGAGGGAGCGGTCATAGTTATGGATCCTCAGAGCGGAGGGGTTCTTGCATGGGCCAGTTATCCAAACTTTGATCCCAACAAATTCATCAACCGATTTACACCGGAAGAATGGTCAGACCTCCGGGATAATCCCGATTATCCTCTTCAAAATCGGGCCATAAGAGGTCTCTATGCACCCGGTTCGGTGTTCAAATTGACCATGGGTTTGGCGGCGCTTCAATCCCGGACGATCACGGAAAAGACATCTTTTCAGTGCAATGGTCTTGTCTATATCTATCGCCAGCCGCGTCACTGCTGGTATGAACCGGGACATGGGAGGATGACCCTTATCCCGGCTATCAAGAATTCATGCAACATCTTCTTCTATCAGACAGGGCGTTTGATGGAGATCGACACCATTTCCTTATACGGAAAAATGCTCGGTTTAGGAGTGAAAACAGGGATCGATATCCCTGGTGAATATGAAGGGCTTTTGCCCACGAGGGAGTGGAAGAAAACGGCTCGGGATGAACCTTGGTACCCCGGTGATACAATCTCTGTGGCCATCGGTCAGGGTCCAATGATGGTGACTCCCCTTCAAGTTGCCGTTCACACGGCCATTATTGCCAACAGAGGGGAGTCAGTGGTCCCTTATTTAATTGATAATCGGAGCAGCGGCCGGGAGGGCATTCTCAATAATCGAAGTTCCTCATCAAATCCCAGAGTATCAATAGACGAGATTCACTTTGAAAAAGTCATTCAAGGAGTCTGGATGGCGGTCAACGATGGAGGAACCGCCGCTGCAGCTCGTGTGCCTGGATTCGATGTGTGCGGAAAAACGGGATCAACCCAGGTGATTGGAAGAGAAGAAGCGAAAAGACTGGCTGAACAGAACATCGAGTTTAAAACACATTCATGGTTTACAGGTTTTGCGCCCAAAGACAATCCGAGAGTGGTCGTGACAGTTCTCATCGAGTACGGAGGAGGGGGAGGGACAACAGCGGCTCCACTTTCCAAGAAATTGTTTGAACTCTTTAAGGAAAAATATGTTAGATAGGACTCAGATCGGAAATATCGATTGGGTACTTATCGGTCTGCTTATTCTCAATTCTGCCATAGGTGTCGCCGTTATTTACAGCTCTTCCCAGCATCTGACTGGGGATTATCACATCAGACAGATTTTCTGGATATTGGTGAGTCTGATCGCTTTATTTGTCTTTTTGTCCATCGATTACAATTCTCTCGTCACCTATTCTTCTCCTTTCTATTTAATCTGTCTTTTCATTCTTTTAGGGATTTTGTTTTTTGGTGTTTTTATTTCAGGAGCAAAGAGTTGGATACGACTGCCGTTTTTTCAAATTCAACCGTCAGAAATCTGCAAGATTACCGTTATTCTGTTTTTGGCACAGATATTCTCCAGATTTAAAAAAGCCTATTTAACATGGGGAAAAGCCATTTTTTCAGGAGCCATTATAGGTTTGCCTATTGTCCTGGTCGGACTCCAACCCGATTTAGGGACGGCTTTAAGTTATGTCCCGATATTTTTGGGGGCTTTAATTCTGGCGGGTCTCAATAAAAAAATTGTTATTGTTTTTCTGATTCTGGCTGTCCTTCTCGGAATCGCCGGATGGAGCTTTATTCTCAAAGACTATCAAAAAGACCGTTTGTCTACGCTCGTTTCTCCCAGCAAGGATCCTTTAGGAGCGGGTTACCAGATCATGCAGTCAAAGATAGCCGTTGGATCTGGGGGTTTTTTAGGAAAAGGATACATGAAGGGCTCGCAGAGCCAACTGCGGTTTTTGCCTGCACGTCATACGGATTTCATTTTTTCTGTTATTGGAGAAGAGTTTGGATTTGTGGGTATTGTTATTGTTATCCTGTGCTATTTCCTTCTTATCCTCAAGCTTTTTCAGGCCGTGTTTAAGGCGAGAGATAGAACCGGAGTGTATATTGTTTTCACAGTCTCTATGATGATGGCCTGCCAATTTCTAATCAATGTTATGATGACAATAGGTCTTTTTCCGATAGCTGGAATTCCCCTTCCATTTTTCAGCTATGGGGGATCTTCTTTGCTCACGAACTATCTGGCGGTGTCTCTTGTTTTGAATGTGAGAATGAGAAGATTCGTCAATGTTTGAAAATGTTTTAGAAGACATCCTAAAGCGAGTGCAGAGGCCGGGGAGATATCTGGGAGGGGAGTGGAATGAGATCAAGAAAGATCCCACCCATGTCCAACTGAAAGTCGCGCTTGCCTTTCCGGATTTTTATGAAATCGGAATGTCCTATCTCGGACAAAAAATTCTTTATGCAATAGTGAATGAACGACCAAACATTTTAGCTGAACGTGTCTTTTCTCCCGGCACCGATTTTGAAGCCCTCTTGAGAAAAAATCGGATACCATTGTTTTCCCTCGAGAACAGGATCCCCCTCCATGAGTTTGATGTGCTAGGGTTTTCACTCCTCTATGATCTCAATTATTCCAATATCCTCACCATTCTTGACCTAGGCCGTGTCCCTATTTGGGCATCGAAAAGAAAAGCAAAGTTTCCCCTCGTTATTGGAGGAGGCCCCGCGGTTTTTAATCCGGAACCTGTTGCGGAAATATTTGATCTTTTTCTCATCGGAGAAGGTGAAGAGGCATTTCTAGAGATACTGGAAACAATTACCCGATTGAAAAAAGAGGGAGCCTCCCGTGAATTTATCCTCAAAGACCTAGCAAAAATCAGAAGCGTATACGTGCCTTCTCTGTACCGTCCCTATTTGCCATCCCGTTCTTCACTTCTCGCGGTGAAACCGGTACAGAATGCTCCTCCAAAGATTAAAAAGAGGGTGATCCATCCGTTCCAAAATGCTCCTTTTCCAGAAAAAATTATTGTTCCGAACATCAGCGTTATCTTTGATAGGGTCTCCGTCGAAGTCTCTCGTGGCTGTCCTCAAAACTGCCGATTTTGTCAAGCCTCAAGCATTTATTTTCCATCAAGAGTCAAAGATCCTTCATTTGTTGTCGATAAAGTTCTCAAATCCCTCCAGTCAACTGGTTATGGAGAGGCCTCCTTGTCTTCACTTTCTATAAGCGATTTTCCTTATTTAAAAGGGACAATGAACGAGTTGATGGAAAACTTAGAGAAAGACAAAATCTCTCTTTCTCTTCCCTCCATGAGGCCAAAAGGCTTAACTAAGAACGTCACGGATAGTCTTCTTCGGGTGAGAAAAACCGGATTCACTATTGTTCCGGAAGCCGGAACTGAGAGGCTGCGTAAGGTCATCAATAAGAATTTAAGAGATGAAGAGATATGGGATGCGGCTTCCACTGCATTCTCTCAGGGTTGGAGGATGCTTAAGCTGTATTTTATGGTAGGACTTCCAACAGAGCAGGACGAAGACCTCCGCGGGATTGTCGAGATGGTCAACAATATAATAAATCTGGGAAGAAAAATATTAAATAGACCCCCTCAGATCAACCTAAGTATCTCCTCTTTTATCCCAAAACCTCATACACCATTCCAGTGGATTGGAATGGAAGACGAGCATGTCCTTAGGAAAAAACATGCCTATATCAAATCTTTATTAAAAAAACATCGCTCTGTTCGTTTTAAGAATCACTCCATCCGGAGCTCTATTTTAGAAGGAATTTTTTCCCGTGGAGACAGGCGCCTCAATTCGGTCTTGCTTCGTGCCTGGGAGGAGGGTGCCCGATTTGACGGTTGGAATGATTATTTTGATTTTGACATCTGGAAAAGGGCTTTTAAAGCCGAAGGCCTGGATTACAGAATTTATCTGTATGAACTGTCCAAGTCTTCGGCTCTTCCTTGGGATCATATCCAGACAGGGATAAAAAAGAAATATCTGCTTAGAGAGATGGAAAAGGCCCTAGCGGCAGAGAGCACGGAATCATGTCTTGAAAAGGACTGTTGTGAGTGCCAAGGCTGTACTCTCTGGACATTGTACCAAAAAGAATTTCCTGAAAAAACATCCGGATCTCTGAGGAGGAGACATACCTTAGGAAAAGAAACACAAGAGTCCTTTAGATACAGGGCCTCCTATTCAAAGCTTGGACAGGCACGATTTCTGTCCCATAATGATCTGATCAATATTTTACAGCGCGGTTTTCGGAGGGCCGGTGTTGGGATCCAGTTTTCCGAGGGATTTCATCCTAAAATGATCATGTCCTTCCTTCCCGCTCTTCCCCTTGGCATGGAGGGGAGGGAAGAAGTATTAGAGTTCAAATCCCCGTATAAGTTTTCAGAAAAGGACTTTTTGTCTCATGTGAATACTGTCCTTCCCCAGGGAATCCGGTTTTTGGGATTGGAAAGAGTGGACACACATCGTCCTTCCATGACCGATGAAATTTACGGCATGGTCTATTCATTCATCCTCAACAGAACTCAAATCGATCGACTTGTTGAAAACTGTATAGGCAAAAAAGGGGCCTTGAAAAACGGATGGAGCGAGACTCTGTTGAATAAATTGGAGAAAAACATAGAAGCTTTCAAACCCGGGGCAGTTGAAAAAGTCGAATTTTTTAAAAAACAGAATACATTCCAATTATCTGTCAGATTTGATAAAAGCCATTCTGTCCGAGTCCAGGACATTGTTAAAAAAATATTCCTCATCGACAATCCCGTTTTTCTCCTAAGCCGTGAAAGAGTAATTTTCAAATAAGGCTTGACCTGAAATTTTGTCCGTAATATCATCTAACGGTTAAAAAAAATAATGAGGAGGAGAGATTGATTGGTTTCAGTTTGACCGAAGAACAAAAGGCTCTTCAAGAGATGGCGAAAGAGTTTGCAGAAAAAGAAATGAAACCCAATGCTGCTAAATATGATAAAGGAGAAGAATTCTCCGAGGATGTCATGCAAAAAGCCTTTGAGGCCGGATTCCTTACTTGTATGGTTCCGGAAGAGTACGGTGGTGTTGGATTGAGTGATCTGGACACAGTCATCATTAGTGAGGAATTGGCTGCCGGATGTGCAGGGATGTACACGACGATGATGGTCAATTCATTGGCCCATACTCCGATAATTTTGTTTGGGAACGACGAACAGAAAAAGAGATTTTTGACTCCTCAGACAGAAAAAATGTCATTCGCATCGTTCTGTCTGACCGAGAGAGAGGCTGGCTCCGATGCCAGTGCACAAAAAACTAAAGCGGAAAAAGTTGGATCCGAATACATCATTAATGGCTCGAAATGTTTCATTTCGAATGGAGGAATTGCCAGTCAGTACGTGGTTTTTGCCAATTCCATGCCGAAACGGGGGATCCGAGGTATCAGCGCTTTTGTTATTCCCAGAGAAACTCCCGGTGTGATTATTGGAAAAGAGGAAGACAAGATGGGTCACCGAGCTTCAAATACAGTTGAACTTATTTTTGAAGATGTCCGAATTCCAGAAGAAAATCTTTTGGGAAAAGAAGGGATGGGATTTATTATTGCCATGAAAACTCTTGATAAAACAAGGGCGCCTGTCGGAGCCGCAGGTGTCGGTATTGCGAGAGCGTCTCTGGAATATGCTATCGAATACGCGCGGACAAGGGTTCAGTTCGGCAAACCTATCGCTCTCTTCCAGCACACCTCATTTCAGATTGCCCAGATGGCTACGGAAATAAACGCAGCTCGATTGCTTGTTTGGAATGCGGCATGGCTTCTCGATCAAGGCCTTCCGGCAGGGAAAGAATCATCTATGGCTAAATTTTATGGATCAGACGTGGCCATGAAAGTCACCACGGAAGCCCTACAGATTCTTGGTGGATATGGATACATGAAGGATTATCCCATGGAGAAGTTGATGCGGGATGCTAAGTTGCTGCAGATATATGAAGGCACAAATGAAATCCAGCGCTCGATCGTTGCCCGAGAAGTCATCGGGCCCATAAAACAGTAGTTCTTAAAATCATCTTTAAAGGGGTCAAGGATTCTAGGGACCCCCCAATTGTCATCGCGAGGCCTGTAAAGGCCGTGGCGATCTAACGAATAAAAGGACTATTCACGACTCAAGGTTGCTGCAGATGAGGGGGAGGTCTAGATTCCTTCTTTTTCTTCTTCGATATATTCTGGGATTAAGCCGGTCGTGTCGACTCCTGAACCCTTAGCGATATCGATGAGCTCGATAACTTTATAGAAGGGAACCTTCGCGTAGGCTCTGATAAATATCGTTTTATCCTGACGGGCGGAATATATTCGTCTGAGTTCATCTTCCACCTGGTCAAAGGCGTAGGGTGACTTATTGATATCTACCGTCAGGTCAGCCAGTAATGTCATGACGATGAGGCCGACAGGAGTAGCCCCTTGGTCAGCGGAGGTTTCCGGAAGCTTGACGTCCATTCCTTTTTGAGACAAAGGGGTGATAACCATAAAGATAATGAGAAGGACTAATAAAATATCACATAAAGGAACAACATTAGGTTCTGCGCTTTGACTCATACTTACCTCCTTTATTTCTGCGCTAAAGAGCCATTTTATGATAATACGTTTGAATTTGTCAAACTGTTGATTGATTTTTTTTATTCTTCATTTTATATTGATGAAGAGGAGGGATCATGAAGGAATTAAAGATTGAGGTTATTGATGTCAAGGAGCGTTGTGGTGCCAAACACAAGGCTGGGGATATGTTTTTCATTAGAGGTGAAGGAACAATTGCGATTCCCGACGGGAAAAAAGTTTGTGTCTATGCACTCAACAGCCTCTTTCCATTTTTGTCTCTAAAACAGAGGGAGGATGAGCTGCTCCACGACGATTGGGTTTCAGAAACGGAAATACTCTGCTGCCCGGACCCCCAAGGAGTTGTCTTTAAAGTCACCGCCCTTTAATAAGTCCGATTCGGACGGTTAATTTTGTTTATGTTTTTTTTTGATTTGAAAAAGAATAGAGCGGGCATCATAGACAATGGTGGCAGCAAGACAAATGAGAATGACACTTATAATTCCCAGAAGATACTGGCTCTTTTTGAAAAAATGAAAACCCTGGTAAAACAGTGCAGCTAAGGTTGTTACGAGCATAAATATGGCCGGATAGATCGTGAATGCCTTTGGTCTTTTGATGCTGACAAGATAGGATGACACGACAACCAGAGCCAGAGCTGCAACAAGCTGATTGGACGCGCCAAATATGGGCCATATGGCTTTATACCCTTCTGTGGCTCCCAGTATTCCGGCGAAAACGAGGATAAAACCAGATGATATCCAGCGGTTGCGAAATATGGCCTTTTTTCTTCCCAAGAGTTCTGAAAAAATGAATCGTCCCAAGCGAGTTCCCGTGTCTAATGTCGTGAGCACAAAGGCATTGAGCATGACCATGCCAAAAAAAGAACCTAAAACAACAGTCATCCCTGGAATAGAGGAGACAAATTTTCCATATCCTGTGGCAAAAGCCCTGATGGGATCTCCCACTGTGTTCATAAGGTACTGAAACCCGAAGGCACTTTCGGCTCCGGAAGGATCCCAGATAAGGGCGCTGGAGGCGATAAAAATAACGAGACCGGCCAGTACAGCCTCTGTCACCATCCCTCCGAATCCGATCATTTTTCCTGAAAGTTCATCGGGGAGCTGTTTGGCGGTGGTTCCACTTGCCACAATAGAATGGAAGCCGGAGATAGCTCCACAGGCAATGATGACAAAAAGCATAGGCCAGAGGGGGCCGCCCTTGCTGGAAAAAGAGACAAAGGCCGGAGCATTAACCTTAGGAACCGCAATGATCATACCCAAATAACCCAGACCTAAACCCAGAAAAAGGATCCACGTGCTGATGTAATCTCTCGGTTGGAGAAGGAGCCAGATTGGAAGTGAGGATGCAAAAAAACTGTAAATGATCAGTACCGTGAACCAGAACATTTGGGCGGAAAGTCCGAAAAATTTAGTGGGGAGTTCGACGGGGATCAAACTTCCAACATAGATCAGGATAAAAAGAATAAGAAGGGAGATGACGGTGGCTATAGGAACACGGACTCCTTTCTTGTAGATCAACCAGCCAAAAACCATGGCGATAAAAATCAATCCAAAGGTCGGAATGACAATCTCAGGCTGGGAGACGAGAGTCTTGGCGGCGACCACGGCAAAGATGGCGATGACCAAAGCGAGGGCAAACCAGATAAAGATTGAGAAGATAATTTTAGTCCGCAGTCCAAGAGTCTTTTCTGAAATGTCCGCAAGGGATCGGCCTTTGTTCTGAACGGATGTCATAAGAGACGTGAAATCGTGCACAGCACCCAAAAAAATGCTTCCGAGCGCAACCCACAGCAGCGCACCAAGCCAGCCAAAATAAAGAACCCCCAGAAGCGGGCCAATAATCGGACCTGCTCCTGCAATGGAAGAGAAGTGATGTCCAAAAAGCATTGCTTTTTTTGCCGGAGAATAATCGATTCCATCACGGAACTCTTGCGCGGGTGTCAAGCGGGAACTATCGGGCTTGACGACTCTTTTTTCGATAAAATTCCCATAAAATTTGTAACCCAGAAAAAGCCAGAGGAGAAGTATGCTCGCGATGATCAGGGTATTCATAATCTCTCTTTTTCCATTATTTATGAATAATCCGGTTAAGGACTATTTTCTTGTTTTATATACAAGAAATCCCGCAAGAAGTATAAAAGCGGCGAGGGCTGCAAAATCACCCAAGTCCAGACCGAAACCTGCAGGTTTGGATTTTGTAATGTAGGCGTATCCCGCCACAACAACCATGGCCAAACCCTCTCCGGCAATAAATCCTGAGCCCAATAGAATTCCTTTTTCCT
>SDBS01005254.1_pt1 | contig 12659 bp, 23 predicted proteins | sample 2277091 | NCBI WGS metagenome assembly SDBS01 (sample SAMN10404972, study PRJNA504765) | marine sediment metagenome | isolation source: marine sediment core GS10_PC15, 163 cmbsf | place: Arctic Ocean: Southern Knipovich Ridge | collected 2010 | reverse complement strand
GCACGCGCGGGAGGTTTCGCGGTGTCTGCTGCGGGGGGATGGCCTATGGGGCCTGTTGAACGACTCTGGCGAAGCCTGGCTGCCGGACGTGTGGCCGGAGATCAAGGGGGCCATGGGCCTCGCGGTGCCCACCAGAGACGGCAGCGACGAGTACCACGCCATCCTGCCCTTCAAGATCGTGGAGCGGGAGATACTCATGGTGGTGGCCGAGTGTTTTGGTTTGCCATGGCCGGTGCCCGAGACCATAAAGGATGCCGACGATCGGGAGTTGGCCCGCGAGTGGCGCGACCTGTGGGACGAGAGGCAGCCGCCCTGGCCCGGTCCGTCGCTGGCCGAGCCCTACCCCGAGGTGATCGAGTGGTGTCGCACACCAGAGGACATCGAGGGTGTGTTTTTGAAACGGTTTAGCGAGCTTTGGAGTAGATAGAAAAACGAGCCGGTCGGGCACGGCGGAGTTTGTGAACGCCTTGCTCGCCGGAGCAGCCCGGCCGGCTCAGGTTTTTTCGATGGAAGAGAACTCGCGCGGAGACGCTGAGAAAGGAAGGACGCAAAACATGAAAGTCTACGTGGCAAGTTCGTGGCGAAATAAATATCAGCCTGGTGTCGTGCACCTATTGCGGGCGGCGGGCCACGAGGTCTACGACTTTCGCAATCCACGGGAAGGCGACACCGGCTTCCATTGGTCGGACATCGACCCAAAGTGGCAGGACTGGTCACCCGGCGTATATCGAGACAGTTTGACGCACCCCTTGGCGGAAGCCGGTTTTCAATCTGACATGGATGCACTGAAGTGGTGCGAGGCGGTAGTAGCCGTTCAGCCCTTCGGCCGCTCGGCATCCCTGGAACTTGGTTGGGCAGTGGGAGCGGGTAAACGTACCGTATTGTACCTGGATGATGGCGAACCGGAGCTGATGGTCAAAATGTGCGACCATATTTGTGTAACACTGGACGAAGTCTTGCTGGCTCTAATTGAAAAACCCCTGCGTCTCTGCGTCTCTGCGCGAGAATATGAAAGACCATGACAAAGCCCACGATTTTTGAGAACGTGCACAGCGATCACGAGACGGCTTTCCAGCCGGCCCCGGCGGAGAAAGCCACCGAGGGGGCGCCCGGCTCGAAGCAGAAAATCCGCGCCATGGAGCGGCGAATCAACAGCGGCCAGGAACTGTGGCACGCAGGCGATTTTACGGACGGGAAGTACCTGGGGTGACGGGGGAAACCATGCCATACGATAAGAAGAACACCGAAACGGCCGAGCAGCTGCGAAAGCGGATCGAGCGCGAGGGGGCCAAGCGTGGGGGCCGGGCCCATCGTGAGGTTTGTCCCACGCCCGAGGAGATCGCCGAGCGGGCGGCGGAGATCCGCGCCGCGCGGGTTGACGAGAAGGGCGTCCTGAAAGTTCCGCCCTGCAATGACAATAAAGGCGACGGGCGAAAACAGAGAGAATACCAGCCGGGCATCCGCGAGATTGCCAATCCGGCACGGACACGAAGGGGCGGCCAGGATTGACGGGATGAGGGGATACGCGCATGATTTCGCTGGGACAACGGGCAGCCATACTCCGACTGTATAAGGCCGGCCGGAGCGCGGGGGAAATTGCCCGCCAGCTGGCTGTGGCCCGCAACACGGTGGTGCGCTACATTCGCATCGGCGAGAAACTGACATTCCCGCGGTGCAGCTCGCGTAAACAGCGCCGGCCCACCTCGAGCAAACCGCCGCGGCCGTGCTTGGGTAAACCCAAAACCGTGGAGGTCTATCGCTGCGAAGCATGTGCCGCGGCCGGCTGCAACCCGTACACGACCGTCTCGCCCTGCGTGGCCTGTGCCGCGCGGCGTGCTTCATCCTGAAAATCCTGTCCATCCTGTCCAAAAAGAATAGGAGAAAAACGCCATGGGTAGCGACTCGAACATTGACGGCCGCGATGTGATCTACGAAATAGAGGTGACACCGGAAACTCGCTGCGCTGGTCAGTATGCCGATGTGCCCGATGCGTTTCGGGTGGTTGCACTGCCGGACAACGAGAACTGCGGACTCATGGTCTACTCGCTCTATCGCGGGGAGTGGGTGGCCAACTGTAACCCTCGCTGGCTGATTCGCCACTTGCTGAAGGAACTCAAGCGGCTGCGCAACGCCATCGAGTTCGCCATCGGCAATATTGAGGAGGTGTCGCTAGGTGACGTGGGCGAAGCGGACGCGGAGCGGTTAGTTGGGCTGATGGGTTATTTGCGGGGGGACTTGAAAGAAGCCGCCGAAGCGGAAGGAGGGGATAGTGATGGGCCTACCGATTGAAGTTTGTGACCGTTGCGGTATTCGCGGCGAAGTTATACATATCGGGGACCGGGCAGTTTGCCCAGGTCACGAGACGCATTGGAGTTTAGCGGAGGAAATCGAGCGGCTGCGAACCGTCGTCAGTAACCCAGAGAACAATCCGCGTGTAGTTGCGGAGGCCGTTCGCACAGCATTACACCTTGCCTCGGGCTACCTGATTGCAGAAAAGACAATGCCGTCTATTGTGCAGGCCGTTACACATCCACACGAAGCCGCCGAAGCGGAAGGGAGCGACGATGAGTGACAAGCAAACCCACAACGACGAATGTTGGCGATTGCATACTCATCATGCGTGTGCAGTTGAGGAAATCGAGCGGTTGCAAGCCATTGTCGCCAAGCTGCCCAAGACAGCGGACGGCGTGCGTGTGACGCCGGCGATGGAATTGTGGGTGCGGCAGGATGGCGAAATACTTCATTTCTATGCGACGTGCATCGACTTCGTTGCTGAGGGGTGGCTAACGCAGTATGGCATGCACGAGTGGTTTATTGACGAGGATTGTTACAGCAGTGAAGAAGCGTTGAAAGCCGCCGAGGCGGAAAGAAGTGAATCGTGAGCGAGAAACTCACCAATGTGGAGATTGAGGCATTGGGTCGGTTGGCATCTAAGTGGAAAGAGGATTCTCTTGAAACAAAAGACCAACGAGCAATATGCCGATGCCTTCCCTGTCTGCTGGTCGAACGTGCGGAGATGGAAGAGACAATCAAACAGCAGAAAGAATGGATAGTCACATTAAACGCAGACCGCGAAACATTGCTATTGTTGTTGGAGAAAGAATGTGGTGCCGAGTGGCTTCCAAAGGCGGTAGCAGAAATCATGGCACGCAAAGCCACCGAGCCGGCAGCCGTTTCAGGCAAGATCGTATTACCTCCCGAAGGAGCCCTGTGCGAACGGTCCATGAAACGGTCTGATGAAATCAAACAAGAGGCCGCCGTGGCGGAAGGGAGCGACGATGCCAGCCCTTAACTTCTCAGCACAGTTCGCCGACGCGGTGGCCTCGGGTGAAAAGACGCAGACAATTCGCAAGCACCGGAAGGTGCCAATCAAGGCGGGCGATACGCTCTATCTATTCACCGGACAGCGGACGAAGAGAATCCAGCGACTTGGTACGGTGGTGTGCAGGAGCGTGCGCAATATCGCAATTACAGAAACGGCTATTTGGGTTAACGGGGAGTATTGTAGTTATGAGGAACGTCACCGATTTGCTAACCTCGATGGATTCACAGACGAGGACGACTTCCGAGCATGGTTCCGCGACCACTACGGCCTGCCGTTTCGCGGAGTGTTGATTGTTTGGGATCAACAGGAAGAGGAAAGAGTATGAACCCTCACTATCGTTACCGGGTTGTTAATGGGGCAGCATGCTACCCAGAAAAGACTACGCTCGTTGCCGCAAAGAAAGCATTAACATATCACAAAACGGTCAATGGACCATTGGCTACGGCCGATTTCGAGATTGAACGAATCGTGGTATTCGCAAACAACAGTCGGCAATATCACCGGCGACGGCGCCTGCCAAACGGTGTGGTTAGCTGGACCCTCTTTGACGGGAACTGTCAGACGCCTACGGATTGCACGAAAGAGCATGAGCACAAGAGTCCGCCAGTGTTGCGGAGAAAGCAACAAGCATAACTCGCGCGGAGACGCGGGGGAAGGAATATGAGACAACTAACTGCCGACGCCATCGACTTGAGCCTAGACGCCTTTGTTGCGGACTCAATCCAACTGCTGCAAGACAACGTGCCCGCAGACGGCCAACCCTACTGGGGCTGTTTCTCGGGTGGCAAGGACTCGTGCATCATCAAGGAACTGGCCCGCGTCGCTAAAGTACCCGTCGAATGGCACTACAACGTCACCACCATTGATCCGCCAGAGTTGGTGCATTTCATCCGCCGGGAACACGCGGACGTGAGTTTCGACAGGCCCAAGCATAATTTTTTCACGGTTGCCCAGAAAAAAGGGTTTCCGACGCGGCGGATGCGTTGGTGTTGCGAGGAGTTCAAAGAAAAACGCTCCCCAAAAGGCCGCGTGCTGATATTCGGTGTCCGCGCTGCCGAATCGGCCCGCCGAGCAAAGGCGTGGGCACCCGTCACATGGGACGCTGAAGAAGGAAGCTGACAGGATTGACAGGATTGGCGGGATACGCGCACTCGCTTCATCCTGCTTTATCCCATCCATCCTGTCCAAAACAAAGGGAGCCGATCATGCCGACGGACTTGAACTTCTTGGCGTTGTGCAAGGGACGGGAGCGGTACGTGCTGCTGTTCGCGGACTCGTGCCGCGGCGAGGCACTGAAAACCATCGGCCGCTGGGCCGGCAACCCGGAGCTGAGCTTTACCTGGTACGACGTTGCCGTGTTGGCCCAGCGGATCAAAGGACCGAAGTTGGTTGCCGCCGAAGACTTGGAGCCTGGCGATCCCGTGTACTTCACCGATGACAACAAGCTCGCGCGCTGGCCGCCGCGATGAGGCAGACAAGAATGTCCGCCCTACTGCCCGTCCGGCCCGGACCCGGCGGGCCTCCCGCCCCCCCCGTTGTTGGTGTTGACAGGAATTCGGCGATGCGGCAGAATCCTTCGTTCTCGGCGAGCGAGGCAGAACTGTTTTCCGGTGGGAAGATGGCGGCTGCCAATTCTATTTTTTCGGAGTGTGCCGGCCAGACCGGCCTTCTAGCGCGACCGCGCCGCTGCGCGTGTCGCCTTTCCCCGTCTTTTCTTGAGAGGATGATGCTATGCGCTCCAAGCAATTTTGGCTGCTGATTGTCCTGGGCCTGGCCTTTGCCCTGGGTACCGTGTGTGCCGAGGCAACCATGGGTGCCGTGGTCGTGCCGGAAGAAGTGACCGAGCACAACCTCGTAACAGTTTCGAGCGACGTAGATGCACCGCGATATTCGTGGTGGATCGTGGGGCCGCGAGGCGTAGAAGATTTTTCTTATGACGCCAAGGCTGTTCCGCCAGGTTCGCAGATTGTCTTCACTGGACCTCCCGGTCAATATCTGATTCTCTTGACGGCCATTCCTGATAAAGGTGAATTGGACAAATCACAGGCATTGATGGCGATTGTCAAGAGTGATGTCCCACCCGGTCCAGATCCGGACCCTACACCAGACCCAGATCCAGATCCGGACCCCGACATCGACCCGCCGGAGCCGTCTCTGTGGCGAGTGGTGATCGTTTACGAATCGAACGATCTGGACAATTATCCAGCGGATCAACAGGCAATTATCAAAGGCTTGGCGTTTCGCAAGCAACTGGCCGCGGCGGGCCACAAATTGACTCCGGGTGGGATAACCGATCAACACGTGGTCGATCGCAACCGGCGAGTGCCCGAGCGACTGGCTCCCTATCTGAAAGCGTGCAAAGGCGACCCCCTGCCCCGCATCGCCATCAGTCCGTTGGCCGGCGGTGGCGTCGTGCAAGATTTCGATTTGCCCGCCGATGGTGACGCCGTGCTGGAGCTGTTGAAAGGAGCGTTCACAAAGCAATGACCATTATCACCGACCAAAACTGGAAACAGCAGCCGCAGCAGTACGGCGTTTTGCCACGGTTTATCGAGTATGGCCGTCCCGAGGCCCGTAAGCGGAGGATGGTGCCGCTGGGTGACGATCTCGACGTGTTGATTCCCAAAGACGAGATGAAGGAGCGAATCAACGAAGCCAACGAGAAGCGGATGATGCCCATTCACTATCTCGAAGCGAGCAACGCTCAGGCCCACAACCAAGGGCCGACCAACTACTGTTGGGCCTACGGAATCACGGCTTGCGTCGAGGCGTTGCGGCCGATGGAGAACCAGGCGTTTGAAAGACTCGGCTCGGCCAGTTTGGGTTGGCTGGTGAACTGGCGGAACAATGGTTACTACCTCTCCGAAACGATAGCCGGAGCATATCAGCGGGGGATTGCATCGGCCCTGTTCGTTCGGGACGGGATTTACAATCCGCAGTTGTTCAAGGAAGGCTGGGAAGACGACGCCCTGAACCACAAACCCCACGAGTGGACCGATACCGAGCGGTCGAGCGAAGAAGCCATGGCCCAACAGTGCGTGTCGCTGCTGGTTGCTGGTTTGCCGCTTTACATCGCCTACAACTGGTGGGGCCATGCGTTGATGATGGCCGGCGTCGAGTGGGACGAAACCCAAAAGCACAATCTGCGCTGGATTGCCTGGAACAGTCACGGCGACGGGCGGATCGAGTTGACCGGTTCGCGTGGCGTGCCCGACGAGGCATACGCGCCACGGTTGAGTACCTACAGTCCGTAGCGGTTCAATAATGAATGGGTTCTATTGTTGCTTGCTTTTTACAGCAGGTATGATTTTAACCTTATTACAAAGGAGAGTTCGCATGAGTCCTGATTCCGCAGAAATGCCAAAGTATGCACCACGCCAAGTTGTCGTGAGGGCACTGAAAATTGGTAAAATCGTTATGTGTGACGGTGGAGCAACCATCACGCCAACAGACGAACGCTTTGCTCCAATTGGGGTAAACACCGAGTATATGAGGCAGAAGCCGTGCGCTGGCGGCTACTATGTCGTGAAAGCCAATGGGCACAAGGTGTTTGTGGAAGGCGAAGAGTTTGAGGCAGAATGGTTGTTGCTTTAACGTTGAGATTGTGAGAAAAACCATGAAACTCCAATCAGCACTTGCCGTCACTCACCTTTCGGTGGACAACCCGCCGCCGGATGGTTCGGTTTTGTTTACCGAGAATGGTTTGCCTCGCTTTCTGGACAGAATGCTTGAATGGGTTACGAAATCGCCGCTGAGCCACACGATGATTTTCCTCCGCCACGGACGCGGCGGTCTGCCATTCGTCTACGAGGCATACCCGCCCAAGGTGCACAAGATTTCCTGGCGGAAGTTTGTCGAAGTGACACTGCCCGAGAGGGAAAATCGCTTTTGGACGCGGCGGCTGGGCGGGCTTCGCACGGTTGTGTGGTCGCCACGCAAACCGTTTGCCAGCCACACGCTGGAGTCAATGCACGCCGAAGCGGAGGCCCTGTTAGGCATTGACTACAGTTTGGTGTGGAACTGGTTGAGGAAGAAGTCCCCGAAGTTACATTGTAGTGAATATGTCGGCGAGATTTGTCAGGCCGGTGGGTTTCTTGAGTCCGATGGCGGCAAAGAAACGCCCGGCTCACTGTTCGACAAGCTGCTTGAGTGCGGCTTGTAACGTAAACCTTTATTTTTCAGGAGACAAGAGACATGAACGAGATGACCAAAGACGAACGAAAAGACTTTCGGCGAGCTGCCAGACAGACGATTCGCAAGGCCAGAAAAGGCGGGCGCATCACAAGGTTGCAGCGGGGCAGATTGTTGATTGCTTTGTTGAGCGATCAGAATGTCGACGATGCGGCTGATTTGTGTGTCGCCAAGGCAGTTGAATGCGGTGTGATTACCGAGCAAGACATTGCCAGCGGTAGAGAGATTAGCTGGACCAAAGTTGAAGCCGACATCGACATCGAGAAGATCATGCAGTTTCTGATGCTGATCCTGCCCATGTTTATTTGACGAAAGCAATGGTCCACGTGGGCTATGCGATGGAGAAGAAGGCGGGTAAGTGATGGGAACCATTGCGAGAAAAAACAGCCTTGGTCAATGGGGTGCGAAATGTAGTTGTGGTTTTACGTGGGAGCCATCGAAGTATGAAGTGATGGTGACGAAATCACATCCGCCTTGTCCGCGTTGCGGAAAACGAGAGAAGAGAGATTTAGACGAAAGACGCCCCAGGAGATCGCGGGCTTTGCGTGCTGGACAATCACCAACAAGGCACCGGCATTGTTCGCGGCCGGTTTGAAAATGAAACAGTATTTCCCCTTTCCCCTCACAGAAGGAGTTTTGTTATGCGATTCCTGATTTTCTTACTGGTGATCGTGCTTGCACTGGGCATGACCACCACACTGGCCGTTGCTGCTGATGGCGATTGTCCCGGCGGCGTGTGCCCGCTGCAAAAGACCGGCAAGACATTACCGAGCATTGTTGTGAACATTCCGGACGTTCTGGAGGTGACTGCCGTGGGCATAATCGCCGAGCGGCAGCCGGTACGAAGCATTGTCAAGAGTATTGAAGGCAGACCGCCCGCTCGTAATATCGCTATAGGAAAGGGTCTGGTCGTCAGAAAACCTGGTCGTTCAGTAGTCAAACGGGTGCTCAAGTTCCCCCGGCGGCTGCTACGCCGGCGGCGTTGACGGGATAAGCCAAGAAAAGGAACCTCGCGCTGAGACGCGGAGACGCTGAGGAAAGAATAACAAAACACCTGACACTCAACCGCGTGGAAACGCGAACTAAAAGCCCTGCGTCTCAGCGCGAAAACGGCTTCCTTCATCCTGTCCAAAACACCAGGGTGTGAAACATGAAACTGGAGACGGGCGCATGAAAACCACGCTTGCTATCGGCTGGCTTTTGTATGCCGCCGCCCAGGTCAACACGGCCACCGCGGCAACGCCCACCGCCGGCGGCCTGATCGAGCCCATGGCCAAGATCGGCACCGCGGGCGCGGTGTGCCTGGCCCTGGTGTTGCTTGTCTCGAAGGTAATGCCGGCCAGGGATGCGCAGCACGCCAAAACCATCGAGGATATTGAAACCCGCCACGCAAAAACGGTGGAGGGGATTTGCGGCCGTTTCGCCGAGACGGTCGACAAGGCCACCGCGCAGCAAGCCGATTCGGCCAAGGTAGTCCGCGACCTGGCCGTGCAATGCCAGGCGCGGGGGACGTGACAACCAACACCAACCAACGCGAGGAAAATCATGCCGATCGACGTAATAAAAAAAGAACTGACGCCGCGCAGCGCGGCCGAGGTGCGACTCAGCCACCCGCACTTGTTCACGCCGGCTAAGCAGGCCGATGTAGGCCCCATTCCCGCCGAGCAAAAGGTGGTCGTTTGCCTGCTGGCAGTGGGAGCGGGCGTAAACGTGGGCGATCAGGACGCCCTGGAATCGGCCATCGAGGCCATCGGCGGCGTGTCGGTTTGCAAGGTCCACAGCTACGGCCAGGCACCGACGGCAGCCGAGACACCGGCCGGCAAGGAGATTGTTCTGCGGGTTCAGTCTGGTTTTAACTTCCGCGATGCAAGCTAAAGGGTGAGTCATGGCAGACGACAGGTTTTATCTCGGTCCTGGAGACTGGAACGACAACGCCAACTGGTCAGTTGAGAGTGGCGGTGCTGGCGGTGCTTCTTTCCCGACGATAACAGAGAATGCGATCTTCGACGACAACTCCGGCAATTGTACGCTGGATGCCGCCGCTGCCGCTCTTAGTATTTCTGTTCCTAATTACACTGGTACACTCGATGCTGCCACGTTTGACGTTGACATTGGTTCCGGCGGTCTGGATTGCACGGACGGTGGAGGTGCCGCACTAGACCTTGGCTCCGGTACCTGGACCTGCGGCGGCGACTTCGACTACGAGGATGTGGGCAGCTTCACGCGCGGCACGTCCAAGCTGGTAATGACCGGCGGTGCGGCAACGATAAAAGGTGCCGATTCAACAGTAAACACCCTTTACGATCTGACGATAAATGCCTTGGCAGTCGTCACCGGTGAAGAGCATGTTTATGTCTACAATGACATCAAAATATCCGGCACGCTGGATATGAACGCCAACAAGACTCTTACCGTGGTTTACGATATTTACATCTACGAGGGCGGAACGTTGTCCGGGGATGCTGGTTCTGTGTTGTATGTACCTGGCGCCATCGCCGGGATTGGTTTTAAGACGATGGCTGGGACGTGTTCGATAGATGTGATAAAATTGCGAAACAGCCAAAGTGGTTTCCTGCTTCCTGCTGCTGTGTATGACTCCCAACTTTGGTTACTCCCCTTGTCTGCGGGTTATTCGTTAAAATTGACCGGCAGCCACACATTCAACTCTTTGCTCCTGGAAATATACAGCAGCTATGATTCTGGCGACCCGTTCACTCTGGACGGTTCCGAGATAACAACCCTGACGGTTCTCGGTGATGTGCAATTTCACCTGGACGGAGAAGCCACGCTCGTTGTTGATAACTCCGGTGGCGCTGCTGATTGGAACATTGGCGGTGATGTATACGCCGACGGGACTGCCGCTAGTCCCTCGTGGACCTGGACCAAGGGCACCGGCACCATCACGCTCGACGGAAGCGGCAATCAATCCATCGATTTCAACGATCAGGCCATCGAGGCCCTGGTGATCGCCAACACGGGCGGCGAGGTGACCTTCAGCGGCGGCTGCACGGGCACCAGCTTCAATGCCCAGACGGGCGACTTCGACCCCAATGGGCAGACGCTCGAAACCACGGGCGCTTTTACGATCGCCGCGGGGGTGAACCTGATCTCGGCCGCACAGGGCACGGCACTGTGGGACGGCGTGGCCCTGACGGTGGGAGGCACGTTTGCCGTACAAGGAAACCCGGGCGACGATTGTAATCTGCAAGGCGACGGCGGCTGGACGCTCGACGCGGCCGCCGCGGGCACCGTCAACAACGTAACCGTCTCGGGCTGCGACGCCGACGCGGGTGTGGACATAACGGCGCGAAACTCACTCGACGGCAGCGGCAACTCCAGTTGGATTTTTCCAGAGGTCAGCGGCTCGGACATGCTGTTGGGCCTGATATAGGAAAACAGGAGGGCGGACATTCGAAGTCTGCCATAATAGAAAGGGACGATTATGAGTTACGAACACGGGCCGCTGATAAAGCGCGTGCCAGGGGGACTTGACTTCAACTCCAACGCCGCGGCCGGCAATGAATTGGTGGCGGCGGTGGAGGGCCACCACATCCGCGTGCTGGCCACACGCATCATGGCCGCCGGCGACGTGGGTCTTAGTTTCTATAGCGGCCCGGCCGATACGGGCACGGAGATCGACGCCGTCTCCCCCATCGGCGAGCGGCACGGTTATCTGTTGCCCGCTCCACCCGACCCCAAGCTGTTTTGGTTTGAGACGGCCAAGGGCGAGGCCCTGACCGGCCTGCTCGACGGCGCCGTGGCCTGCACGGGCCCCCTGATCTATTACACCTCCGAGGAGGACTAGGCGGGCGGCTGGGCCGCAGCCGGTTGGTGCTACCGCACCATTGCGAGAAAAACGTAGGAGGGTAGGCGTTCCTGCCTGCCAAAGGGAAAGCAGTTCTCGCGCGGAGACACAGAGACGCGGAGGAAGGAAGCTGACGGGATACGCGCAAGCGTTTCATCACATCGAGACGGAGGATACGGCAAATGACCAAGCGACTCATATATGTTTGCGACCCGTGTGATCATGAGGGTCGACAGCAAGAACTAGACACAGCCTCCGGTGAAGGTTGGATGGAGCTTTGCCCAAATGGGGTGACTCGGCATGTATGTCCGGTCTGTGTAAATCTGGTACGCGACACGGAAGGCGACAAAGGCGCGTGATCCTGCTTCATCCTGTCCAAAAGCTTCCTCTGCGTCTCCGCGTCTCCGCGCGAGAATTGCTTGGCTTGTTTTCTTCACGAAAAGGTTTTTGTAATGCATGGCTACCAAAGGCGACAAGGCCAAGAGCAAGAAGGCCAAGAGCAAGAAGGCCAAGAGCAAGAAGGCCAAGAGCAGCTCGGCCAAGCCCAAGCTTCGCAAACTAACTGGCGGCGATACCAATACCAAGAGCGAGCGGGAACGGGACGCGCAGCGGAAACGGGAGGTCCGCCAGGCCGAGCGGATCGTGCAGGTCGAGGTCTCGGTGGCCAGCCTGCGGCGGCGAAAGCGGCTTGAAAAAGACATCTTCAAGTGGCTGCGATACTATTTCGGGTTCGAGTTCACGGCGCAACAGAAAACCATGGTCAAGGCGATACTCTCGGCGGCGCGATACGGTGGCGACCAGGCGTTGGCCGCTCCCCGCGGTGGAGGCAAAACCACCATCGCCGAGTGCGTGGTGATGTACTGCGTGCTCAAGGGCATTCTTTTCTTCCCCGTGATCTTCTCCGCCACCGGCCCCGAGGCCGAGCGGATTCTATCGAACATCAAGGAAGAGTTCGAGGAAAACGAGCGGCTGCTGGTGGATTATAACGAGGTGTGCGCGCCCATCCGAGCGCTGGAGGGCATGCCCAACCGGGCCGCCGGGCAGTGGGTGGCCGGGCACATCGGCAAGGAAGAGATCCCAAAGACGCGCAGCAAAATGCGCTGGTCGGGCCGCTACGTCAGGCTGCCAACCCTGCCCGGAAAAGACTCGCGGGCCACGGGCGCGATTATCGCCACCCGCGGGCTGGACTCCGCCGTGCGCGGTATGAAAGTGGGCCGCCGGCGGCCCGACCTGGCCGCGGTCGACGATCCGGAAACCCGCGAGATCGCCGAATCCGAGACCCAGCCCGACAAACTGGAACGCAAGATCGATCAGGACCTGGCCGGTCTGGCCGGCCAG
>SDBS01005253.1_pt1 | contig 12660 bp, 15 predicted proteins | sample 2277091 | NCBI WGS metagenome assembly SDBS01 (sample SAMN10404972, study PRJNA504765) | marine sediment metagenome | isolation source: marine sediment core GS10_PC15, 163 cmbsf | place: Arctic Ocean: Southern Knipovich Ridge | collected 2010 | reverse complement strand
GGACGGTCTGGATCGGTAGCTTAATGGTTAAAGCTGCTGGCTCATAACCAGTAGAGTGCAGGTTCGAATCCTGCTCGATCCACTTTGGAGCGCGTGGCAAATGGCTGAAAATCCGACATACAGCACATATAAAGTGCACAATTTACATGGATTGGTGGTGACTGTCCGGCTAACGCGTCCATTGCGAGCGCGCGTATGGCTATCTATGCAATTAATGCGGTTGGCAACACGGATACTTGGGGCTGAGTGGGAAGAAGAACAGGCTTGAACAGCCTCGGGGTCGGCATACCACCAATCGGCGGTGAGGTAGACGCCGCATACACAGCCGCCGTGTGCGCCAAACTACGCCCCTCCTGGCATCATGATTGGAGATTCGGGCAGATAGGTACAGCGGGCTACGTGCCGTCCGTTTGGTGGCTACGACAGTCAGAGGATAACTTTGTGCAAGGGCTGGCGATGGCGGCTAAACATCCTAACGAGGTATGGTTGTTCGGAAATGAGCCGGAGCTTAATGGTGTGCGTCCAGACGAAGCAGTACGGGCTGTACGCCAGTGGGAGCGCACGTTGTCAAGCTGGGCCGTCAAGTATGCGGCTCCCGGCGTAAACATTTCGCTGCACAGGCTAACGGGCGCGCTAGACTGGTTGGACTCGTATCTCTTTGAGGGCGGGCCTATACCGCACGCGTGGCATGTGCACGTTTATGGGGGCGTGGATGCGTTCAAGCGGTCGATAGAAGGCTTTGAGGCATGGATGCGACGTAACCGGGTGGAGCGACCCGTCATTGTCAGTGAGGTCGCCAGCACGGAAGAGCCTGCCGAATTGATGGCGTTATTACGTCAGTGGTTGCGGAGCGGGCGGCTTCTAATGGCGGCGTGGTTCAGCGCATACTGGGAAGATTGGCCAGAGCCGTCGTTGTTGATCCCCGTTTCCACGGGGACAGGCTACGACCTGACCGAGATAGGCGAGCTATTTGTGGCAGAGCAATATACGGTGCATTTGCCGGTAGTGATGGAATGAAACTTTATAACAAGAACCCGCGCCAGATCACCGAAAAGCAGATGAGCCAGCTAACGGATAACCTGTCTGAGCTTGGCGATCTGTCCGGCATCGTACATGACTTGAATAGCGATGAAATCGTAGGTGGCAATCAGCGCAGCAGAGCATTCAACATCGACCTATGCGAGATAGAGCTAACGCACCAGGCAGATGAGCCAGACTCACAGGGTACGGTAGCGCATGGCTTCATCGTGTGGAAGGGCAAGCGGTACGCGTAACGCGTACAGGCAGGTGCGCTGGACGCCAAAGCAGTGCGAGAAAGCGAACGTCACGGCGAACAAGCTGGGCGGCGGCTGGGATTTCGACGTACTAGCCAACGAGTTCGACGTGGGCGATCTGCTTGAATGGGGCTTCAAAGGATGGGAGATTGGCATACCTGACGGGGTAGATGTTGATGCGGAATGGCAGGCTATGCCGGAATTTGAGCAAGAGGATATGAGCGGAGCCCAATCTATTCATGTCCATTTTGCGACGAGGGAAGATGTAAACGCGTTCGCTGAACTTATCGGTCAAACGCTCACAGAAGAAACGCGGGCTATTTGGTATCCGATGGCCGATAAAATAGACATGATAAGCGAATTATATGCAGACGGAGCCTAGATATCCAGTATTCATTCCGTCAAAAGGGCGTTGGAAGAGCCGTTTGACGATGAATTCTTTGGATAGAATCGGACTTCCATATACGGTATTTATTGAGCCACAAGAGTTTGACGAGTACGCTGCTGTTATTGACCCTGAGCGACTGCATGTACTGCCACATAGTAACGGTGGCCTGGTCGTAACACGTAACTATATTTGGGACTATGCCCAGGCAATAGGGACGCCCCGATTCTGGACGATAGACGATAATATTGTTGACTTTTGGCGTTGGAATCGGAACAAGAAACAGAAGGTTCGCTCTGGCGCCATCTTGGCTGCAATAGAAGATTTTGTAGAGCGGTACGAAAATATACCTATTGCTGGCATGCAATATTTTATGTTCATTAGGCAGAAATACCTCGATAAACCTATTCGATTTAATGTCCGCGTTTATTCTAATATGCTTATTCAGACAGACGCCTGCGACCCGTCAGGCAGGCCGTATCGCAACGAGGGATTTTATAACGATGATACAGATTTATGCTTACGGGTATTGAAAGATGGATTTTGCACGATACTTTTCAATGCATTCTTAATAGAGAAATCCGTCACTATGACCGTCAAAGGCGGGATGACTCCGCATTATCAGGATAACGGCAGATACAAGATGGCTGAGGAACTCCGCCGCAAACATCCAGACGTCGTGAAAATAACGCGCAAGTGGGGCCGTTGGCAGCATCAGGTAAACTATCGCCCGTTTAAGGGTAACAAACTTATTCGCAAAGAGGGCGTAGAGATTCCGCAGGGAGTCAACAATTACGGGATGAAGTTGGTCAAGGCGGATGCAGACCACATCGGGCAGACGTCGGTACTGGTGGAGTGAATTGGTGAAATTGGATAATGGGTAGCCGCAAGAAATACACGGCACAGCAGTTCATAGATGCGATACCAGGTACGGGCGGAATCATCGCCACGCTTGCCTCGCGTATCGGCTGCAAGTGGGATACGGCGAAATCGTACATTTACGATTATCCGACCGTGCAGGCTGCATATGATAACGAATGCGAGATGGTCAACGACAAGGCTGAGTCGGTCATTATTTCCGACATCAATAATGGCAGCGTTGAATCTTCTAAATGGTGGGTCAGCCGCAAGCGCAAGGACAAATTCAGCACACGCGAGGAAGTTACCGGCGTAGACGGGGCTGATATACACATCAAAGTGACGTATGAATTTGACGGTAACGCTAAGAAATCCGCATGAATACCAGACGCAATTTCTGGCAAGCACTGCAAAGCGCAAGGTCATACGCGCCGGCAGGCGGAGCGGCAAAACGGTCGGAGTCGCCGAACTATCCATTAAGGCATTTCTTGCAGGGCATCGCGTCCTGTATGCTACACCAACGAGCGACCAACTGGACGCATTCTGGTTTGAAATTGTGAAAGCACTCGCAGAGCCGATTGACCAGGGCATCTTCTACAAGAATGAGTCGCGGCATATTATCGAACTGCCGCGCACTCAGCAGCGGCTACGCGGTAAGACGGCTTGGAACGCGGACACGCTTCGAGGCGATTATGCCGATACACTCATACTGGATGAATATCAGCTTATGGCTGAAGACGCCTGGGGCGTCGTAGGTGCTCCTATGCTGATGGATAATAACGGGGACGCTGTATTCATCTATACGCCGCCGTCTTATCGCTCTAGCGGTGTAAGCAAAGCTAAGGACAAACAGCACGCCGCCAAGATGTTCAAGCGGGCCTCTGTTGACGATAGCGGGCGTTGGGAGGCGTTTCATTTCACTAGCATGGATAATCCATACATCGACCAGGGTGCGGTCGAAGACCTGGCGCAGGATATGACTAGGCTGGCGTATCGACAGGAGATTCTGGCGGAAGACATAGACGATGCGCCGGGCGCGCTCTGGACACGGGCCATTCTTGACGAGGGTCGGGTACTGCGCTCCCCCGACCTGGCGCGCATCGTAGTTGCGATTGACCCTGCGGTTTCAGCGACCGCCACATCCAATCAGCACGGGATCATCGTAGCCGGGATTGAGGCCGGGTCGAAGCCAGACGGCTACACGCTGGAAGATGCCACGCTAGATGGGACACCGGCTGAGTGGGCGCGAGCGGCCATAACCGCATACTACCGCTGGGAAGCCAACTATATAGTTGCAGAGGCAAATCAGGGGGGCGACATGGTACGGCATACACTGGAGACTATTGATCCAACTGTGCCCGTGCGTTTGGTTCATGCCAGCCGTGGAAAACAGGCGAGAGCGGAGCCGGTTTCGGCGCTCTACGAAAAGGGCCGCATCCATCATGTCGGGACGTTCCCTGAGTTGGAAGACCAGTTATGCGTCTGGGTTCCTGGCGAGGGATCGCCGGATAGATTGGATGCGTTGGTTTGGGCCTACTCTGAAATGATGGTGACGCCGACACGTCTCACACGGGCTGGCATTCGACCGGGGGCCGCTAATCTGTACGGTAGCCGCGAGAAATCGCTGCCGGGCAGGAACGGACGTTCAACAGGGAAAAAAGGACGTACACATGGCGCCAGATCAAAGTATTCTTGAGCGAATAGGCGCTTTCTTGTCGCCTCTGCCGCCGTCTATGCTGGGACAGGCAGACGTGCGGGAAGTAAGTACCAGGGAAGGCATAGATGGCGATGGACAGCCGGTCAGCGAGATCATAGGTCGGTCTACGCTCGGCGATGCGCAGGTCTCTCGCATGAAGAGCCGGGCGCGTGTCAAAACGGTTGATGAAACGGTCGCAGATTATGAATACTTCGACCATCTACGCCGCGGCAAGGCGCATGGCTTCGCACTCGGGTCGCTGTTCGCCAAGCGTATCGAAAATATATACGCCTCTTGGGTAATGGGCGACGGCGTATTCGTGGCCCTGAAGGACGGCGGTGATGAGCTGAACGAAGCTGATCCGCGCGTCTACACCGACGGCGAGTTGGCTGATTTCTTCAGGGCCGAACTGACCACACTGATTGAGGTCGAGCGGGACAAATTCGGGCTGGGCGACCAGTACATTATCGTCAACCCGGATGGCACGCTGTCTGTGCCGTCTCCTGATACGGTCACGGTCGAGCACGATCCCATGGATTATCGCAAGGTCATCTCAGTAGAGATTGTAACCAAGCTGGCTGACGTAACGATCACCGATCTGTATGCGGCGTCGTTTCGCAGCATCACCTTGCGCGACCCAGGCGGCCAGGAGACGAGCTTCGACTTCGAGAATCTCTTTGGTGAGATACCTGTTGTCATTATCAATTTTGGCAAGTCAGCCAACGAGACGAACGGGCATTCTGTGCACGAGCAGCTTGTACCGTTATACGACCAGTATGATGAGGTTGTGTTCAAACAGTTGGATGGCGTCAAGCTGTTGGGCAATCCGATGCTGACCATTACGGGTCTTGAAGATTTGACCGAAGTCATCAATCTGAATGAGCCGGCCACGACCGACCAGTACGTCGATAAAGACAGCGCTCTGGTTGACCATCAACAGTTGAACATCGACGAGAATGCTGTGTTGCTTGTCGGCAAGGGCGGAATGGCAGGCTATACGGCCCCGCCAGTAGGTTTCACGGCAGACACGCAGCAAGCGCTCAAGACGCTGTTCTTGCTCCTGCTCGACCATACTGGTATCCCTGAATTCATCTGGGGTAATGAGATGTCTTCCGGGCGGTCGTCATCCGAGGTGCAACTTCAGCAATGGACAAAAGACGTAACCGGGATGCGGCGCTTCGATGAAAAGTGGATCGCCGAACTGGGCGAACTCTGGTTAAAGGCAGCGTCCTTCACCGATCCGCGCATTGTGGTCGACGCGGTAGCGGTATCGTGGCCTGAGTTGTTGGCTCCCGATATGGTGCTCTTGCTGGAGAAGTTGAAATTCACCGATCTTGCGGGGTTGTTGACCCGACAGGAGATATTGGAATTACTTGACATTGTAGAAGACGCCAAGAAATCAGTAGAGATGGCAGAGGCAGAAGCCGACGAACGGCGCGAGGTTTTGTTTCCGTTTGGCGACAATGCCGGATTCGAGAATCAGTTAAGCCAGGCGGAGCAAGAGGCCGCAGACGATGAATAGAAAGGTAGGGGTGTGAAGTGAGTCAACTGAGCGGGCAGGTGAACGTAACGACGGCAGGAACCGCTGTACAGGGGCCGGGCATCAAGGGCAAGATGTTTGCGCTTCAGGCGCATCCTTCCAATTCAGACGTGGCGTGGGTGGGCAACGATGGCGCAAATGACGTGTCAAGCGCAAACGGTTTTCCGCTAAACGCTGTGGGGCCGGGCGTGATTCTTGTCGTGGATTCGAGCCTGAATGAATTGTGGTTCGATGCCGCAACAAGCGGTGACGATATCTGTTGGATTAGGCTTACGAAATAGCTGCAGGGGTGATTATGCGACATGAGCGCAGGGACTTACTTCTACTTGGTATGGCTAACCGGTTTAGTCCACCAAGTGCTGCCATCTCGTTCTTCGACTTCGATGTCGCATTGTCCACATTCACGGCTGGCATGGCGAAGCGTGCTGCACCCGGCCCGTTTGCAGCCGCGCCCATCGTGCAGGGTGATTGGCCTCAAGATGCCGGAAATCAAACATCAGATATTTTAACTGCGCCTGCGGGTTCTGTGATTTCATCTTTATTCAAGGATAATCTTGATTCTACGCAAGGGTCAATTGTTTTTTGGGTAACTCCAGAATGGAACGGAAGCTTAACGGGTTTGCATCATTTTTTCTATGCTTCCGACACCCTTAGAATTTATGCAAGTTCAAGCAACTTGATTCTTAGATTGACTGCTGTTTCTTTCTCCGTCGATATTTCCGCCTGGGTTCCAGGTAACACGTATTGTGTTGTTGCTAGATGGGATACTAATAATACATTAGACGGTACAAATTATGGATGTATTAGTTGGAACGATACGCATACCTTTGGACATTCAGCGCAACCAAGTGCAGTGGACATAGCTACACTTTATGTCGGCTGTAAGTCAGGTTCCGCGTATCCAGCCCAAGCCATCGTCGAAGGACTCACCATCTACCGCCGCGTACTCTATGACGGCACGTATGGTATCGACGTTGGCAATGGTGACGAAATCAATCTCATCTACGCGGCGGGCGTAGGTAAAGACCCGACTGAGATAACAGGCAGTTGGGACGTGTGCTTCTGCTTGCCGACTGACGCAAGTCCTGGCGCACTGGAAACCGGCACAGGAGAAGCCTGGTCGCATCCTCATAGCGGAAATGCACTTACTGATGGCTACATGCAGACCACATACAGCGGTAGCGCATGGACTGCTGAGGGTACGCCGTCGGCGGGACCAAGCGATACAGCAACCGCGCAAAAGATATACGCGTGGGGCTATACGTGGACAAATGATGCAGCCAATGAGGGTGTGTATCAGGATGTGACGGTCATTCCGGGAGAAACGTACATTGTGCGTATGGTTGCGCATGCAGATGGCACAAGTCAGCCAAAACTAATTGCCTACGACCAGACCAATACCGCGGAAATTGATAGTGCTATCGGAACAACTGCTAGTGTGCGAGCAGACCCAGACGTGCTTGTAGTTGCCATTACGATACCTGCGGGGTGTATAGCCCTGCGAATAAAAGCCGTTAACGTCACGGCGTCAGGCGTTATGTATCTTGCACAGATAGAGGTGCTTCCCACTGACGAAACAATCACAACTGACGACTTTGCGGCCAATAACAGTGCGGGAACAATAGCCAATGCCGTATTGCAGGTGGGTAGCGGGACGACAGTCACAGGTACAGAGGTGGCACGGGTAACGGCTGGAAGCCCGACCCTATTCACGCCTGTCAAATTGGACGCCGTATCCCTCACCGCCACGCCTGCGAACGAAGCTAATAGCACAGAATCCACCGGCCTACGTGTCTCTGGACTATCAACACTTACGCAACCAGTCCTCGACATATCTGCCACAGAGGGCCATATGCGAGTGGCCTACACGCCACGCCATGACGCAGCTGATGCGGTTAAGTTCGGCACAGCAAGCGACGAGGCGATGGTCGCAGAGTGGTACGGGGATGCGAGCAACTACATACGGCTGTACTGGTCAGCAGCTAACACGCTAACGCTGGCGTTCAATGATGGCGGTGGTGAGCATACAAATACATGGGATGCTACCGGCGCAATTGATGCTGATACACAGTATGAGCTTGTAGTTGACTATTCGGCATCCGCAATGACGCTGAAGGTTGGCGGTGTAGTCAAGATAACAATCACGACGGCACTCAGCTTCGCCACGACTCCTACCACAGCGTACTGGGGACAGGCACAAACGGGCAACAAACAAGCAGATGCTACATTTGATGAGCCAGATAATCCAGTAGTTCCAACTGGCGCTGGCGTATTTGTAACGTCTTGGAAAACTGATAACGCTGGCACGTCAAACGACGATCAGATTACATTGCCTCTGCGAAGCGGAAAAACTTACGATTGTATCGTGTATTGGGGCGATGGAAAGTCAGATGTAATAACAGACGCGGATGACCCGGCAAAAACACACACTTACGAGGATGGGGCTGGAACATATACTGTAACAATCGAGGGTACGTTTACGTCATGGTACTTCAACAATGGCGGCGACAAGCTCAAGATTTTAGACGTGACGCAATGGGGAACTGATCCTGTTTATACTGCTTATGATGCTGCGTGGTATGGTTGCACTAATGTTGTGTTTTCTGCGGCAGACGTACCGATAACTAGCCTGATAACGAATTTCTCCTCGGCATGGCAAACCTGTACTGGTCTCACATCATTTCCTGTACTGGATATGAGTGCGGGCACGAATTTCATCGCGGCGTGGCGTTCTTGCAGTAGTCTCACCTCCTTTCCTGCACTGGATGTAAGTTCAGGTACGAATTTCGCTCTAACGTGGCTTAGTTGCAGCAGCCTCACGTCGTTCCTGGCGTTGGACGTGAGTGCAGGCACGAACTTCTCTAGCGCATGGCTTAATTGCAGTGGTATCGCATCCTTCCTTGCGACTGGAATGAATGCAGATTTCGTTCTGCCATGCGACCTAGACGCAGCCGCCATTGACGTGGTGTATGGCAACCTGACGGATAGGAGTGCAACTACGTCACAGGACATCGACGTAACAGGCAATCCAGGCGTGGGCGGCGATGACCCGTCAATTGCAACGGCTCTGGGCTGGACGGTAACGGGTTCATAAGTTTTGATATAGATAGGAGATAGATAATGGTATACAGGTTCACAGTAGAGAGTTCAGAAGCAGCGGCAAACGGTGATGTACACCTGGATACCTGGGTTGAGAAGTTCGTTGACCCTGACTGGGTGCGAACTGTACCCAACGGCCACTTCACCGTTGTGCTGAATAGCGCAGCAATAATTGCCATAGCTGACGGCGCGGGAACAGATGGTGAGAAGCGAACAGCAATGGGCGCACTATTTCATGCTGAGGTATCCAGTCGCGGCATCGACACGGCAGACGAGGCAGAAACAAAGCTGGATGCGCTGATAAGTTATCCAGTGAGCGTAGACCTGTAACGATATTCAAATTAACGAGGGTACCCCATGAACGCAGCTGCAACCCAACGTTTGATGCTAGAGCTAAAGCGCATCCGCCAGCGCCTGGATAGGCTCATAGAACTTCAGGAGAAACAAGCGCCCAAGAAGACGCCTGCGAAGAAAGTGCCCAGAAAGACAAAGGGAACTGACGCATAATGGCAGCGACGTATCTGTCGAGCCTCCTGGCAATCTACCGCCGCCAGGAGGAAGCGCTGACGGTTGGCTTCCAGGCTCTTAGCGACGCTATCAGTCGCATTCTGTTTCGTCATGCAGACGCAGAGGGCGTGATACCGACATCCGATACCTTTGAGATACAGGAAGCTGCCGGGCGGCTTATCCAGAACTTCTTCACAGGCACGCCGGCAGGGGGAGAACGGGCGCCATTCACGATTATGATGGATGGTACAGTATTCCCGCTTGCACCGTATCCGCGCATCCTTTATCGAAGCATCACCGACGGTATGACGCTTGCCGTCAGTCAACATGCGGCCATAATCGAAGACAACCTGCCGCCTGAATTTATAGCGCAGGCACGGGCAACAGGTCCGGTCTTCGAGATGCTGAATACTAACGACGCTTCCATCGTGAGCGAAGTCAATCCATTTGCGCAGTACGATCCTCCGCATCTCTGGGTTGACCCGAACGGATACCGGCTTGACGCCCGCATTTGGAACACGAGCAACGCTTCCCGCCGCCGAATGCACCTTTTTCTCGAAGAGGGTATCAGGGACGGGCGCGGGGCGGCATCTCTGAGTAAGGACTTGGAGCAGTTTCTGCTACCGGGTCGCAGTCTACGGCGCACCAATAAGCCCTACGGGACAGACCTATCAGCCGACGCAATGCGGCTGGCGCGCACCGAGACAAGCCGGGCGCACGCGGCGGCATCCGAACTAAGCGCATCAGAAAATCCGTATGTAGACACGATGTCGATCGTATTGAGCCGCAGTCATCCGAAGGCGGATATTTGCGACGATGCGGCGGCTGCGTCACCGTTCCCGAAAGACGATATACCATTCCAGTATCAGATACCCCTCCATCCGCATTGTGTACTACCGGGCCAAATGGTAGCCACTGAGGGCGGCCCTGTGGCCATAGAAGATATCCAAGAGGGGGATAGGGTGTTGACGCACAAAGGTCGCTACAAGCCTGTATTGGCTGCATGGTCTAATTCATTCGAGGGCGTGGTCTATAAATTCGAGACGGCATCCGGTACATTTGAGCTAACCGGCAATCACCCTGTCTTGTTACGAAGCGGCTGGGTCAAGGCCGAGGAAGTCGAGATTGGACAGGATGTTTTGTACGCAGTGCCCAGCCCCAGTGCGGATTTGGGCTTGACCATAGCGAAACACGTGCCAGCCCTTGCTTCTCAGCCAAGCGTCGCGCCTCCTATCATGCTCGACGTTCTGGGTTCGGGCGTGCCATCCCGTGCCGTCGCATTCAATAGCGATTTTGATGGCGGGCAAGGCGATATCAATAAAATAGCGACCAACACGGTATTCGCATTCGTACTTGATACCCCGCTCATCAAGCGCATCCTGCATGGCCGATTCGAGCTTGGTGGGATTTGCTCTTCGTCGGTCGGCGCAAGCCTCAAGCATTGGCAAAAGTCCGGGATTATCAATCCGCTTGACTTGTCTTATCTTCTCCGCTACTTCGGGGCGCCGGGCCGGATTATTATCGCCGGTGTAGTCAACCGATTTCATCGTTTCTCGCATCTTGTCCGCAGTGGCTTTGCTTCGCTGCCCGTCGTCCTTTTCCCAACTGGCGGCTACCGCATCGCTCATGTTGCGCATGGGAATGCCGCACAGTGCCAGCAATTGCCGCAACATGCGATAGTTAAGCCCCCACGCAATATAAATATCCGTGCTCGAAAGCCGTTGCTCGACATAAAGACCTTGCATAAATTCAGCGATGGGGATGCCGTACTCTTTCTCGAGGCGCAGGGCAGTCCATTCAACGACGGACAATCCGTGGTTTTGGATATGGCGCGGGGCGGGGCGGGGCATTCGTACACCACAAACGGGGCATGTAAGCATGATAATCTCCTGTCATTATCTCCTGACGATGAAGTGGGGCACAGGTCAGGATACCCGCTTGTCGATGAGGTAATTACTCCCACCCAAGCCCTACTGAATTATAACACAATTACACGGATTCACACCCGTCAATATACTGGCAATGTCTACAACATGACGGTGGCAGATGACAATAGCTACACGGTCAACGGCGCAACTGTTCACAACTGCCTTTGTCATTATTCGTATGGTCTGATCGAGGACGCTGACATGCTCACAGACCGCCTGCAGGAGCGTGTACGGCGTGCTAGGGAGCCACTGGCCGCCGCCATAGGCCCGCTGTTCGTAGAGGCGTTCGTGCAGCGTCTGTTGGGTCAGCTAGAGGGTGGTTTCATGCAGTCGGGCATTCCTGAGTTTGTTGGGGGCGGGGAACTGCTATAGGGGGACCCAGATGCAAGACGATCCGAGGGAAGGACTGACCGTAGCCTGCTACTTCGTTTGCGCAGCGGCGCTTGCGCTGGCGCTCGGGCTGGGTGCGCTCTGCCTATGGATGTTACCGGTGTTCATGGAGGCAATTCGTGGTAGATGAAGGGGAGAATATGACTAAAGAACAAGAATCCTTGGCGCGATTGAAAAAGATTGGAGTAGCGGCAGCGATGGCGGTATTGATTTGCATTGTTGCTATACCTTTCTATCTTTTTTCGGTGGCGGTAGCCGTCGCCATTATGGGCGTCTTGCTGGGGCTTATCACTTGTGAGTATCTATGGTGTAAGTATATTTAACATGAGCAATAACCGAAGCGCAGTCCTATACCGAGCGTCGAACATCCTGGCAATGGACTATCCATTCAGGGAAGCCATTGAATCCGCCCTGTGCTTTGCCGACGAAGCCATTATCGTGTGCGACACGCGTTCCACAGATGGCACGCCTGGGGCCGTTGCGGATCTGGCCGCCGAGAATCCGGGCCGCGTCATACCCGTTTACTTTGATTTTACATTCGACCGGCTGTGGCAAGAAAAAGCCTGGGTCGCCGCCGCCGCCGAGACAACGGCAGACTGGCATATATGGCTTGACCTAGATGAACTTATCCATGAAGACCATCACGCCGAACTACGCGCCATTATGGCCGATCCAGACGCGCACCTAGTCAATCTGCCATTCGTGCATCTGTACGGCACGCCGAAGTGGAGGAAGAGTCTTAAGAATATTTGGTGCAATACTCGCTTCGGACGCCAATCCCAGGGCTACCAGATGGTAAATATGTGTAGCGACAAGCATCCGGAGCATACGTGCGTCTTCGTCGAATACAACGGCAGCAACGCGCACTTTGTAGAAAACGAACATATGCGCCGGCTACCGCACGCCCCGATCATTCACTATGGATGGGCGCGTACGGCCAAGTCGCTCGCCATTGGGCGGGCCAAGCATTTAGACTGGTACGC
>SDBS01005252.1_pt1 | contig 12661 bp, 7 predicted proteins | sample 2277091 | NCBI WGS metagenome assembly SDBS01 (sample SAMN10404972, study PRJNA504765) | marine sediment metagenome | isolation source: marine sediment core GS10_PC15, 163 cmbsf | place: Arctic Ocean: Southern Knipovich Ridge | collected 2010 | reverse complement strand
GCAAAGACGCTATATTTATGGCGTGCTGCGGAAGCGAGGCTGTCTGAAGAGCCCGGTGCGGTAATTCCGCACGCCGGGATCTGTGCGGAGGGGGGGCGGGCAACCGCTCCCTCTACCGCGACACTCAAGAGAGTCCAATATTGTCGAAAATAGGGCACTCGTATTCCCGGGAAATTACCCTAGAAATAGTCATTACAGGGCATTTCGGCCCGACCAGAATCCGTAATATAGTACTAATAGAAAACAGAATTCTTCTTCCGTTTGGCATTCTATGAAAGGGTGAACTCTTTGGTATCCCGGGCGCAGTATATCAACCAAGCTTTAGCATCACTATTCATAGTTGGATCGGTAATTGGTTGTACCCCATCAGCTGTCTCGCCTACATTATCTGCCCTGACAACGAGAGCCGAACTTCCGCAAGAATGGACGCCAACTCCAAGAGCTACTGTATCTACCAGCGCACCCGACAATGACGAGATGGCGTTTGTTGACGTAAACGACTCTTCCCAAGAAGGAACTTCCAGTACCAAAAACGATAATGCTCTTCCCGAGGGAACAATGTTGAACCTCGGATGGGCAGAAGATGCGGTTTGGTCTAACGACGGAGCACTGGTGGCTGTCGCGGGCTCGGCGGGTATTCGTATTTATGAAGGGTCTCCACCCCAACTTGTCCGCAGTTTTGATTATCTGAATAGAGTGCAGGAAGAGGACGACATGGATTTAACTTTCGAGCCGAAGGAGGTTAGATTTAGCCCAAATGGGCAACTTATTTCCGTATGGGGATATGGAGGACTCCAGGTCTTTACAAATGAAGGCGACATTGTCCTGAATGTTCCGGGGGATTTTGTTTGGGACGCAGAATTTACACCCGACAACAGGAACATCGCCGCTGTGAGCCTCGGTTGTCTTCGGTCGTGTTGGGGGAGTGTCGATGTGATTGATCTCGACAACAAGGAAAGCGAGCAGTTTGCTGAATTATATTTTGATGAAAACGAAGTTCCTTTAGCGGGAATTGCAATAAACCCAAGCGGGGATATTCTCGCTGCAGCCGATGATGCATATTCAATAAAAGTATGGGACATTAACACCGGCGAACATTTGCTAACTCTTGAGGGCCATGAGGACGCCGTTCACGAAATGGCGTTCAATCCCACCGATGGAACACTGGCCTCAATCAGCTACGATCAAACTCTCCGCGTTTGGGATGTGAATTCGGGAACCCAGCTTCGTGAGATCACGTTAGATTCCCTGTTTCCAACAACCTTAGAGTTTATTCAAAACAAAGATCAAGTACTCATTGCCGACAAAGAAGGATACAGCATCTGGGACACAGATACGGGTTCTCGTACAAAAAGATCAATACATGCACATGATGGCGTTTTTGATGTTCACCCTTTGACCGATCAAATTATGATGGCTACGGGGACCTCGATTTCAATGGTAAACCTTGATACGGGTGCTATTGAAGATGAGATTCCTGACTTCATGGGACTTATGGATATTGCAGTTTTTTCGCCGGATAGTAAATTTATCGCTACGATTTCAACGAATGATACAAGCGAGTCCACGATAAACGTCAGATTGTGGGAAACAGAAAAAGGTGGGTGGGGCACCTCGTTTACTATGCCATTCGACTTTGATCCTCTAATAAAGTTTAGTCCAGATTCCCGATTAGTAGCGAGCTCGGCCGGTCCCGAGGATGGCCCCGGCAATTTGATTTTTGTTTGGGACACACAAACTGGAGAAGTGCTTGATCGAGTAAATATCTCGGGGATTCATAATTTCGCTTTTCATCCGACGGAGCACATGCTCGCCATCGCTACAGATAATGGCATATTTTTCTATAGCCTAACAGACCGCACTCTAAAGCAATTTTCATCAACTACTCAGGGAACAACAAATCATCTTTCCTTCTTGAACTCTGGAAACACCTTGATTAGCTCAGAAGTTGAATATGAGCTCTCCATTCCCACAATACGAATATGGTCAACAAATGACGGGGAGGAGGTCACAACCTTCGTTCCGCGCCCTCTAGAAGAAAGCGGCTGGGAAGTTAATAAAATCTCAGGAGGAACTCTATATCGAGTTACTCAGGAGTGGAGCCCTGTTCGGAAAAGTATGTCGGAGGTATGGGCTATTGAATCAGGCAAAATGCTATCCGCGTTTCAACAAGAAAACGAATCCCTCATCAATCTTGAAGTAGCATCTCAAGGAGATGTCGTTTTAGGACAAAGCTTTCTTCATATCTTAGCTTGGGACCCAATAACTGGCGAAGAATTGGCAAACTACCTGGATTATGATTTGTGGGATATTTCGGTCAGCCCGGACTCGCGATATTTAGCCATATCGAGGGGTGACCAAACCATTGAATTGTTGTCACTCGAAGAGTTATTGAACAAAAAAGATGCTGCCAGCTCTCCTCGGGCCACAATGCCCCCGGGCTTTGAAGTTGCAACAGCAAGGCAGGCGCGCAATGCCTTTGAGTATTCCTCCGCTCGCTCTCTCAATCGCTTGACGACTCCCGATCAAACCCTCAATCTTTCTGAGTCCGAGCCACTGCTTTTAGGCAGCGGTTGGTGTGCGAGTTCTCAACAGATCCTTGAACAGAACGACATAGCGATGGAAACCCATCTGCTGGTCAATGGCATCCGGGTAGACCCAGCTTATTATGCATCAAGAGACTACGGCTCGGATGATCCCACCAACCCTACGTTCTGCCGGAGCCACTACGTCCTCATTAACTCATGGCCTGACGGCCGTACATGCCTTGAGGTCCGCCTGGTTATCACAGAACCACTATCCGACGGCTGGGACGAATACGGACAAGGATCAATCGCCATCCCGTACTGTGTCTACGTAGGCACCCCTTGATTCGCTTCTGGCGCCCGACCACTCACAGGAGGCGACTGGAGATGCAGAGCTATTTGTGAACGAAGTTGTATGACGGAGAGGCTTGGCAAGCAGGTTACGGGCCGTGCCCCAGGTGCCTCAGCTCGAAGCTGTTAGTCAGATCGTTAAAACAGGACTCTATGCGATTAATCAAATTCTTTGTCTTGATCGTTCCCGTGTTACTTGCATCATGCTTGCCACCAGATCCCTCCGATACGTCATCTCACATTCCCATAACACCAATCCTGGAATCTGTAATTGACATGCCAGCTTCGTTCGACGAGGCTCCAACCAGGGAGTCAATTCATCCTGTATTAACAAGCACTCCCGCCCCCGAACCACTTGTATTGACGATGTGTAAGAGCCGGACCGGCTTGTTCTATCCAGATTATTCTGATCCACTACTTCCGATCGAGTTCGCAGAGCCATATAATTTAACATCTCTTCCCGAGTATTCAGACCTCGACGCCGAAGAAACCATAGAATTTATCAGGGGGTATCCGAGATCCCTGCAATATCAGGAACGCGGTTACCACGATTCGTCATACTTCCATGCTTTCCGATATGTCGTAACTATAGAAGACAACGCACTATTTCAGTTCCCATATTCAGATCTTGCATCTGTTTGGTTATGGGATCGTGCATTCAATTTATTCCTCTCGGGCGACGATCTAATGTATGACGCATACAAGGATATCCTTTATGAAGGACTAAACACCGAGCTAGTGTCTCCCGAAGATCTGAGTTGTTGGTTCAGAAGTCTTGAGGATCGGCTTCAGTTAAAGGTTGTTTCGCTTGCAGGATTCTCCCCCTCACGAGAAGGATCATTTCTTGTCCAAATATCAGATTCTCAAGAAATAGTGGGCATATTCTTCTTTCTTCACCGGGATGGGCCAACCTTCATGGTACATCCGCTTACATATGAATATTCCTGGCCCTTTTCTACTGCCAGTGGTATTGAATTCGATGTGGTTGATTTTACAGGTGATTTTGTCCCAGAGGTCGCAACATCTCATGTCTATTTTCCCGGAAGCGGGGATGCAATAAGAACCCACCTTGATGTTTACGATATTTTAACAGGAGCGCCTATCCTTCTTGAATTCGTGCCGGAGATTTCACCAAGACGCGAACGATCCTGGCAAGTGGTCACCTCTGATAATGATCCTCCTCTCTTTCGAATATCAAAAACGTATAATCGCATGACATGCCCGTTCTCTCACAGCTGGATATACCAATGGGATGGGGAAGCAATGGCATTGGTTGAAAGGGAGATACCAACGAAAGACCAAATTATCGAACAAATCGGAAAGCCGATCGGTCAAACTGATGCTCTAGAATGCACAGACATTTACGTATCTTCGTTTGTCCGGGAGCTACGATCTGGAGATATGACCAACCCAGATCCATTGTTAGAGTTGATCGAAGGTTGGCCATATTCATCTGACCCCTGGCCCCTGTATGACGATATTGACGAGCTCGACCCTTACTACACGAAGTACTTAATCGGGGTCTCCCTCACAAATATCGCTGAATACGACAAAGCTCGCGATCTTTTCGATTCCATTTCTGCTTCAATCTCTGATGATCAAAGTGAACTTGCACAAAGCTTGAGGATTTTCCGCACTGTATCGTCGCGCGATGAATTCATCACCGCATGTCAATTATCAGATGACTGCAAACGATATCTGGGACTTGACGAGCTGTTGGGAGCACTTGCCCCCGAAGAGATTCTAAATATCGAAAATGTCCTAAGCGATCTTGAGTATCAAGTTTTTCGCAGCGGAAACATTGACCTCAACGACGATGGCACCGAGGAGAAGTGGATAGCAGTCACTTTGGATGAAGACCCCTATGGGACTAATATCTGGTTTTTTCTTAACACGGAGGATGGAGCCGTCGTTGAATCTATATGGGCTGATCTCCCGACTGACCAAATAAACCTGAAAGAAGGACCTGGTTTCTTCGGCCAGCCATCATTCACGATCTCTGACGGGGCAACCACCCAGTACCGCCTGTATAGCGAGTCAAATCCATGGAGGAGTATTTTGACCCTGTGTGAAGTGCTGTCAGAGCATATCCATGACTTAGGAGAGTCTCTTTATAACAAAGACTCCTATACACAAATTGACAACATTGAGAAGATACGCGATTTATTGGAGAACAACTGCGATGAAACCTATATTGAATGGCTAGACCCTCAGTTGATCTACTTTTATGCACAATTACATGAACTCATTGGTATGGATCAGATTGCCATTAGGGCTCATTTAGAGATCATCGAGAAATACCCGGAGAGTCCTTATTCGCTCTTATCTGCAAAACGACTACTTATCAAGTGACACAGCGATATGCCTTACCATTCGCTTTGGCGAGCCGGGCATGCGGCGGGATTCGGCAGCAAAGTTATGTGATAGGGACGGAGAGAATAGGTAGCGGTCGAACACAAACCGGTCGCTCGGTTCAAGACCGTAAGCCTCAAGACTTACGCTGGATGAATAGAACCATGAAAGATTTCTGATGACATTTGTAAAGTCCTGGATAGCAGCCCTCGGGTTGATCCTCATCACAGCTCTGACTTGCTCGTGTGTTCGTAACGCCCCTCTTGAAACTCAAAAGAGCACAGAGAGCCCAGCCTCGTTTGAGTCAACTGAAACAATCCCAGCGGTAACAAGCACGGCGACCAAAACCACCGAACCGCCAACGGAAGGAGCCCCCACTGATGTGATTCATTTTGGTGAACCAGGAATTCCAAAATCAATAAAGGACATATTCTTCTCTGACGAACACCATGGCTGGGTGGTTGGAACGCATCAAGACACTCCGTCGACTTGGGCTTACACATTAGCACATTCCGATGATGGGGGGGCAAGCTGGAGCCCACTATCGAGGCCGATAACTCTAAGACCAGACCCTGATAATCAACCCAATATCAAGCTCTTTTTCAAAGATAATACGAACGGCTGGCTTTTCTATTCGAATGGTCCATCAGATTCCCATGGCTTGTTCTCGACTACCGACGGAGGTGGGACATGGTCTGAGGAATCTCCGAAAGGCGTGATCCAATCAATCCAAAAAACTTCTGATAACGTCATTTGGGTGCGAGAATGGGATGATCGCGATTCTCACACAAATATCCTGGTCGCCCCCGATGTACCTTATGAGACATGGAAATCAATCCCATTTCAGCTACCCGAGGAAGTAGTTTACTTATATGAAATCGTTCTCGAAAGCGAAACGAACGCATGGGTGTCGCACTTTTTTCCAGAGCTTAGCGTACAAGGACGCGAAGATTACAACTACTCAATTTTTTCAACTGTTGATGGCGGGGATACCTGGAAAGAACTCCCGGCTCCTTGCGGCCCGTTTATACAAAACTCCCCGTCGGGGGTAAACCTCAGCAGTGTCGGCAACTCGATTTTGTGGCTAGGGTGTGGGACTGCTTGGGGGGCAGGATCTGGCTCGAAGTATGTCTTTGTTTCAGAGGATGGTGGGCAGAACTGGAAGACCATGTTTTCTACGGAAGCCACAGATGATTTTCCGGACCGTTTCTCCAAAGGAGGAGGATATTATGATGAGCTGAAGGCGCTAACAGCAGATTTCGCGTATATGTCATGGCGTCGTGCTGTATCAATCATCATGACCCATGACGGAGGGAGATCCTGGCAATTTTCGCGTCTTCCGTGCTCATCTGAGACATCATCCGCGGTCTTCATTTCCCCGCTGATTGGTTGGGCGCACGATCATACCACCGGGCACGAGCAGACCTGCATCAATAGAACCTCTGATGGCGGAGAAACATGGGATTGTTCTCTCATACCATCGAATGAACCTTGCTACTAATGTCATCTGAGTAGCGGAGATGTTTCGAGTTCGGTTGCGCCACCTGTTTAACCTAAACAGGTCATTTCATTTCCGCCAGATTCCATACTATAGTTGAGGCATCGATCAACCGAACCGTTTTGCGCTGATCCTGGAGCTGGGATGGGTCGCGACAACCGATTGTTTAGAATTCCTTCAGTGCTTTCTCTTGTTGTCCTTGGGTTGCTGTTTGCACTCATCTCATGCAATCCAATCTACGAAGCGGAAGATGTCAATAAGACTCTCACTCCAACGAAGATAATTGCCTCTACACTACCAGCGCGCACGCCATCGCCTTCGCCTACCAAGACCATTAGTCCAACACCCATTTCGATTTCTGTCGAATCAGCAGACGGTTCACTTTCACCAACACCAGCTATCCTCAAGCTAAATCATCTACCAGCACTGGTCGGAACGCCGATCGCACAGCGTTTAGAGCCAATCGATCATTCTAATATAGAGAAGCTAATTAGAGCTGCTCAGTGGGGAAGGGGGAGAATCCTTGATGTAGCTTTTGTGCCAGATGGTGATCGGTTCGTTGTTAGTAGCGCATACGGTCTCTCGATTTACGATCAATATGACCCCGAATCTTCTGTTATCTGGGTGCCACTGGACGAGCCTTATTATCACAGGGGGTTGTTTTTTGAGCAGAGCGGGGAATATCTCCTTTTAGAGGGCTTTGGTGATTCACGAATCTACAGCTTCCCGGAGCTTGAGCTTGTTGAACAAACGTCTGATGTGAAATGGGTGAAATCGACTGAATTTGGGGAATGGGGAGCGCTCGAGCTGGTCTCGCCAAGTGGAAAATTGCAATTTAGAAGCCATACTACCCATGATGAGCTTTGGTGGGATGTTGAATACTCCATCCGCGAGATTTTTGATTCAGACACGAATGAATTAATCACTGAATTTAATGATGAAACTATGCAAATCTATTTCGGTGATCGTAATGATCCCGAGGGTTGCGACCTGAACTCGTTTAGTTATTGCGGGAACTCCTACGCTCCTGCAGCATCACTTCCGTTCCGCGTAGGATTTACCCAAAATGATGAAAACTTGGGAATCCTCTATCGTCCTCCGAACCTCTGGAATACAAACCGGTACAGCACATTACGCATTTACGAGATAGATACCGGCAATGTGGTCGATAGTTTTGGTGGCATTAATTCACCGCTTGAGACGTTTGCCTTTTCTCCGGACGGATCACATTTATTGCTGGGTTATATCGATGGATCCGTGATGGTCTGGGACATGGAGGAGCAAGAATTGAACTACGCTTCACGGGATTTTTCCTCCGAATATCATGTTCTTAGGTCATCAAATGATGGAGACTTTCTCTTCGCGCGCTCACCCGGATCGCTTGAAGTTAGAAGGACCTCGGACGGTGCTCTGCGGAGCAGGTACCAAGGATCATCATTTGCAATTCACCCAACCGACCCCATTATTGCTATCGGCGAGAGTGATGGAGGGATCAAACTCCTGAATATCGCAACAGGGGATACGGTGTGGATCGAACAAGGCCACGAGGCAGAGGTATTCTCTTTGAGTTTTTCGAGCGATGGTCAATATTTAGTTTCCTCTGGTGGGGATTGTAAGATTTATTTATGGGACGCACGGAACGGGGAGTTTCTCCACCCCTTTGAGAAAACTGTGGTTAACGCGTATGGTGAAGACTTTACTGAGTCAAGAATATTCTTATATTACTTTGACTTTGTTCCAGGCGCTGAGCAGTTACTAGGATTTGGAAGTTGGGGCACAGTTGTAAATTGGGACGTTAACTCTGGGGCAACCAACTATTCAATTGCATCCGAGCCTCTCGACTATTATCAGGGGATGATGACACTCGATCCACATTTTCCGGCGTATTTCGAAAGTGATTTTGAGAATGATTTAATTTTCATCAACAATTACTCATATGATCTTGAAAATGGCGTAAAGGTTGGCGATTATCTTCCTCCAGAGAGACTTCCCCTAGACTGTGGCATTCCGAACTGGGACACAGTCACAGATTCACTGGTGTTTGCAAGAGGATACGACTCGTTTGATGGGAAGATTTGTGCTCTGTCTACAAATGATTTGTCCATTGTGAGCTTGCTGGAGATTATGCCAGGTGGGGCCGAATCTCAATCTGGTATAGATTGGTTTTATTTATCTCCTGACGGTACGAAGCTGTATGTGACAACGCTTGATGGCCCGGTGTTTGTTTATCATATCGGCGAGTGAGACACATCCCAGAGCCTCGGATAATAAACTGCAGAATCCAACCACTATTCGATTAGCTCAATAGAAGTCCATAATGAGCGATACAATTCCTTCTCGCAAACCCCGTAAGCTACGTTGGTGGCTCCTCCTGCTTGTCCCAGTGGGATGTTGTGTTCTCGCTTTCATTGCACTTCAGATAATTTGGCAATTACGCTTCGGAGGAATGCCGATTTCCGCGGTGACAGGCGGCGTACTTGCCGATTGTGTTTGGTCTGGTATAGCAGAGGCCTGGATCGATGTTAATGATAACGGGCTCAAGGATCAGGGCGATCCACCTTTCCCAGGCGTAGATTTTCACGTGGATGACACCCTGAATCAGATTACGGATGTGGGTGGAATAACTGGATCTTCCAGCTGGAAAGGTGAGGCATATTTGCATGTTTGGCTTCCCGGATGTCCCGAGGCTAAATTTGAGGTTTATGCGGATACTCCATCAGACTACACACCCGTCACTGATTTACGACTCGCTGCTGATGTCCGAGATGCCGATGAAATCTTTTCGTTTGGCTTTAAGCGGTTGTCCAACTTGCCCACGATAACACCCCGCCCAAGATCACCTATCTGTGAGTCTGTCAGGCTCGGTGTGTCAAATAGATTTGATATTACGGATATTAAGGTAGCCTCAGATGGATCGGTGTGGGTGTCCACCTTTAATGATGGAGTCCGCTGGTTGCCGGCAGGAGAAACTGAGTGGGTTTACTTCCACATTGAGGATGGGTTGATCAGCGATCAGGTAAGGCGAATAATAGTTCTTCCCGACGGAGCAGTATGGTTCTCGACTGATGGTGGTGCTTCAAGTTTCGATGGGGAAAGGTGGATATCCTTCTCGTCTTCTGATGGGCTTGTTAACGACAACGTCTATGACATTGCTGTCGCCCCGGGTGGCGAGGTTTGGTTTGCAACTTTCGCGGGTATTTCGCGATACGATCCCGATACGCAAAAATGGACATCTTTACCCTCCTCGTCGATTATTAAGGCAATAGCAATTGGTCCTGATGGCACCCCGTGGGTCGCTCCATCACTCGGGACGGTCGCACGCGTTGAGACCGCATCATCAAATAACCTTTCACTGGCAGGAGGACCGCAGTTTGAATCGGCCGACCAGTTAGCATTTGCAGCTGATGGCACCCTCTGGATTGCCGGTTTCGATGGCATTGCCAGCTATCAACCAGAAACCGAGGAATTAGTGATCTACGACAGCGTATCAACCAGCGGGGCCATTGGAGACGGGGCAAATGCACTGGCCCATTCGCCAGATGAATCCATATAGATTGCAGCTGATGCATATTCTCCAGTTGTTTACAATTTCCTTCCATGGCTCAAAGACACTCCGCTAGAGGCATGGAGAATCTATGATACACGGGATGGCATACCTTCTCTGCCGCCCGAGGTTACAAATAGTGACCCTGTTCGGTCGATTTCTGTTTCTAGCACTGGCGATGTTTGGATTGCTACAAAAAAGCACGCTACAAGGTGCCAATTTGGGAACAGCAATTAGTTCGCTGCGGCGACACTCAAGTGCATATGAGCAGGACTGGAATGTTCCGAGCATTTGTAGGGATCGGGCTGTCTAGCGAATACGCTGTTAATATGCTGTGACAGCTTATGGATATGGGATCTTGTGCTGGTCTCTAATCAATAAGATGGCGAATTCATGGTGGCTTGAGTACAAGGTGACGAACCTATTTCTCGAGGCAGAACTTTTAAAGCATCGTAAATCCGCAGAGACATCTTAGAACCATCTGCTACAATCTTGACATTGTTGGAGCTCAAACCAGCACGTGGATAGTTTGATTTGATGCATGCAAACCCTTTTTCGAGATGGATCGAGTGAAAAAAACTAAACTTGAATGGCTTGTTTTGGCCTACTCTTTTACTGTCGGAATTTGGATATTGCTTAGAACCTTATTCCACGATAGTCACTGGTTGTTGTGGATCATTAATTCTTTAGCGAAGTATCTATTCTTACCTGCTCTATTGCTTGGAATCATCTGCGTAATTTGGCGAGAATGGAAGGCTCTCCGTTGGCTTGGTTTCCCGCTGGTCATATTCTCAGTGATGTATGGCGCACTATTTCTTCCGAGATTGTCCCCAAAACCAGGGTCAGAACATCAATCCATAAGAGTAATGTCATACAATGTTTTGAATCGAAATACCAATATTGAGGAGCTTACTGATCTGATCATCTCTAATTCCCCAGATCTGATTGGATTACAGGAACTAATCCCAAGAAACTCGAATTCTATAGAGCCAATCCTTGAGCAGCATGGATACCTTTACCATACTCCCTTGCCGCAGGAACACAGATTAGACGTTGGCGCATTTTCCCGATATCCGATTAAAGACTTCAATCAGCTCAACCTCCCTTGGTTAGATTTATCATGGCACGCTGTGATTGACATGGATGGCACGAATGTCCATTTCTTTGTTCTGCACCTGATACCAACACTTGTGGGGGAGGTTCCTGTTAATGAGTGGCCAGCAAGAATTAGTGATCGCGAAGTCATTCGGATGGACCAAATCACACGTGTTCTCGAGTCCCTTCCCGCACCGGACGAGCCATTTGTGGTGGTATGCGACTGCAATTTTACTGAGACGACCTCTGCATACGGCCGACTTAATGTATCAATGGACGATAGCTACCGAGAAGCGGGGTGGGGATTCGGACACACTATCCGCCACGCGGGGATTGACATCGCGCTTAACCGAATTGACTATATTTGGCATTCACCGCATTTTGAGACCAAGAATGCATTTGTAATTGCCGATGGCCCCTCTGATCACTATCCCGTAATCGCAGATTTAGTGCTTTTAGGGGGAAGTGAATAGACTGGTTTCCGATTTCTAAGTTAGAAAAAGAGACTCTGATCCAGCCACGTTCTCGTACCCATTTCCGAAGTTAGCGGATAAAGCATCTCTTAATTCTATGCCCAAAACTGTCTCACATGTTTTGACACGGTACAGTAAGAGTTTGAAGAGAGGAAGGTGGATAACTATCTATGTCAAAGCCAATCCATGAATCCCCCGTTCTTGAATTACGAGTCGCGCTAACAACTGATGCCTATGAGCGATTGGAGAATTTTTATCGTGATGGGCTTGGGCTTGAACCTTCCGAGGTCTGGCCCGAGGATCAAGGTCGGGCATTAGTCCTCGATATGGGCAAGGCGACCCTCGAGGTGTTTGACGAAACCCAGGCAGAAACGATAGACAATCTCGAGGTTGGCCGCCGAATTAGCGGACAGATTCGGTTCGCATTACAGGTCCCCGACTTGAAAATAGCAATGGAGCGGCTGATCGCGCATGGAGCGACCCTTGTCCACCAGCCGGTTGTCACGCCATGGGGTGATCACAACGTACGACTTCAAGATCCAGATGGCATGCAAATTACGCTCTTTCAGATACCCGATCAATCTTGAGAAGGTAAGTGAAGCAATCGTGTCTCCGGAATGTACCTTTCCCCTTGACAAATTCTGTATATTGTGTACACTATGTACAAGATGTACTTAATGTACAAAACTCTCTTTGATTTTAGAAGGAGGTTCTGGGTATGCCCGGATTGAGGGAGGTTAGCAGCGGAGATGCACGGAAAGAGTGGCGTTCAGTTCTTGACGCAGTCATGACAGGGGATAGCGATGTTGCTATTCTGAGGCAT
>SDBS01005251.1_pt1 | contig 12665 bp, 11 predicted proteins | sample 2277091 | NCBI WGS metagenome assembly SDBS01 (sample SAMN10404972, study PRJNA504765) | marine sediment metagenome | isolation source: marine sediment core GS10_PC15, 163 cmbsf | place: Arctic Ocean: Southern Knipovich Ridge | collected 2010 | reverse complement strand
AAGTAATGTTGCCGTCCTTCTATAACCGAGACATCATGCACGTTTTCAAGTACCTCTTTTTCACGTTTCCATTGTTCAGGATCATTGTAACTGTTATAACTGGGGTGAAATCCTATTATATGCCTCCTGTCTCTAATTCTCTTAATTATATTATGAATTTCCAGATCATTAATATGGTAAAAATTATCATGCTTTGAACTACCACCAGCCATAAAGTAAAAACGGGAAACAGAATCATGATTCTCACTGCAATCCATTAGAAAATCATAAGTCTCATTGGGATTTATATTTTGAACCAGGTATTTAGCCCGGTTAATAAGCGCTCTGAAACTTCTGCGTTTAACGAGATCTCCGGCAAATTTCTTAAGAGAATATGAAAAATAAACCTGATCTACATCATGAGAAAATACTACTGAAAATTTTCTCTTTTTTCTTTTAATGCCCGGATTGAGCTTAGAAAGCAGATTCCATAATAACTCAACGTATTCATTTACAACAGGCCGTTGAAGAAATTGATTCCTATACGCGAATGATGTATATCCCGAAAATCGGCCATGAACATCTCTTAGCCTATTTATATATTCTTCCCACCTGCTTAACATAAAAAATGCTGAAGCAAATATGTCAATACCAAGAATAATTTTCCTGTCTTTTAATAAACAATCGCCAGAGCCATAAATAACAGGTATATCCTTCTCAGGTATAAATCCCTTTACATCACCGCGTGCATAGAACACTTTGTTTGGAATATATTTCTTATCAAGAAATGTTTCTTTTCCGGTAGATTCAAAAATATTGGAAAAAAAATGATCTTTTACAATAAGTTTTTTCCCATCGGACAGCTGAAAAACATAATCACGAGTCTTACCAGTATTTACAATATATTTTATACCCAAAAATTCTTCCAATAAGACATCTATAATATACCTGCGCTCTGAAATAAAATTATCTGGTATGGTTATCTTTATCATTTAAACAAAAGTTTTAAACATTCTTTCCCGGAATCAACACATTTAATAATAAAAGAGTTGTATTTAGTTATCTTAGAATATGGCCTTTGTACAGCACCAAATGCTCTGAAAAATCTCTCAACATCCTCAATCATACTACCTTCAAAATCAAACATTTTTGTGACTGTAGACGCAAACCTTATCGCCGACCAAAGGACGAGAGTTGAAGCCCCGCTATTCCGCAATACCGGATCACTTCCTCCCAGCAGGTAATACGCACTATTATCATCCCATACCAGCAAAACACCGGCATGTATCCGGTCTTTTTTATCTATAGCGAGAAAGATTTTAGCACAATTAGATTCCTTGCACGCCGTTACTAAACAATTAACAAAGTCCTGTGAATATGGAACTTTTTTACCTTTTCTTGCAAATGTCTTTGCTATTATTGAATATAACTGCTCAGTTGTACCGTCTTCGATTACATTTATGTGTTTAACGGCCTTATTAATACTTGTCCTAATGCTACCCTCTACTTCCCTGTACAGTTCTTCCGGTTCATTCAAATTATCAAGGATGTATGAATAGCAGGTAGTTTGATTGAATCCTTTCCAGTAAAAAGGCAACCAGTTTGATAAGTTATAGTACAAATTCTGTCGAAAAAAACTGAATCCGGGTAAGCCATCTATGAGTTCGCTAATTATTTCTTTTTCATATGAAAGTTTTCTAACATACTTTTGTTCTGCCGGGTATTTTATCCAGGGCCCCATAAACGGGGTTAATTTAGGTAAATCAATATATAAGAATCCTTTCTTGTTAAAATAAGAATAGGGCAATGCACCAACAATCTGTCCACCTCTTTCAACCAGAACAACATCCCAATTACTCTCTCCGCAGACAGAATCCAACCACCACGATTTTAAGAAAACGGGTATATCGGATTCATTCCTGCAAAAATCAATATATAACTGTTTATTATTCATTTCAATAATGTAGGTTTTCTTTTATAAATTATGCTTAACAGTTTCTATAATTCGTCCAGCATTTTTATTCCAGTCAAAATTGTTCCTGACATACATATTCGCATTACCACTCATTTTTTTATACATTTTTTCATCGGTGAATAATTTAAATATATATTCGGCAATTTTTTCTTCTATCTTTTCTTCCTCAGGATCAACCAGGAAACCCGTGAATTCGTGTTTAACAGCTGTTGTAACTCCACCCGAGTTTCCTCCCACAACAGGTTTGCCCAAATATTCTGCCTCTATATATGAAATCCCGAAACCCTCAAGACCCAAGGGTTTATAAGTCGTCCTACTAATCATTGAATATACGTCGCAAATTTTATAATATTTCGCCAATAACTCATCATCTTCTATATAATCAATAAATACAACATTTTTAGTTAAATTTTTGTTATCGACTAATTTCATCAAATTACTCTTTTCTGGCCCTCTTCCTATAATTATATGAATAAAATCTCTATATTTCTCTAACAAAATGCCGTCCGCTTCCATTAATAGATCGACACCCTTACGATATATCAGATCACATACAGTTAAGAGTACCTTACGGTTTGTAATGTTTAGCTCCTTTCTTAGATCCTCCTTATCTTTATTAATAACGGTTTCAAATTTATCTTTATTTACTCCATAATAATTCACAATGATCTTTTTGTAATAAATTGGCTTGATAATTGTTCTAATTAAAAAATTAGTAAAATCACTACCTGCAAATATGAACTTCATTTTAGTTAAAAAATATCTTTTTGAAAAATATTTGAGCTTCGATTCCCATAAGGCCATCCCTCCAACACCATGAACTGTCACCGCAAGTTTCCCTTTATATTTTGGGTATAAAGGCAACAATAACAAAAGATATTTAGGATTAAGAAAACTAAAAATGATCATATCATAATTGCCTCTTTTTATTAACCTGACAGTTCGTAATAAGTTTATCACAGCCCTTATATGATTTTTTTTAATAGAGTAGTTAAACACCCTAAATACTTTTATATTCTCAAAATGTTCGAATGATAAATTTTTATATAACGTTTTATCCGGGTTGAGATCAATTACCTCTATATCTACATTTAACTTAAGCAGGGCTTTCGCCTGTTCATGAGTAAAGATGAATTTGACTCTGTTTCTTTTATCAGGATACCCATAAGATAAACTCGCTATTTTCATTTTAATATCTCATTGTTTAATATTTTCTTAACATTAAATCCAAATGCCCATTTAATGATAATGCAATAACCAAATGTCAAACACACCTTAAAAAAGATATTAATCATGTTTCGATCAAACTTCACTATTATAGGACTTACAATAAAGAAAATAACAATAAAAATAATCAGTAAACTTTTTATATAAGATATAGTAGCTCGTTCCAGCTTACCGGCAAAATAATGGGTTAACGAAAGGGTTACAAAGGCACAAAAAATAGTTGAACAGATAGCACCATATAATCCAAGAATCGGAATAAATATTATATTTAAAAGAACATTCAGACCGGCGGGAATTAAATGGATGAGCGGAATATATTTAGTCCTTTTATTATATAATATTACACCCATAGGAAAAATGTATTGATAACGCAAAAACCAAAATAGAGAAAAATACGGTACCAATCCGAAAGACTCAATATAACGGGAATTTATAAAGGGTGACATCTCTGTTATTAAATATGTCCATAAAATTACGCAGAGACCGAGTATTAGTATCAAATTCTTTTGCTCTTCTATCAGTACTTCGCCTGGTATATCGCTTTTTCTACTTTTATAGAATTGTGGAAGAAAAGCAGCATCTAGAGCATTTAAAATAAAACTTAAAGGCAATACTAAATTCTGAGAAAAAGTATATATTCCAACATCCCGAAGTATCATAAAGCGCTCAATTATATACCTATCGGAATAATTGTAGATAACCGTGCCCAGAACACTTGGTATGAAGGGCATTGAATATAAAATTGTTCGTTTAACGTATTCCCATTTAAAAATAAGTCGGCTGTTTTTCAAAGTGAGGAATATAAATATTGGGAATGCTATAGCATATGCAATAACACCGGCAAGCAGAACCCCTTCGGCACCCATTTTTTTTGCCGTAATAAAATAGAGCATCAAAGGTGTATTTATAGAAAATACAATCAAACCTGTGATTACCTTTTTTACCGCCTGCTGCTTTACTATGAATAAGGTCAGTGGTATAGTAGAAAACTGGGCTAACCAAATAATTAAAAGTTGATACAACATAAAAGGTGAAAAGGTAAAATGTGAAGAAGTGAAAATTCTATCAAAAAAGAAAAATAATATTATACCAATAATAACCATAATGAGTGTACTAAAGAGTAAAAGAAAAAGAAATATGCTTCCAACATAATCTTTTTTTTCATCCTCTGATATATCATAATAAATACGCAGCAAACCGGAACCTATCTGCAAGGTAATAATGACTGCTAGAAAATTATAAACAGAGGTTAATAGACCTATAATGCCATAATCTGTTGGACTCAAAAACTTTGATTTAATAGGTAAAAGAAGATATCCAATTAATCCTGTTATGATAGGGATAAGTGAATAGATAGAGAGATTTTTCAAAACCTTTTTTAGCATTTAAGTCCATTTAATGAGGTTTATAGTTTAACCTAATTTAACAAAGAAAAAATCTTACGTAAATAACCAGGATCAACATAATTCCACTGTTTATAAACCTGATCTCTTTTTTTTGCAAGCTTATTGTTAAGGATATTATATAGATTTTCTTTTAATTCTAAAAAACTACGCACCTCAAATAGTCCACAATTAATTAAACTGTTATAAACCGGGGATCTCTCAACATACCTCGTTGGATAATATATGTCTGAATAATTGCAAATGATAGCTGGTATATTCACAAGTGACGCCTCCAATAAACCCATTGAGAGGATCCCCACAATTACATCAGAAATTGCAAATATTTCCGCTTCTTCTTTGAAAAACTCAGAGCCGTATCTGTTACTAATAGGTTTTTGAAAAATAATTCCCTTATTATTTCCATACTTTTTTTTATAATATCTTTCCTCATCACTCTCATATTCTCTTGGAACAAATCTATAAATAATCCGAACGTTTCCCAAAACATCTTTTTCAATTAATCCCAATAAATGCTCAACCGTCCTCTTCTCAACCTCGCCTGATGCATAAAAGACATTTCCCCATATCAATATAATTTTATTATCTGACTGAATCCCATATTTCTTTCGAATATGTGTTTTATCTGCTGACCTATAAAAAGTCCTCAACTTTTCAATATAAGGAATACCGGTTGAAATTATCTGATTTTCCTTAAATCTCATGACCTTCGCATGCCTTGCCATTTCGGGTCCCCATACAAGGACACCTTCATATCTATGCGGAAACCCGAAATTAGTCAATACATCCCAACCATCAGTACCCATGATAATTGGGATACCAAGTTTGTTTGCTTCACACGCAAGGATCCGTTCCTCTTCAATAACGGGACATGTCAAAATAATACCGTTTATTCGATGCTCTTTAAGAAAATGTTCAAAATAGCCATCAATAAAAGCATCCCTGAAAAGTTTTTTCCCCTCGTATGGAATTATAGAGATAAAAAGAGTTATAAATAACTTAAGAATCCGTTTGATTCTGACACCGGCCGATTGCGCACCCAGGAAAATGTTCCTAAATCCTATATATCCAGTTGAAAAATACCGGCGTGTTACAGAGGGTTTATTCACTGCTAACCGTAAAAGTCTGTTCACTACCTTTATGCCTGTTTTTTTAGGATACCCGATCTCAGTAACATTCTTATATTGTTCTATAAAACGCCGAATAGAGCCAAGATTATGCACAACAATAAACTCATACCCGGATTGATTCACAAGTTCTTTGAACAAATCAGTATCAAGAAAAAATCGTATCATTCGTGGGGTAGAGATAGAGATAAGAATTTTTTTATAACTCATAAAAAAAACCACACAAATTAATATTATCCGCTTGATAAAAAATCAAACCCTTGCAGAATCTTTATGTCCCTGACAAAATCATCCAGGTTGCTTTTGGAATCTTTTACAGCTTCGTTGGTTATCATACTCCCATCTGGTAATAAACCCAGTATATTCTTAACCGGAAAACTCCCTTTTCCAACATGCTCATGTCTGTCATACAAACCATTAAAATCACCATCTGTTAGATGATACATTTCAGGTTTTAATTTCAAGAACTGCCTGATATAATCAAAGGGAGCAATTTTATTTGCATTTGCCGCACATACAGCATGTCCAATATCAAAACAAAATCCGCTTCCTATCTCCTCCAGAACAAATTTTATATCACACGGCGAATAACCGTTGCAGATATTGCCACCTTCTATTGTATAATAGGGTTTATTTTCAATTAAAATACGAGCATCTCCCAGATCCTTTAGCTGTAAAGCAGCCTCTTTTATATCGCCCTCAACACCGGGATGAAAAATAACTTTATCAGCTTCTAATTTATCAGCAAATTTAAATGTCTCGGAGGCCAGCAGCAGGTTTTTTTTCCTACATTCTCTTTTCGCAAGATTCATACCGCTCATAAAATGGGGGGCGTGAACAATAAAAGGGATCTCCAGCCCGGTCCATTCTTTTATTGTTTTATCGTATGAATCGGGGACGGCGTATAGTTCTATGTAGAAAAAATAATTATTATCATAAAGTCTTTTTATTTCACCAAAATAACTGAGATCGGTCGACCATAATTTTAACCCAAATTTAAACATCGCTACCCTTATCAGTAATATTGAAAAAGGTCAGTCAACGATAGACCAGCTCAAGGGAGTGCCGCTCGATATGTCCTGTCTCGCTCTTCTGCCGATGATTTCTTTCAGATGTTTTGGATGTAATCCATTTCCAGGACGTATTGACCTTATATTCTTTTCTGTGAACATCTCACCCTGTTTCACATATTCCACAACAAATAATGAACGAGAAAATACTTTATTATTTTTTACTTTTTCAGAAGGCTCATAAGATATACACCCAAGGGACTTTTCAGCCTCTCGAATTAACTGCACCATTCTCCTAAACTCCAAGGGCTCTATTGAAAAAGCTGCATCCGGCCCACCGATCTCTCTATCTAATATTATATGTTTCTCGATAATTTTTACCCCAAGGGCAACCGAAGTTACAGCTACCGAGCACCCTAAGGTGTGATCTGACAGACCTACCGGGACCCTAAAGGTGTCCGCCATATTTGGTATTGTTTTTAGATTTATCTCCTCTAATGGTGTCGGATATTCAGAAGTACACTTTAATATAATAATTTGATTATTACCAACCCTTTTACAAGCACCAATTGCCTCCTCCATATCAGATAACGAAGCAATCCCTGTTGACAAAATAACAGGTTTACCCTTTGACGCAACATATTCTATAAGGGGAATATCGGTTATCTCAAAAGAAGCCACTTTATATGCTGGAACATCCATCTGTTCTAAAAAATCTACTGCGCTTTTATCAAAAGGCGTCGAAAAACAGACCAATCCCAATTCTTCAGCGTATGCTTTGATCTCTGGCTGCCATTCCCAAGGCATATATGCTTTCTCATATAATTGATAGAGTGTCTGCCCATCCCATATTGTACCTTGTTTTATCCGAAAATACTCATTGTTGCAATCAATTGTTATAGTATCAGGTGTATATGTCTGTAATTTAATCGCATCTGCCCCGGCCTCACTTGCCGCTTTAACCGTTTTTCTCACTATATCCATGTCTTTATTATGGTTTGCGGACAATTCTGCTACTATAAAAACCGGCGCGTCTTTATCAGATATAATCCTGTTTAATCCTGTCAGCATAAAGCCTCCCCTGATGACAAATCCAGTGAGTAAATATAATAATTTGTTCCATTTATAACGATTTCCTCTTTATATACAAAGCCAGCACATTCAAAACTTTTAACGGAAGAAAGGTTGGTAGTATTGATGTTGGCGACTATTTCTTTTATTCTGTCCCTGCTTTGATACAAACGTTTACAAGAAACAGCTATTATTTTTAAAGCTAATCCCTTACCACGAAAAAGTTTAGTTATACTAATACTGATAACAGCACTATCTTTTTCAATGCTGAACCGGACTTGCCCAATAAATCGTCCCTCTTTATCAGTCACAGTATAAAATTCATATAAAGGATCAGAAAGTCTAGCCCGAAACCAATTGACATGCTGTTCCCAGGTTATTTTCTCCTTGTTAATTGAATGTTGTCTTACATATTCCTCATTGGAAAGATCAAAAACATTTTTAATATCATTATATATTGCTTTTCTTATCATAAAATCCATGAGTAATAATTATGTTTTAAATTATCCTATTGTTGACCCTGCATTTATTAAGCAAACAGAGTTCCGGATGCTTTACCAGCAGTGTAAGGACATCCTTAATTGAAAACATTGGATTCTTCGGATAAAGATTTTCATAAACAGCTCTGATGAACTTAAGATCTTCTGGATAGTCAAGGGTAAATCGATAATGGGATATATCCTTTTCATATTGAAATTCATATAATTTAAACAATTCAGGATGTGATTTATATATATATGGGGTAACATGCTGCCGCTCAAAAGGCTTGTCGGCATATTGCCATGCCATTTCAAGAGCATTAAATGATAGGATCTCCATCTCCATTCCATGGGGCCAGGTCCTTTTCTCGATACGTGATGACAGATAATCTACAGTCCTTTTTTCGAATTCAGTAATGTGTAAATCTATAACATCTGGATCTATCAAGGGACAATCTGAAGTTATCCTGATAATATCAATTTCTTTTTTAGTCTTTTTTCGATAATCTGTCGCTGCTTTGTAATAGCGGTCAAGTACATCTTCTTCAGAACCCCTGTAAACCATTACCCTCGGATGATAACCTTCTACCAGCCTCACAATAGAATTATCATTTGAACATGTTGTAGTTGCGATTATAAGATGCTCAACTTTTTTCGCGGGCAGTATTCGATCAATAAAGTGTAGTAACAATTCCTTATTGCAAACCTTAAGTAACACTTTATTTGGCAATCTTGTGGAACGAGCCCTTGCCTGTGCAATAACAATCATTTTCCCCATAATAATTCCGAATATTATTGGATATTTTGAATTCGAATACCAATCAATTTCCACCGACGCCCAAACATCATAAATTTTCCTGTATTTCCGATATCTAAATATCTATTTCTGGACTTAAGACCACCTGAAATCAATACACAATTTCGATATTTTTTAATTTATCACGAATATCATCCATAGAAAGCCATTCTGTATTTTTATCTGAAGAATATATGAAAAATTCCTCTACCTTTTTTCCTCCGCTAGTAAAATGACTTTTAATATCCCACCATTCAAAATTAGGATATATTATATAATGTTTCTCATATTCATATGTATTAAATGAATCATATTCAGTGATCATAACTTCATGTAATTTTTCTCCCTCCCGGAAACCAACTTCGTTAAGATCTGCTTCAGGCAACATAGCCCGGGCAAGGTCGCTAATCTTGAACGATGGTATTTTGGATAAAAATGTTTCACCTCCTTTTCCTTCATTAAGTGCTTTGATGACGAGGTCAACAGCTTCATCAAGAGTAATCCAGAACCGGGTCATCCTGAAATCTGTAATGGGAAGGATTTTTTCATTTCGATCAATCAGCATTTTAAAAAAAGGTACTACAGAACCTCTACTGCCCGCGACATTACCATATCGAACAACACTGAAAATAGTTCCGGCATGACCCCCATAGGCATTTGCTGCAATAAAGAGCTTATCCGAAGCCAGTTTTGTCGCTCCATAAATATTTATCGGATTAACTGCTTTATCCGTTGATAAGGCTACCACCTTTTCAACCCCTCTATCAATAGCAGCATCAACAACATTCTTAGCCCCATAAATATTTGTCATTACAGCTTCAAATGGGTTGTACTCACACGCGGGGATCTGTTTTAAGGCTGCTGCATGTACAACATAATCAACTCCGGTAAATGCCCTGTACAATCTATCTTTATCCCGCACATCACCAATAAAATATCTGATGTTTTTATCAAATTTATTAAATTGACGGCTCATAATAAATTGCTTGTATTCATCCCTGGAATAAATAATAATTTTCTTCGGAGAAAATTTTTCAAATACATTTTTTACAAACCTCCTCCCGAACGATCCTGTTCCGCCTGTAACTAAAATCGTCTTATTATTGAGCAATATTTTCTCCTGATAAATCAAATTGATATTACAAAAGGACCAAATAAAATCAATACTATTTCATAATTTTTTTTCCCAGTTCCATGCAGTTTTAATAATATATGATAGATCATCATGGTACGGCTCCCATGACAGTTCTTTTTTAATCTTTGTACTATCCGCAATTAAAGCCGGTGGGTCTCCCTCTCTTCTGCCGGTCTCTTCTACTGGAAAATCTTTCTCAGTTACTTTTTTCACTGTTTTTACTACTTCCCTCACAGAATAACCGTGTCCGTACCCGCAGTTAAAAATATTACTCCTGTTATAGTCAAACAAATATTCAAGCGCGAGGACATGGGCAACAGCAAGATCATCGACATGTATATAATCCCTTACGCATGTCCCATCTATCGTCTCATAGTCGGTCCCAAAGATCTGCAATTTTTCATACTCACCTTTTGCCGCTTTTAATGCACGTGTAATAAGATGCGTCGCCTCCTTATAACTCTGGCCGATCCGCCCTTCCCTGTCAGCCCCGGCAACATTGAAGTACCTCAGAGAGATATAGTTGAAATCCTTCTCAGCACCTGCGAGATCCTTTAACACATACTCTATAATCATCTTTGATGAACCATAAGGATTAATGGGGACCATAGGGGCCGTCTCTTTTACAGGAATTTTATCAGGCATCCCGTATACCGCTGCGGTTGATGAAAAAATAAATAATTTGATATTATTTCTTACAAGTTGCTCGAGTAAAAGGACAGTGTTTATTGTATTGTTATTGTAATATTTTAAAGGCTCTTTTACTGATTCACTTACCACAATGGATGCGGCAAAATGCATAATACCATCTGGTTTAAAACTATTTATCAGTTGGCTCATCCTGTCAATATCCGCAAGGTCGCCGACAACAAGATCGCCGTACAGAACCAGGTCTTTATGCCCCGTAGACAGATTGTCGTAAATAACAACATCGTATCCTTTTTCACCCAGAGCCTTCACTACATGACTGCCGATGTACCCCGCCCCACCGGTAACCAAAATTCGTTTGGGCATAATTAAGACCTCTTTTTTCGTTTTACATCAGTCAAATATCAATGCTTTATTAAAGAAGAGGGAAAAGGATTTTGCATTAGAGAAACTTGCTATTCTTTCCTGCAAAATTCAAATAGAAAATTGTAATCATTGTAGTCTTTTGAGCGACCATTGTTGTGTAAACTTCTTTTGGAATAAAATCTATGGCTCCATAAAAGTCAATTCTATTCAACTCACTTGCCTGGTTCTTCATTTTTCACAGTAAAATATATAGCATTCATTACGCCGGCAATGAGCCAGAATGGAAGAGCTATCGCTATCAGCCATATCGTAGAATTTGTTAAATTACCAATAAGAAGTCCAATAAAACTCACACCAAATCCCAACGCAATATATTTGTATTTATAGAGCTTCCATGATTTAAACCATCTGTATAAGAACAGACCTATCATTGAGAGGCCTAAAATCATACCAAAAAGACCATTTTCAGCCCAGAATTGAAGAACAATATTATGGGTATAGGAATACCCTCTAATGAATTTATTTACATTGTTGGTACCTACACCCAACAACCAGTTGTCTTTGATCACGAGCCAGGCTCTCTTAAATGTTTCAAGCTGATGTCCGGATTTGAGCCCAATAAACGCTTCTTTCGAGACTAAATAATAATACAGATATCGTAAGCCACCGAAACTCTCTGTTTTAACTGAAAGAAATATTACTGTTGCAATAATAATGATAAATAATATTAACCTCTTGTAATCAAAACTCAGAAGAATTATCATTAATATAAAATACGCGGCTACTCCGCCTCTATCCTGGGTCATAAATATACCAAATGCACATAAAAGCAGATATACAAAACCCAACCACAAATACTTTTTTTCTTGCTTTTGTCTGAACCATCCGTATCCTATTGCACCAAGCATGATTAATGTATCAGAAGTTTTAGCAATACCTAAAAATATAAAACTTCTTCTTTTAGCAAATATCGAACCCTCACCTGACAATGCGTTGATAAAAATTATGATTAAATAAATTATAATTACTGAAGCTGCAACTATACTAAGCGGGGTTACTGTTTTAAGAAAATATTTACTGTCGTTATTTAACGCGAATCTTGCATAGGCCACAGGAATTAATATTATCAAAAACCATAGTAATGAGAGAAGTGTTGATATCAATTTATCAATGGAAAATAAAGAAGATATAACGTTATTAATTGTGAAAAGAAATAATAGTATAAGCAGAACTTTATCTTTCAATATCAAGTCTATATTTATTTTAAAAAATAAACTAAAAATAAACAGCAATACAATAACGGCTGCCATGAGATCGCCGAATCCCAGCCATGTCACAAAAAATACCGCCAGAAGAAGATAACACTCGATGTTATGGTTCCATATTCTTTTCACTTTTTCACCTAACACTATTCCTCCAAAAATATATCAATAATAAATTTTTATAATA
>SDBS01005250.1_pt1 | contig 12668 bp, 12 predicted proteins | sample 2277091 | NCBI WGS metagenome assembly SDBS01 (sample SAMN10404972, study PRJNA504765) | marine sediment metagenome | isolation source: marine sediment core GS10_PC15, 163 cmbsf | place: Arctic Ocean: Southern Knipovich Ridge | collected 2010 | reverse complement strand
TGCGGGGTGCTCGCCTTCCTGTCGCCGTGCGCCGGCTACTCGTCCCGGTCAGCGCCTTCGTATTCAGGGTGGTGGGCGATGTAGGATTTGAACCTACGACCTCCCCGATCGAGATCGGGGCGCCCTGCCCACCTCAATGTGGTCAAGTGGTGGGCGATGTAGGATTTGAACCTACGACCTCCCCGATCGAGATCGGGGCGCCCTGCCCACCCCTCAATGTGGTCAAGTGGTGGGCGATGTAGGATTTGAACCTACGACCTCAGCGATGTCAACGCTGCGCTCTAACCAACTGAGCTAATCGCCCACGCTAGGACATGGTATCAACCGCTGTGGAAGGCGGTCAACGCGCCTGCTCGATTAGCGCATGAATATACTTGCGACTCTTCATCGCTTTGATCTGGTGCTCGCGTCTTCGCGCTGTCGTAGCGTCGGGATGGCCTTCTCGGTAGACGAGCTTCCAAGGCCGCAGGTGTCTCGTGGACTTCACGTGGCCGTCGTTATGGGACGCCAGTCGCCTGTCCGGATCAGCAGAGAATCCGACGTAGAAGCGGCCGTTCCGCAGGGACTCCAGGACTTAAACGAAGTGAGGCAATGGTCTGGGGGGGGTGGCGTGCGACCTCCCCGATCTGATCGGGGCGCTCTAACCAACTGAGCTAATCGCCCACGCTAGGACATGGTATCAACCGCTGCGGAAGGCGGTCAACGCGCCAGGCGCGCAGCGGATGCGATGCCCCAGAGGACGGCAAGGAGTGACGCGACGGTGATGCCGGCGGTTGCGACGCACCAGACGCAGATGGCGTCGATCACAAATAGCTCGACGTACGTGAGGTACGAGACGAACGCCGTGCCTCCGAGCGCCATCGAAAAGGCGAGGGGCCGCGCCCATTCGATGCTGCGTTGCCAGAGGACTACTCGCAGCAGCGAAAGGGTGCCAAGGCCGACGAAGAAGAGGAGGCCCATCAGGGCGACGGGGACGCCGATGATCTCGGAGTACTCGCTGGTCTGGACGAACTCGCAGGAGCCGATGCCGGCGCAGACTGTCGCCTGGTCTGCGTAGTGGCTGTAAGTCAGGTAGCCGGACGCCCCGATGCCAGCCGCCGACAGCACCACCAGCAACAGCCAGCTCGCCAGATCGCCGATGCGGGCTACCGCGGTCACGGTCCAGCGGCTTGCTGGATCGCCGCTGAGATCGCCTCTACTGTCACGTCTACCTGTTCGCCGTCGACCAGGACGGTCGGTGTGACGCTGACACCAGAGCCGCGAGCAGAGGAGGTGTTGTCTACGACCTGCTGAGTGTAGCGGCCCGAATCCAGGCACGAGTTGAACGCCCCTGTGTCGAGGTTCAGCGCTTCAGCGAACTCCTTGAGGCGGTCGTCTGAGAAGGCGCCGCCGCGTTCCCCGCCCTGGTTGGCGTAAAGGATGTCGTGGTACGCCCAGAACCGCCCCTGGTCGTTCGCGCACTCGGCCGCGGCGGCGGCCTGGACGGACTCGTCGCCGAGGATGGCGATCGGGCGGATCTCCAGCGACGCAGTGTTCGAGGCGATGAACGTCTCTTCGATCGCCGGCATCACCTGCTCTGCCGTCCTCTGGCAGAACGGACACTGGAAGTCGAGATACTCGACTATCGCCACCGGCGCGTCGGGATTTCCCAGCACACGCTCGTTCTGGAGGACGTCGGCCGGACGCGCCGTGGGTACTACGACGGCCTGGGGCGGTGAGTCGCCGCCGCCGCTGGTCGCGACGGCGATCCCGATGACCGCGCCGACGACTATGAGCGTAACGAGCGCTCCGAAGATGTACAGTCCCTTCTGCGATGCGGCCCGTTGACGGCGGGGGTGGCGCTTTGATCGACGTTTGCTCAAGATACGTCCATTGTGCTGAGACGAGGTTGCGCCCGGATAGGCCCGATGCTCCTGATAGGAGAGGGCCGGTTGTCACGTGCGATTCATGGGAGCCGCTTGATTAGTTGGCGTGCTTCCTGAGACAATGAGTTCGCGATGGCCCCATCCCGTTGTGGGACGGGGCCGGTTCGTTGCCCTGCTTTTCGGGCGCGTGATATACTGCGCGAACCTGAGAATATGGGGCCAAACAGGATGGGCCACTAGCTCAATTGGCAGAGCAAGCGACTCTTAATCGCTAGGTTCAAGGTTCGAGTCCTTGGTGGCCCACCAGGTTGAGAACAAACGATGTTGGCACTTCTACCCGCACGGCAAGAGACGGACTACGTGGACGGAGTTCCGCATCGGCTTGGCGTTGTACACCGCGGGGAAGTGTCGGAATTGGTAGACGAGCGTGATTTAGGTTCACGTGCCGAAAGGCGTGGGGGTTCGAGTCCCCCCTTCCCCACCAGGCGATCGGGGCCTCTCGGCCCTGTCAGGACCAAGGAGGGCTAGTTGGCGGATCCACTCCTCAAAGTAGAAGACCTGCACACGCAATTCTTCACGGAAGAAGGCGTGGTCAACGCGGTCAATGGCGTCAGCTACGACGTCATGCCCGGCGAAATCCTGGGCCTCGTGGGCGAGAGCGGTTGCGGCAAGACCGTGAGCGCGCTCTCCATCCTTCGCCTCATCCCCAACCCACCCGGCAAGATCAGCAGCGGCCGGATACTGTTCGAGGGCGAGGACATCCTCAAGATGAAGGAGGAAGAGATACGCCACATCCGAGGCAACAAGATCGGCATGATCTTCCAGGAGCCGATGACTTCACTCAATCCGGTGCTGACGATCGGCCGGCAGCTCACCGAAACGCTCGAACTGCACCTGAAGATGGACAAGCAGGCCGCCACCCAGCGCGCGATTGAACTGCTGGAGATGGTCGGCATCCCGGAGGCGAAGGCGCGAATCAAAGACTACCCCCACCAGTTCTCCGGCGGCATGCGCCAGCGCGTGATGATCGCGATGGCGCTCTCGTGCAACCCGAAGCTGCTCCTCGCCGACGAGCCGACGACCGCCCTTGACGTGACGATCCAGGCGCAGATCCTGGAACTGCTCACGCGCCTCACCCGCGAGCTGGGAACGTCGGTGATCATCATTACGCATAACCTCGGCGTCGTCGCTCGCTACGCGGACCGCGTGAACGTGATGTACGCAGGCCGCGTCATCGAGTCGGCCAGCGCCGTCGAGCTTTATCACAAGCCAAAGCACCCGTATACGTTGGGCCTGCTGCGCTCCGTGCCACGGCTGGACCAGGCGCAGAAGTCGAGGCTCGACCCGATCGAGGGCATGCCGCCGGACCTGATTAACATGGGCAGCGGTTGCTCATTCCAGCCCCGTTGCCGGTTTGCCGTCGACCGCTGCAAGGAAGAGACGCCGCCGCTTGTCAGCACCGGGTCCGAGCACATGGTGGCATGCTGGGAATGGGAGAACGTAAGCAAGGCAACCGCTGACGCTAAAGTGGACGCGGCTTAGAACGAGGAACGCCATGACGACCGAACAAGCCACTCCATCACCGGCACCCGGCACTATCGGCGAGACGATCGTCGAGGTGACGGACGTGAAGATGTACTTCCCCGTGACTTCCGGGATCATCTTCCAGCGCAAGGTCGCCGACGTTAAGGCTGTCGACGGCGTCACCTTCGCCATCAAGCAGGGCGAGACGCTGGGCCTCGTCGGCGAGAGCGGTTGCGGGAAGACGACCCTCGGCCGGGCCGTGCTCCTTCTCTACAAGCCGACCGAGGGCTCGATCAAGTTCCGCGGCGACGAACTGACGACGATGCGCGGCGGCACCCTTCGCCGCATGCGCCGCCACATGCAGATGATCTTCCAGGACCCGTACGCGTCGCTGAACCCGCGCATGAGCGTCGGCAGCATCATCGCTGAGCCGCTGATCATCCACGGGCTGGCGAAGGACCGCAAGGAGCGCCAGCAGCAGGTTTCGGACTTGATGGAGACCGTCGGCCTGAACCCGTACTATGCCAACCGCTACCCGCACGAGTTCTCCGGCGGGCAGCGTCAGCGCATCGGCATTGCGCGGGCGCTGGCGGTGAAGCCGGACTTCATCGTCGCGGACGAGCCGGTGTCGGCGCTCGACGTCTCGATCCAGGCGCAGATCATCAACCTGATGGAGGACCTGCAGAACCAGTTCGGCCTGACGTACCTCTTCATCGCCCACGACCTCTCCGTCGTCCGCCACATCAGCGACCGCGTCGCTGTGATGTACCTCGGCAAGCTGATGGAGCTGACGGGCCGCGTCGAGCTTTACGAGAAGCCTCTGCACCCGTACACGCGGGCGCTCCTCTCGGCGGTGCCGATTCCCGACCCGACTCTTGAGGCGACCCGTGAGCGCATCATCCTCACCGGCGACGTGCCCAGCCCGCTGCACCCGCCAAAGGGTTGCGTCTTCCACACGCGCTGTCCGGTGGCGATCGACCAGTGCCGCCAGGAAGTCCCTGAGTGGCGCAACGTCGGCACCATGGACAACGAGCACTGGGTCGCCTGCATCCGCGTCGGCGAACCCGGCCTCTACTAGCGCCCGGCGTCCCGTCGGACTTAAGCCCGACCTTCAGGGCGCTCTCGCACGTGCCACCTCGCACCTGTAACCTGAACTCGTGGACCAATCTCACATTCGCAACTTCTGCATCATTGCGCACATCGATCACGGCAAGTCGACGCTGGCCGACCGGCTGCTCGAAGCGACGGGCACGATTTCGGAGCGGGAGATGTCCGAGCAGGTGCTCGACACGATGGACCTGGAGCGCGAGCGCGGCATCACGATCAAGGCGGCCGCCGTGCGCATGGAATACCGCCTCGCCACTCCACCCCCCGAGGGACAGGGAACAGGGAACAAGGGACATGACCCCGGCACCCCCCATGAGCCAGGTTCCAAGTTCCATGTTCCAGACGGCGGGGAAGGGAACGGGGCCGCCTACGAACTCAACCTGATCGATACCCCCGGCCACGTCGACTTCGCCTACGAAGTCTCGCGCGCGCTCGCGGCCTGTGAAGGCGCGCTGCTCGTCGTCGACGCCTCACAGGGGATTGAGGCGCAGACGCTGGCCAACGTCTACACGGCGCTCGACCTCGACCTCCAGATCATCCCGGTCGTCAACAAGATCGACCTGGCGTCCGCGGAGCCCGAGCGTGTCGCCAACGAGGTCTGCGAGGTGATCGGCTTCGAGATGGACGAGGTGCTGTTCGTTTCGGCGAAGGAGGGCACCGGTATCGACGCTCTGCTGGAGGCGATCGTGGAGCGCGTGCCGTCGCCGTCCGGCGATCCGGAGGCGCCGCTGCGGGCCCTGATCTTCGACTCGAAGTACGATTCCTACAAGGGCGTGATCGCCTACGTGCGCGTGTTCGACGGCCGGATCAGCGGACAGGACCGCCTGCGCCTGCTGGCCACGAAGCGCACGATCGAGCCGCTGGAGACCGGCGCCTTCCGGCCTTCGTTCAGCCCGACCGACGGCCTGGAGACGGGTGAGGTCGGCTATATCGCGACCGGGCTGAAGACGGTGCGCGACAGCCGCGTCGGCGACACCGTCACGGACGAGGACGTACCGACGTCAGCCGCGTTGCCGGGCTATCAGCCCGCGAAGTCGATGGTCTTCGCCGGCCTATATCCGTCGAACGCAGAGGACTACGAGGAGCTGCGGGACGCGCTGGAGAAGCTGCAGCTGAACGACGCCGCTTTGCACTACGAGCCGGAGAACTCGGTCGCGCTGGGGCCGGGATTCCGTGCCGGGTTCCTGGGCCTCTTGCACATGGACATCGTGCAGGAGCGGTTGGAGCGCGAATACGATCTCGACATCCTGGCGACGGCGCCGTCCGTGGAGTACGAGGTGCACCTGACCGACGGGACCGTTCTCGAGGTGGACTCGCCGGCGGACATGCCGGACCCGAGCAGGATCGACGATATTCGCGAGCCGTGGATGAACCTCTCGATCGTTGCGCCAGACCGCTACATCGGGGCGATGATGGACCTCGTGACGGGACGCCGCGGGTCGTTCGTGAAGATGGACTATCTCGAGCACGATCCGCACCTGAAAGCAGGCGAGCGTCGCGTGCTGCTGGAGTACCAGATCCCGCTGTCCGAAATGCTGGTCGACTTCTACGATCAGTTGAAGTCGAAGACGCAGGGCTATGCCAGCCTTGACTACTCGTTCGCTGAGTACCGGCCGGACAGGCTGGTGAAGGTCGACATCCTCGTCAACGCCGTTCCCGTCGACGCGCTGAGCGTCCTGGTCCACTCGGATCGGGCGCAGAAGGTCGGACGGTCGCTTGTTGAGCGGCTGCGATCGCTGATCCCGCGCCAGATGTTCGACGTGCCGATCCAGGCGGCGATCGGTGGCCGCGTGATAGCCCGCGAGAGCGTGAAGGCGCTGCGCAAGAACGTTCTTGCGAAGTGCTACGGCGGCGACGTGACGCGCAAACGCAAGCTGCTCGAAAAGCAGAAGGCAGGCAAGAAGCGGATGAAGCGCGTGGGTAACGTGGAGATCCCGCAGGAGGCGTTCATGTCGCTCCTGCGCATCGGCAAGTAGCCGATTTGTTGCCATCGGCGAAACGTCTGGCACTCCCGGTTTGTTTACGTAACAAGAGGGCGTAGAATAGCGCCCGAATGCTACTGGGGGGAAGCTTGGACGACGACAAGACTCAGAATATCGACTCGCAGGTGCTGCGGCGAGTAGCCGGCTCATCGCGGGCGACGCAGCGCTGGCTCAAGACGGCGCTTCAGACGATCCGCACGATGCCGCCCGCGGGTGAGGGCGCTCTGACACCTCGCCCGGCCCGCCCGACACCCGTGGCGGACCCGGAGCCCGAACCCCGTGCGCCGGACCTCGACGACCTGCTCACGGGCCGGCGGTCGCTGAAAGAGCACATTGAGGCGCGGCCGGAGCTGGCCGAAGAGCTCGAAGGGCTGGCAGACGTCATCGACATGCTGCGCGACCTCGGGCGGGAGCGGCGCAAGGAGGGTGAAGACATCCTTAGCCGCGATGATTTCCTGAGCCTGGCGGACGACGAAGAAGAACCTGACGAAGACGTCTAGCCGGCGTCTTCAGGCACCGGAAGCGCCGCGACCTGCGAACCCAGGATGGACGTGCCGCTGTCCACGAAGATTGTGTTGCCGGTGACCATTCGCGACATGTCGCTGGCGAGGAACACCGCTGTGTTACCGATGTCCTCCAGCGTGACGTTCTCTCGCAGCGGCGACGCGGTCTCCGTCCAGCGCCGCAGCAGCGTGATCCCCTTGACGGCGCTGGCCGAGAGAGTGCGCACAGGCCCCGCGGAGATCGCGTTGACGCGGATCTTGCGCGGACCGAGTTCGGCTGCGAGGTAGCGCACACCGGCCTCCAGCGCAGCCTTCGCCGGCGCCATCGCGCTGTAGCCCGGAACGGCCTTCTCCGCGGCGTTGTAGGTCAGCGTCATGATGCTGCCACCGCCGGCGTGTTCCATCAGCGGCGCGGCGACGCGTGCGACGGCGTTAAGCGAGTAGGCGCTGATCTCCATCGCCATCTTGTAGCCGTTGCGGGAGATCTCTGAGAACGGGCGGTTCAGGTCCTCGCGGTCAGCGTAGGCGATCGCGTGAACCAGCGTGTCGAGCCCGCCGAGCGCCTCTGCTGAAATGCGGAATGCGTTCTCGATATCATCGTCGCTCACGACGTCACAGGCGGTCAACGGAAAGTCCTCCGGGTTGCCGAGTTCGCTCATCAGCTTGCGCACGTTCCGCTCGAGGCGGCCCTTTGGTTCGTGCTGGAAGGTGAAGGCGAGGCTCGCGCCCGCGCGGTGCATTTCCTGTGCGATCCCCCAGGCGATGCTGTGCTTGTCGGCAACGCCCATGATGAGCGCGCGCTTTCCTTTGAGCAGTTCGTTCACGATGCCTCCTTGCGAATCCACTCCGGTGGCCTCGTGGCCGCCGCATCCGCGTCCCACGCTTCCAGGCACTCCGCGACGACTTCCGCCACTTGCCTGCGGAGGCCCTCGGGCTTCTGAATCGCCGGCAGGAAGACGAGGTGTCCGCCCGCCAGCGGCAGATCGAAGCCGACGCCGGAGCCGCCTGCACTTCGCGCGAACACGCGGCCGCGCTGGCGAAAGGCCGGCGCATCCTCGTCAACATATACGCGGTAGGCGATGTTCTTCTCAAGCGCCTGTACGAACGAAGCGAACGGATGGTCCGCGACGGTCAGAGCTGCGCCTGTCGTCCCGAAGCCGGGGAGCAGGTGTTTGGCGGGTACGAAGCCCTCGTCTTCAGGCAGCCAGGAGTAGCGGCTCCAGGCGATGTCCGTGTGCACTGCGTCAGGGTAGCCGAGGCAGACGATCAGGCCGCCGCGCTCCAGGAGCCGTGCCGTCTCGCGGCGGCGCATCTGCAGCAGCTCGGCGAGCCCGAAGGCGAAGGAACTGCCCTCGCCGTTGACGATCGCCTGGCCGCCGTGTGTCTGGTGGACGGCCGTTCCCTGCGCAACCTCGTCGATTACACGGGACGCGGCTGCCGGGTCGATGAACAGGCGGCTGTACTCGCTGAAGGAAGGTGCTGAGAGGAACGAGGCGTTGTCAAACGCGACGTTCGGGAGCGGGATGCCTGTGACAAGAGTGCGGACTGTCATGCTGGCACGTTCAGGGCGCGCAGGTACTCTGCCAGCTCCGGTGCGATGTCGGGGCGGCGCAGTGCGGTGTAGATCGAGGCCTTGAGGAGCCCGATTGGGCGCCCGGTGTCGAAGCGCTCGCCCTCGTACTCACAGGCGAAGAGGTCGCTGCCCCGCTCCATCAGCAGCGTCATCGTGTCCGTAAAGAACATCTCGCCGCCGATACTGGGGGGCGTCTTCTCGAGCAACGGCCAGATGTCCGCCGAGAGGACGAAGCGGCCGACGCTGCCGAGGTTCGATGGTGCTTCATCGGCCGGCGGCTTCTCGACGATGCGGCGTACGCGATAGACGCGGTCTTCGATGGGTTCGCCCTCGATCGCGCCGTAGTGGACGATCTCCTGCTGCGGGACGCGCTGCACGGCGACGACGCTGCCGCCGTGGCGCTCCTGCACGTCGAGCAGCTGTCCGATGGCGGGCTTCTCGGAGAAGATGACGTCGTCGGGATAGAAGAGCGCGAACGGTTCGTCGCCCATGAAGCGGCGCGCGCCGAGGATCGCGTGGGACTGGCCCTTCATCTCCTTCTGGCGCACGAAAGCGATTTCGACACCGCTGATCCGCTGCACCTCTTTCAGGTAATCGGGCTTCTTCTTGAGTGCGGCCTCGAGGTCCGGGTTGCGGTCGAAGTGGTCCTCGATAGCGCGCTTGGTCATGGCGGTGACGATGATGATCTGGTCAAGGCCGGCGGCGAGCGCCTCTTCGACGATGTACTGGATGACCGGCCGGTCGACGATGGGGAGCATTTCCTTGGGGACGGCCTTGGTGGCGGGGAGAAATCGGGTCCCATAGCCGGCGGCAAGTATGAGGGCCTTGCGGATGCGCACGCCGGGCTCCTTTCCACTGAAGAGGTTAAGCGCAGTCTATAGCAGCGGGAAGAAGAGCATCAAGGCAGCACGATTGAGCGACCTCTTCGTTTGACACCAACCCTTAGCACCAATAGGATTGTTCCTTGGTCGTGCTAGACGGGGAGCTAGCGGTGCCCTGAACCCGCAATCCGCTACAGCGGGGTCGAATTCCCGCTCGAGGTCGAGGCTCCGCAGGGACTACCCGTAACAAGTGGCATTGATGGTCTGGCCCTGCGCGGCAGGCCGCCACCAACCCCGCCAGATCCGGAAGGAAGCAACGGTACGTGGTTAGGTCTGGGTGCCGCAGGTAAACCGGGCCGGAGTTGGCTGTTACGGGCAAGCCTGAGGACCGAGATCGACAGCGGGTGCACGACCGGACTGCGCCGAAAGGCGCCGCCCAATCGGCAGGATAATCCAGGATACGGAGTCATTAGAGGCGAACAACTCAGGTTTCGGGGGAGGGGATTCCCGCTTCAAGCGGGGTCGTCGTTAAGGCAGTTTCTTATTGCGGTTCCCAACGGACACCTGCATATCCCCATTCTCGTCGCCATGGTGACTGCCCTCCTCGTCGTTCTCGCGGTTCCCACTTCCAGCACCGAGGCGGACGCTGGCCCACCTGCGCCCGCTGTGGACTCAGCGACGGAGGAGCCGGATTCGACAACGCCTGTCCGCCTGCGCTTCAGCGACGATGAGCGGCTGGTCGAGACGCGCGCGGCCACCGTGGGCGGCCTGTTGATCGAGCAGGGCATCGTCGTGCAGCCTGGCGACATGGTGAACCCGGCGTCCGCCACGGCTATCCGGCAGGGTTTGGTGATCAGTCTGCGGCTGGTCCGAGACGTAATCGTGCACGAGGAGGAGCCGATCCTCCACCGGAGCGAGATGCGGTACGACTATACGATTCCGCTCGGGCAGAAGGTCGTGCTCCAGGTCGGCGCGAACGGCGCGTTGCGACGCAGTTACGAGGTGCGCACTGTCAACGACGACGAAGTAAGCCGGATCCTCATCGGGGAGGAGACCGTCGCGCCCACGAATGAGGTCGTCCTCGTGGGCCTGAATACGGAGAGTCCGCTTGCTCCGCCTGGAGAGGGGCAGTGCCGGTCGAACATCGCGGTCTGGGCGACGTACTACACGGCCGCGAGTGCGGGCGGTGCCGTGACGCGGACGGGTACAGGCGTTTTCAAAGGGATCGTGGCGACTGATCCGGGCGTCATACCGCTCGGAGCGCGAATGTACGTGCCGGGCTACGGGTACGGCGTGGCGGCCGACACAGGCGGCGGCGTCAAGGGCGCGCACATCGACCTCGCGTACGGCGCCAACGATGTTTACGACTGGGGCTCCAGGCACGTCGAGATCTGCGTCCTCGACTGAGGCGACCGCGACAACTGATCGTCTCCGCCGGTTGCCGTATCATCGCCGTGTGACACCAGCGGGCAGCGCGCGCGGCAAGAAGTCCCTCGGCCAGCACTGGCTCGCCGACGGCCGCGTCCTTGCGCGCATCGCCGACGCCGCCGGAATCGAGCCCGGCGATACCGTCGTCGAGGTTGGGGGCGGCACCGGCCTCCTGACGAGCCGCCTCGCCGAGCGCGCCGACCATCTGATCGTCGTCGAGAAGGACGACGCGCTGGCGGCCGAACTTGCGCGGGCGTACGGTGGCTCGGACGACGTGATCATCGTCCACGCCGATGTGCTGAAGACATCGCCAGCGGAGATCCTTCGGCGCGGCGGTGGCGCGCCACCGTACATCGTCGTCGGCAACCTGCCGTACAACATCGCCACGGCTATCCTGCGCGGATTCCTGCGCTCGCCGATGCCGCCGCGGACGATTGTCGGCACGCTACAGGCGGAAGTCGCTGAGCGCGTCGCCGCCAGATCCGGCCGCATGACGTACCTCGGCGTGGAGACGCAGGTGTACGCAGCGGCTGAGGTGCTGTTCAGGGTGCCGCCGCGAGCCTTCCGCCCGCCACCCCGAGTGCACTCCGCTGTGTTTCGGCTTGAGGTTCGCCGATCGCCATTAGTGGTGGCCGAGGATGTCGAAGCCTTCTTCGAGTTCGTGCATGCGGGGTTTGCGGCGCCGCGTAAGCGCTTGCGGAACTCGCTGGCGGTCGGGCTCAAGGTCAAGGCAGCGGAGGTGGATGTCCTGCTCGCAGCGTGCGGGATCGATGGAGGACAGAGGCCGGCGATGCTCGATCTCGACGCGTGGCTCGAGCTGTTCGCCGCGCACCGGAAGGCGAAATGATCAGCGCGGTCGCGCCGGCGAAGATCAACTGGACCCTGGAGGTGCTCGGTCGCCGAGACGATGGCTATCACGACGTGCGAACGGTGATGCAGACGGTTGATCTGTGTGATGAGGTGTCGGTGGGTACGGCGGAAGGCCTAACAATAGCGCGCAATCTCGACTCGTATGCCGCTGACGACGAAGATATCGTGCTCCGTGGGGCGCGGGCGCTGTCGACAGCGATCGGGCACGAGGCGGAGGCTGCCGTTCGCGTCACCAAGCGCGTTCCGGTGGCGGCGGGCCTGGGCGGTGGCAGTTCCGATGGCGCGGCGACGCTGCGTGCGCTCGACCGTCTGTGGAAGACGGATGCGACCGATGATCGCCTTCTCGAAGTCGCGGCGGGGCTCGGCTCCGACGTGCCGTTCTTCCTCCACGGTGGCACCGCGCTGGCCGAAGGGCGGGGCGAGCGGATCACACCGCTTGCTGACGTCGGGGCGACCTGGCTCGTGATACTCGTGCCGCCGCTCACGATGTCCGAGAAGACGAAGCGCATGTACGCGGCACTGAGGCCCGGCGATTTCACGGAGGGATCGCACGCCGATGCCTTCCTGGCGCGCCTGGCGTCCGGCCGGTCTGTCGCGGACGCGCCGCTATTCAATGCCTTCGGGCGCGCAGCCTACGAGGCGTTTGACGGCCTGGCGCTCTTCCGCGATTCGCTCGTGCAGGCCGGCGCACCGTCGGTCCACGTCTGCGGAGCCGGGCCGGCGCTCTTCTGCGTGGCGAATGGCGAGTCGGAGGCGCGGGCGATCCGCTCTCGCGTGGCGCGCGTTCGGCGGGGGGAGAAGTTGCACGTCGTTCGCACGCTGACGGCGGCGGAGTCGACGGCGGTGTGGTCTGATGGCGAGGCATCCGGATAACATGAGCGCATGACCGGCACGATCGTCGATATGCACGTGCACACGGTGCGTGGCGCGGCAGACTCCTCCCTCAAGCCCGAGCAGTTGATCGAAGTGGCGAAGGAGATCGGCCTCACGGGCGT
>SDBS01005249.1_pt1 | contig 12669 bp, 17 predicted proteins | sample 2277091 | NCBI WGS metagenome assembly SDBS01 (sample SAMN10404972, study PRJNA504765) | marine sediment metagenome | isolation source: marine sediment core GS10_PC15, 163 cmbsf | place: Arctic Ocean: Southern Knipovich Ridge | collected 2010 | reverse complement strand
TTGTACTTCTCAATGTGGAAAAGATTGGAATGATTCTTTTTGTTCTGACTGTAATGATTCGAAACCCATAAAACCGATTGAAGGACCGATATCATATGCTCCAAAAACCGACTCGAAACCCGAAGAGAAGTGTCCACATGGGACTCTTGGTGGAATAGTGAATTGTATGGAATGTAGACCGGAACTAATGAAGCTCTCGGGCGAGCAATCGGAGTCTATATCTGATCACGGTCTAACTGGCATTTCACCCACTTCAGATATAGAGAACGACTCGAAACCCGAGACTTCAGCCGGTTCCGCCCGGCAGGCGGAAGAACAAGAATGGGCTTCAATAAAAATACCGCAACCGAGTGTTGAGATGAAGCAGCAACAGGAGGGTAAATGGAAGTGGGTTAGGATGGACGATAATGTTATTGTAAAAAAGGAACACCTCAAATTCCTATTTGGAGAAGCTCATGCAACCTATGATATTAACTATATTAAAATAAATGAACTGGAAAAGATGTATAATGAGTTTTTATAGTGATAATTTAGAGCCTTCAACCGATCTGTACCTGATAGAGAGAAAAGAATTTTTAGCGTTTATGTTCTGGAAAAACCAGGAGCAACGGCAATTTAAAATCACCGATGATGCCTTTGAGCGCCTAGAGCCTAAATTAGTATCGAGGGAGATACGATGAGCGCCCTTGATCTCCTAAACGATCTCTTTAAGAAGCTGGAAGGGATTGAAAAAAAGATTTCTAAAATTAATAAGAATAATAGAGATTTGGCAAAAAGAGTGAAGAAATTAGAATGTGGGAAATAAGCCCATATCTAGTATTGTTTGTACAATCCAGAACAGCGCCAAATATATCTGAAGTCCCATACCCCCCCACTTTTTTATTTTTTTTCGGAATGCTGCTAATTTAGCCGTATTTTCTTCTAACTTAGCACTGGTCTTTTCTCTAATTTCATTTAATTCTTTACTTTCGGGCAGTAATTCTAGGAATTTACTAAACTTTTTTACTCTCATATGCTTTATCACCCCGTAACTGTAATTTAGATAATCTTTTTAAATGCGTATAGTTATTGTTTATACTGGGTTTATCGACCTCATATTTTCGATCAATCCCATAGGTATATCTTGAATCTTGTAGTTCCTTTCTAGACATTTTAATATTTTTATTTTTTGACATTTTTCTATTGCCTCGTTAAGAACATTCCGTATATACTAAAAACACCACCAGCTCCTCCTGCATTATCATCTTTAGTCCACAATACTCCCACTTTTGAATTATTAGCAACAGTAAAAGCCGTTCCAGATTGTTCAATCTTTAAATACCTAAGATCTTCCAAAGGTAAATTAAAATCGTCACCTATATTCCATGATTCAAGACCTCCATCAACATCATAACTAATATTTATTACTCCCCCTGCAGTTTTACCAAAATTATTACCAGTACCACTATGCATTATTGAAACCTTAAAGGAACCCCCATTCCCTACATAGAAGGTAGAGAAAACTCCTGCATCAACATCAGAAAATACAACTGAATATACAGCCCCATACCTATCTGATTTAACAAATCCACCAACTCCGGTCATTAAGATTTGATTTATCACAGAAGGTAAAACTGCAATAGCACTCTGATTTTCGAAGGCTTGGAGGTTCGCACTATGTATCTGTAATCTCGTAGAATCCATAAATGATGTGAATTCGGAGGGGAGTATAATATTATCGGAAACCACCATATTAGTAACGTCTTGTAGTGGCCACCGCCTATATTTAAGGATTAGAAAATTACCTGCGGTAAAAGGGATCTGACCAACATTCTCAAGATGAAGTGTCTTTCCCTCTTGAAGAAAACCCTCCCCTTCAACCCTAAGACCTATAAATTGGATAGTTGAGCTAAATATAGCATGTAGGTTGGTTGCAAGTTGATCTGCTTCGGTTGATGCTTCTAACTTAGGATCTCGGAACTCCTTTAGTTCTATTATTCCAGTTAACTCTTCCGTTGCTGTTTTTCCACTAGCCGGAATAGTTGGTTTTGTAGAGGTCGCATTGTTTTTGTACCTAACTGTTGCTCTAGTAACTCCTAAGCTTCCCTTGAAATAACCACCTCTATCGAGTGCTATATCTTTAATATCGATCATTTGAACGATCTGATTTCCGTCATTGAGAGTCCATGCTACTACATTATCCCCGACTGTATATGATTCCCAATCATATCCTAAACCATCTACAAATATCTTATAGTTCAAATTTGCACTAGCACTCAAGATATAGAAATTGGTTATATCATTATTACCTTCAGCTGTCTCATCGGTGACGACTTGGGTTTCATCAAGCCACACAGAAAACTTAGTAGTGCCTCCGTCATCATAAAAATATACCCTAAAGTGATATTTAACACCATCTAAAGTAGCTCCAATGTTATTAAATGCTCCACTGTAATAAGCTTGCCATTGATTTGTAACAGCACGGATTCGAATGACATTAGTAGTAGTGCCCGAGCGTAACCTTATAAATACATCATCGGAAACATCATCAATACCAATATAAAATTCGATATTACCTTCCTCTTGTGCTCCCGCAGTGAAGGTTTGAAGTAAAGAAACACTAGCAGCATTAGAAGTATCGTGCATTTCTATGACATTTTTATGCCCTTGCCACTCAGATATAACATTAACGGTTCCTCCCCCCTCAAATACAGTAAAAGCAGAAGGATTTCCCCCTACTATATCATCCTTAAGACCAACTGAATCTGGATAATGCTGTGCTGCTTTAGTAAGCCCGTCATACGCTTTAGTCCACACCTTCGCATCTGTTTCTACATACCCTACTTGTCTTTCCAAGAACCTTGCTAAATCAAATAAGTATGAGGTTCTTCTCACATAGGTGTAAGAATAGGTTATTGTAGTTGCGACAATTGAAGAACTACGATAACAAAAATTAAATTTATTGTCTATAATATCTTTTTGTTTTGCGTCTGTATCATCACTAATATAGACCTTATTATAAGTAGGTCTATACATTTCATTAGAATAAAAATCAAAGTCATAATGATAATTATCAAACAAATCTATATATCTTTTTGTAATTTTTGCCCATATTTCTAGGACATTATTATCATCATAATATTTAAAAGAATCCTCTTCATTCCAATTAGCCTTATATATACTTGATACATGAAAGGAACCTAACTTCGGTATTGGTATGATTCCTCCATCATAGAATAGACTATCCATTCGAATTGCGACATTGGTCCACTCGAACATTGGATACGCACCCCCTCCAATATCGTCTACTATAAGGAAGTTATCGGAGATAGCGATAATATTAGTTGTTAATATAGCACTTAAGTCTTGTAATAATACTATCCCTCCTCTATTAGATTTAGTTTCGTAGGTAATTTTATTTGTGGATCCAAATGCTTTTTCAACTTCATTTGGAGGAGTTCCAATGTTAAATCTCTGAGACATAAGGATAACATTAAAGGTTGTTTTTTCTGTTCTAGTTGCTCCCGATATATTCCACTCTTGAAGGTAATCCAAACTATCGGCAACCTTGTTTAATAAAAATGTTAATATATTACTACCGTCATATGTAATAACCCTACTTGCTCCGGAGAAATCATAAGCAATAGAACCAAATAGTTCCGTTAAGGAAGGAACAGTAGAGTCAAACTTTACTAGGCTCATTTCAAATACTCCTGGTCCTGCTGGTACTTCCCTATCTAGGAAATAGGCATCTGTTCCAACAATAACAACTGAGCTAGGATTCCCTACTATGCCTGCATGAATATTTAGGCTTGCATCTACATTCCAATTAGGATCCACCCATTTTCTAACTGCTAAGTTTACTGTTCCACCATTATCATAGTAGTCTGTAACATAAAAATCAGTCCCTATCTTAAATATATCCCTACCGTCTTGATTTATAACTGCTAGTGAACTCCAAGTTCCCATTTCATTCTCACTGTCATCACTCAAAAGAATATTAAATGCGGCATGATTAACATTTAAGCCTATCGTCGTACATCCATATAATCTACCCGCGCTTCTGTCATACCATAATCCACGAATATCTTGAGCGCGAGTTGCAATAGTTGACCAATTTAAACCCTTATCAGTAGATTTTAACAGAATTTTTATGTTTGCAAAATCATTCATCCAAAGGTCACCATTAGAGACCTCAACAAACAAATGATGAGCACCTGGTCTCTTCGGACTTGATATTGCAAGGTCTATCCATCTTCTACAATCAACCATTTAATCACCTATGATATAAATTGAGACCACCAGTTAAGTCGTACATTTAAATTAATATGTTTTTCTTCTTGCCATGCGATTTCGAAATCGGTCACTATACCGGGAGCATATGAGAGTCTAGAGTTTCCTATATTAGTAAAGGGTTCATGGTCATTAGTGCCGTAATATATAATTAAATAATATTTCTCGAAGGTTGTAGGGGAGGGTACGAAATGCCTATCTTCAAAGAGGAAACGGTCAATCAAGTATCCTGCAGCTCTAGTTTCTGTAGTACCCATTATTATAGCATTATAAAACTTATTTCCCGTTCTATTGGAGGTGCTCACACCACCGCCCGAGGTTGAGGGTATCATCCCAGTCTTACCTCTCTTAACGAATTTCATAGGGAAATTGAACTTACAATATCCGAGTCCTTCTACTGAATTATTTCCGGCGCCATCCCCGGTATAATTATCTAAATCTATTAGGTCAGGATTACCAGAGTGATCAGTAATCCAGTCATCAACACCCGTCTTTGACTCTATTAGGTATATCTTTCCCGCAGTAAGAGCAGTTGCCATTTAATCACCTCAGTGCCATCCCCACCTTCCATCACCAGGTAAAAGAACAACAGGATCACCAGGAGATATTATTACTGGAGGTTGGAATGGTAATGGTGTAGGGAAGCGAGGCGTTGGAATTATAAAGGGAGGACCAGGTGGAGGAGCTGGTAAGGTATCAAGCCATAAAAGCCATAACGAGAGTATTTGTATTTGAGTATCAATTAAGCCGTTAATATAATCAATTAATTTATTAATGAAATGATTAGTTCCTAACAGTAATAGTTTCACACGGGGATCTTCTGTTATTTTAGCTAAATCTTCTGTTAGTTTAATATTCATAGCATCTAAAAGATCGTTTATTCCGTCCGATTGGGTAAACTTATTCAATATGGCATTGATTTCGTTATTAATTGGTGTCTGAAGCCCTACAATAGTGCTTTTAGCATGATCTATAATAGTATCAATTGAAGGACCACCGAAGAGGTCTCTAAAACCATTCTTAAATTCTTTTTTGAAGGATGCCAGTTCCTTTAAAAATAAGTTTTTGGCTATTAATGTAACTGCAGCTGCGGCCATGATAATCAGTCCTTCGGTATTATTATTATATCTCCTGGCTGTGGTATTCCGGGAGGCATTAACAGACCCCAAGACCATCCAATACGACCAAAATTAAACGGATTTCCTAATAATTCCATCCATAAGAGTAGATTTTTTAAAGCTAACCCTAGTTTATTGGGATCGCCTATAAGTCTAAGGAACTTAACTATGAATCTAGAAAAGGCATTGATGAATTCTATAATTTTATTTTCTAATTTATTTACAGACTGAACAAGTCCTAAATCACCTTGGAGTTTATTAAGTACACCTTGGACCGTATTTCTCATCTCTGAAAACAAACCACTAACACTATCAACTATTTGATTCTTAGCTTTCTCTTTTGAAAGATTAATTACATCTTTAATTCCTCCTGGGAACTCTCTTAAAAAGCTTCTGAAGGTCTTTATACCAACAGTCATTTCTTTGTAATCTTTTTCTTTTAGATCTGACTCAGACATACTATCACCTAGGGATTTTCATAATAATCATCATTAAGCTCATTTTGCTCATCACCGATCATAGATGAATTCTCATCCAAAAACTCGAGTTTAAATTTTACCCGTTCTTGCCATTCTTCTTCAGTAGGAGTAAGTTCGATATAGGTTTTTGGATCAATATACATTTTATCAAACGTGTACTGGAGTCTATGGTCTGCTGCTCTATAGAAATCGGTAATATAATCAAGGTCTCCAGCATAAGCACTCGGCGCAAGTTTAACTATATCTTTAATATCTGTTCCGGCTCCGTCAATCCTTCTTCCGGTTAATTCGACAAAAGCATCGAACGGAGGTTTAACCCATGCATCTGTTGGGAAACCATTCACATCATAAGTCCCGAACTGAATTCCCGACCATCCTAGATGTAAATGAATTTCGGTTTGGTCTAGATTAATAGCGCCCCCATTATATTTAAACTCAGAATTACTGCTTGCATGCCGAAGGTCAAACCACGTGAGCGGTCTTAAGGTTGGTTGGGTAAATTTAGTGGGCTCGGCAAGGTTATCGGCTGAATCGAAACCGAATCCATACATCCCGGTTAATACTTGGGTTGCACGAGTAGCTTTTTCAGATACAAATATATCTAATGCCTGAGGAATCCATAAGAGTAAATCCCATCGTAGGCCTGACACATTACCTTCTTTTTGCGCGTGGAAGGCCGTCTTAATAGGGTTTGTTGATGTTGCGCGTAAGAGATTATGATCATCCGGAGATCCTTCCGTGGTGGTCGTATTCATCATAACTAAATGAGTCGGTATTCCGGTTTGTAAATAGTGAACTGATCTGAATTCTCCGATTTCCCTTCCGGAAGGTAATCTTTTTTGAATGAACCCGGCACTCATCGGATTTACGCGTTGTGTACTCGGACTTGTCGGTTTGAACTCTGCTTCAATTAACCAATCCATAGTATTGAGTTCAGCTACGGCAAGTTTAGTTTGAGCGTTATCTATTGCGGTTAAATCAACACCGGTCGCATATGCAATATAGTCTTGGTCTCTTGCTAAGATTTTAACCATAATATCACCAATTACTTGTACTGGAAGGCAACCGTGAAGTTGTTATCTCCATCTTTTCATTTCCCAATATTGTTCTGATTTTGTTTAAAATAATATCATAATTCCTTAAAATTCTCCAAGAAATCCTTATTACATTTGCTTGGATGAAATCCCAGGGGTTTTGCAGCGCATCGATTTTAGCTGATGCCATCAAATCAAATAATATCTCTTCTGATATTTGCTCCAATACTGGTGTGACTGCGGCACTGGTGACTTGAGTAGTAGCATTGTCATTACACCAGAAGTTAAGTTGTTCAGCAATCCTAATATTAATCTTAGTAAACCTAGCGGTCTCTATTGTAGTATTCCAAATAGATTCAGTGTCAGTCTCAGTCATATAACCGCTAGCTACCATGATTAATCACCCAATAACTTCGCTAATTTATCCTGTGTCTCTTTTATTAATTTTTGTTTTTCGATTTCAGCTAGTTCCTCTTCAGTTGGTTTAACCTCTTCTTCTATGGCTTCATCCATAGTTTTATTAATCGCAGGAATGTCTGAAGGATCATGTCCTATAATCGCTCTTTTATTTCCTGTCTTTGTTTCGGATATGACTACGACTCTCTCAATTGCCTTATCAATAACTTTTGCAACTACAGACTTTTCCTCTTCAAAGAAACTCGGAGGTAAGGCATAGAAGTGCGTATCAACTATTCTGAACTTTTTGAAATCTTCTTTTTTTAATTCCATTTTGTATTTTCACCTTTAAATCTATTATTTTATTATAATTAATTTTTCTCTATTATATGTTTTATATGGTATAACTGGTACTACATTAGATTTTTTAACATAAGGACATTCTTTAGGAAAGGATCCTATTTTAAGTCCTTGATCTACAGTTAGACACTTTGGATTAATTTTAAATCTTTTTTTGTAGATTTTACATCTTCGTGATCTTTTCCTTAGCCATTTACAAGGATATGTTAGAAAATTCTCAGTGCCATCAAAAAAACTGAAATAACAACACATTCCTCTTATACTACTAGGACATTTGTTGCAGTAATTTATTTCTGTGTCCATCATCTATAATCTCTCATAGTTACCGATCTAGTACATTTGTTACAGTTACCGATCATAATTACTTGTTTATTAGTTTAATAATAAAGTATAAAAAAATTTATAGTCCTCTTCAGGACTAATTTATTCTGCAATCTGTAAGATATTTATATACATTATTTTCGATGCAAATACCGAAGTTTCGCTCCAAATACATTGACTATTGATAGTGGTATAGCGTGAGACTTTATCAGCGTCATACTGGGCACTTAAGGAAGGGGTTACATAATGAAAATAATCCACATTTAAATCGGGATCGGTGTTATTTGCTTGATCATTTCCCGTCCACGTACCAGCTAGGACCACTCCCGTGGTTGCTGCGAATATTTCTGTGGGTGTTATATGTACATGTCTTACTCTCACTTGTTTATTTGGAGGGAAATGCCATCTACCACCTTCACCTTCATTTTGAGTCGCTGATAATACTATTAGATTAGTATTAGCGGGGGACTCTGCGGTAATAATACCTTCGGCGTCTGAATCTCCAGTACCCCATTCACATGCATAAATAGCATCGAGCCAAATCCAATACCTAGTTGCTAATACGTCTGTAGTTCCATTCATGGCGACTACTTCGACTGTAGCTCGTGGTTTACCATCTCGCCCTTCTCTAGTTGTTTCACCGAATTCATTCCAAGCAGCATAACCTGCAATAGAGTTTGTAGATACCCCTACTAAGGCTACGCTATGAACTGCTCCTGCGGCTGTGGACCTCTTATCTGCTACGTCTGAACTTACCATAGTCACTAGAAAAGGTGTCGTGGTACCATCTTTCACTGCAGTTGCTGGAGTTCCTAATTCTTCGCCTGCTTGGGTTAATCCTATCCATGTAATCTCATACGCTATAGGATGACTTCCATCGATACTCTCCCTCATTAGATAGGGAAGAACTTTATTTGTATCAATTATTAGTTCTGGGTTCCAAAGTCTCTTTCTAACGTAAACTATGCCTGCCATGATATCACCTATGTAATGAAGTTTATTTGATTAATCTTTACGATTGCTTTAAACCAATCAGTTCCGTCATTCTTAGGTCGGGGTAGCATATATGCTCTTGTCTTCCAATGCCATACGAAGTATTCGGTGTTATTCTCAAAATATCCTCTCACTTTCAGAGGTGTCATGAATAAATCGAATGCACTTTCATCAACCATAAATACATCGAATGCAGTTATTAACGCATCTGGATCTACTAAGGGTGTAAAGGTAATCGGATATCCTGCAATCTGTGAAATCCAGTCTCTATAAGGTGTCGTAGTGCTAGTGAGGACGTGATTCAAAAACGGTTTAACGGTTTGAGGTGCGAGTATTCGTCTCTGTCCGAAGAATCCTTTGTTAGTGAGGTTTGTATCGGCTTGTGCTAAATCTAAGAACATTTTCGAAGGTATATCCCATTTACCAGCTGTGGTAACTTGAACACATACATCCGGTCTAGTGATTGTAGTTGAGCCTGTTCCTGCACCTGGGTCTAATAGTCCGTAGGCAAGGGGATCGATTGTTGTTCCCGTATATACGAAATCGGCTATTCCACTTTGAAAGTTTTCAAATAGATCTGAGACATGTCCTAAAGCGTTTACAACATCACCAGCATAGTCTTCTTCGCTAACTCGTATTGAATCCCAGAGGGCGGGCATATCTGCTTTCTGTGGTACTCTTGGTACGTCCTTGTCTTGGTAGGTAACTTCTTTACCGACTTGAATTCTCTGATTTGGTAGTCTAATGTTTCTCTGTGCTTGTTTCAGTCCGAATGCCATTCCAATCCTATTAATAAATGCTATAGGGTTAGAAGGATAGATCTGAAGGTTACTAAAACTTGTAGGGAAGATCATCTTGAATTGATCAAAATAATCAGTATCCCATTGTGCTATACTTGCTGCCATGATTTTTCACCGTTTATCCTGGATAGATGTAAGCCACTGTGACATAGTTATCACTTGGATCGGTTAAGAAATATGCTTGTCTCATCGGGGATCTGTTGCTAATATGTGAACCTAAATCACCAACGACTACTCCTGCTGAAAATGATTCGGTTGTACCTGTAGCACTGCTTACTATGTTTGCTTCTTTGACTGCCCTAAGCGAGCCAGCGACACCGCTGTTGGTGTGAAGGACGTGGTCAGGTGTTACGTCTTGGGTATCTGGGTCGGCACATTGGACACTCTGTAAAAGTGCTCCTAGATTTTTCCAGAAGGGAATTGCTTGTACATCATTCCCAATGTCATAATCAACAGACATCAAAGTTGTTAATCCTAAGTCTAATTCTAAGATGGCATAGGCTTGTGCGGATTTATCGGGCATGATTAACCAATTATCCTCTCCTCCGGTGGTCTGGACGTGTGTAGCTACTTCTCCGGCGTGCATTGCTGTAGTTATGATTTCTCTACTTTCATAGACACATCCGAAGTTATGTAGGCCATGAACAAAGACTTTCTCTAATGGGTTTACTGTTGCTCTTTCTCCCGTACTTACTACTGTTGCTCCTAATGTCATAATTTTTTACTCTCTTATTTTTTTATTGGTCGGTAGTGTCAGTCTTACCACGTTTATACACCGTTAGTTATGTGACTGTAATATCTTATTCTTTTCGGGGTCCATAACAGTGTCCATCGGTATTTCGGCTCGAATCTCGTTTTTAACGGTATCAAACACGATATAGTCATCTATACCGAATTTCTTGTTAGTTTGCCCAATTGGTTTAGGGTTTGGTAATATAGGGCCATTTGAAGCCCTACTCGGCGGTTTTTGCTCTTGCTGAGCTCGTAACCTATTCTTTAATAGTAATAGTATGCTCTTGTCATCCAGACCTTCAAACTCCGTTGCGTTAGATTTGGTTTGAGTTGTAAGTAATTGAATATAGTCCGATTGCATCGCGTCAAATCCCTCCTCTTTAGTAGCTGGGGGGGTGTCGGGTGGTGGTACTGCTTTCGGAGCTGCTTTATTCTTCCACGATCTAATAGTGTTCTTATTTCCAAGAGGGAACTCTGCATAATATTCTGAATTATCCATATCTGGATGTTTATCATAAAATACCTTAAAGTCTTCATAGGTTATTTTCTTTTCTGGTTCACTCATTTTATATCACTTGTTGTTTTGGTATACATGTGAAAAAACCATCTAGGCCTACTGTCTTCGGTTCTATCGGAGCTCCCGTAGGTAACCGTTTAGTAAGCCAATGAGGTCTCTTTATACCCGTGAATGGATCTCTTTTATATCCATATACTTCCCAATCCGTATAGTTCGTTAACGGGAAGTTGTGTCCACTAATCGGCATTCTCTTGTTGAAGGGATACCATTGATTATAGGTGGGCTTATTCTTTATCGGTTTTATCCCCGTTATTATCTTCTGACTGCTCATCATTATTATTTTGCATCTCTTCTTTTGGTAATGCGTGTAATTTAATATGTTTATCATTACTCGCAAAATATTCATTTAATATAATTATTATATCTTCCGGTTCTACAATCGGTAAGAGTGCCTCTACAATTGCTTTCGCACCTTCAGCTAAGTCTATAAAGGTAGGACTTACTGGGGGTTTGAAGTTTATCTCATCGGTAGTGCCTAATGACTTCCATACTCCTAAGAACTGAGATCTCCAATATGATTGTTTTTCCTTCTGTTTAGTTTCCCATCTACCTATTGCGGTTGTAGATGATGCGAGAGCACCTGAAGGCTCTCCTTCAATCATTAATTTATTCATTTGGGATGCCCTTGATATAATAGTGTTAATCCAGTGTAACATAGGGAAAGGATCATATGCATTAGCTTGAGCTGATACCCACTCTACTAAGTCCTTATTACTCATCTGTAATAGTCTATTTGTAGTAGGTTGTTCTGCGAACTGTTTTTTAACATTAGCTCTATTAGTAGGACTGTTATCTTCATGATATACAACCGGGAATGCCATGCCTTGCTTCTCAGCAAAAGGTCCGTACGCTTTTATAATATCCCATTGGATCTTGAATGAATCTATTAAGTGCATATACTGTGGTAAACCTTGAACGCCTCTTATAGAACCTTGAGTCCGTATATGGAAGAATCCATAGGCATTTGATCCTCCTTCTTCATTAACTCCGTCCATTATAGGTTTCTCGTCTATGAATTCCCCATCTCTGTCTAGTTCACAGGGATAATGAGGTATCTCAAAATGAATATTACCTCCCGCAGTCTCATTCGTATTCATATAGACTGTTATTTCTGTGGGGTGTCCTCTAGGACTAAAGTCGGTAAATTGAAATCCTACACCGTCTATATAAGGATGCCAATTCTCTATTTTAGGGTTATCTGAATCTCTTGCATCCACTACGGGACAACTATAACCGGCAAGCAGAGCCCATCTAAGAGCTTCCTTACACTCCATTAGGCGGGTGATATCGATCTTATCTTCCTCATTAAGGCCGTTGCTAAATATAGCATCTACCTCTAAATTATGAAGGTCTCTAAAACCTGGATACCATCTATACATGGACCAGATATGCTGTATTGTTAGATTAGCGCCTACATCTCTCTTTAAGGGTGCTAGTCCTCCAGCTATATCGGCTACTATTGTCTTACTCTTTGATCGTGACATTATCTAATTCTCCTTGGTGTACCGAAGTTATTTCTTATATGATTGACAAAATACCTTCCTTTGCTTGTTGTAAATGGACTTGCTAATTTCTCTACCGTTACAG
>SDBS01005248.1_pt1 | contig 12670 bp, 12 predicted proteins | sample 2277091 | NCBI WGS metagenome assembly SDBS01 (sample SAMN10404972, study PRJNA504765) | marine sediment metagenome | isolation source: marine sediment core GS10_PC15, 163 cmbsf | place: Arctic Ocean: Southern Knipovich Ridge | collected 2010 | reverse complement strand
GGCGTGGAGATCAGCAAGGAAGTTGGAGGCTCTCTTGAGGAGATCGGCGAAGGCAGCCGCAAGGTCAACGACCTGGTGGCGGAGATCGCCGCGGCCTGTGGTGAGCAATCTCAGGGCATCGAGCAGATCAACACGGCCGTCGGCCAGATGCACAGCGTGACGCAGTCCAACGCAGCCAACGCCGAAGAGTCTGCCTCTGCCGCTGAGGAACTCAGCGCCCAGGCCGAACAGCTCAAGGTCATGGTCCAGGAGTTGCAGATGGTCATCGGCGGCTCGGCCACAGGCAACGGCAAAGCCGCTGTGGTCAAGGCCGGCAAGGGCCTGGAGTACGAGGCGGACCATAGCGCAGCCGAGCGAGTGCACGAGCTGCTGCAGAAAGGCGATGCCGACAAGAAGGCCAAGCGCCCGAAGCGGACCCGCAAGCCTGATGAGAACAAGGAGCTGGTGACCGCCGCCGCTGGCAAGGCACAGCAGCCGAACCCGGAAGCGGTCATTCCCATGGACGATGATACGGAAGCGGCAAAGTTCTGATCTGTAACCTTTGCTTTTCCTTAGCATGCTCAGGGCGCCTCGCCCAGTGGGGGCGCCCTGGGCTCACTCGCCAGAGAGGTGATTGTAATGCCTGTCGAGATGCTGTTATCGCTGGAGCTTTCCGAAGCGCAGTTCAACAAGATCAGCGACATGGTCAAGGGCCTGTGCGGGATCAATCTCCACAACGGCAAGAAGGAGCTGGTCAAGGCCCGCCTGGCCAAGCGCCTTCGCAAACTGCATTTACCTGACTTCGCAGAATATATGGCGTACGTCAGGAGCGACACGAGCGGCACCGAACTGACGGCGATGCTCGATGCGCTTTCCACGAACTTAACGAGCTTCTTCCGCGAGGCGGAACATCTTGATTATCTGGGCCGGGAAGTGATCCCGCGAATAATCGCCAAGGCCAATACGGCGACGCCGCGGCTTCGAATCTGGTCGGCCGGATGCTCGTCCGGAGAAGAGCCCTACTCCATTGCCATTACGGCCGGCGAAGCATTTGGCCACCTGCCGCTCATGGATGCGAAGATACTGGCTACGGACTTGTCAACCCGCATGTTGGCCCGTGCCACAAGAGGCGTTTACGACGGCGAGCGAATCAAGGACCTCTCGCCGCACCTACGGGCCAAGTACTTCCAGTGCGTGCAGACTCGGCCCGAAAGGCTCTATCGTGTCAATGACTGCATTCGGGGCCTCGTGCATTTTGCGCGGCTGAACCTGATGGACCACTGGCCCATGCGCGGGCCACTCGACGCGATCTTCTGCCGCAACGTGATGATCTATTTCGAGAAGCCCACGCAAAACATGCTCATCGGTCGATTCTCGGAGCTGCTGGCCTCCGGTGGGACGCTTTTTATCGGCCACTCCGAAAGTCTTACCGGCATCCGCCATCAGTTCCGCTACGTACAACCGACCGTTTATGAAAAGCCCTGATGTGATCCGCTGGAGGAGAACGGATTGTGAAGCATATTGTTGGTGTGGCAGACATGAAGATAATCACCCAGCCGGGTGACCTCATCGTCACCCACGCGCTGGGCAGTTGCCTGGGCATCGCGATCCACGATCCTTCCTCGCACGTGGGCGGAATCCTGCACGTGATGATGCCGCTTTCCAACGCGAACCCCGAAAAGGCCAAGACCAACCCCTACATGTTCGTCGACACGGGGGTCCCGGCGTTCTTTCGGGAATCCTACACCGCCGGCGCGATCAAGGGCCGATTGATCGTAAAGGTAGCCGGCGGGGCGAACATCCAGAACATACGAAACGACAATTTCGCCATCGGCAAAAGGAACTATACCGTGCTCAAGAAGATGCTCTGGAAGAACGGCATTCTCATCGATGGCGAGGACGTAGGCGGTTGTATTGCGAGAACGATGTATCTGGAGGTGGGCAGCGGACACGTCTGGCTGACCACCGCCGGCACAATAAAGGAATTGTAGCATGCTGATTAACCTGCGAAAGACCGTATCGGACGGGACGTTCCGCTCTCGGGTGGTCCTGCCCGGCAACCTAAACCGATGGAGGGAGATAAGATGTCACTGAACATACTGATTGTGGACGATAGCTCCGTGCTGCGGGCGATGATCCTCAAAACGCTGCACATGGCCGGCCTTCCCATCGGCCAGGTGCACCAGGCGGCCAACGGACGCGAAGGCCTCGATGCCCTCGAGGACAACTGGGTGGACGTTGTCTTCGCCGACCTCAACATGCCGGTCATGAACGGGGAGGAAATGATCGAAAGAATACGCGACAACCCGGACTGGCTGGACATGCCGATCATCATCGTGTCCACCGAGGGCAGCACGACGCGAATCGATCGCCTGCTACAGAAAGGCACCAAGTTCATCCATAAGCCCTTTACCCCCGAAGCCATTCGGGAGGTCGTAAAAGAGATAACAGGAATCCATCATGAACAACAAGCTTGACGAAGTACTTCGCAGCGTGGCCGAGAAGGCCCTGGAGTCGCTGGCCTTCATACTGCCGATGGGCGAGGAATATCAGCCGGACGAGGCCCAAAGGCCAACCGAGGACGATTCGGCCCTGGTCGCGAGCGTCTGCTTCTCCGGACCGTTCGGCGGCACGCTTTTCGTCGCGTTTCCCAGTTGCATGCTGCCGGAACTGGCGGAAAACATGCTCGGACTGGACTTTGAAGCAGCCACGCCGTCAACGGACCACCAGCAGGATGCCCTGAAGGAACTGGCCAACGTGATCTGCGGCAACCTCCTGCCGGAAATCGCCGGGGCCAAAGCCGAATTCGATGTCGGCGCTCCGGACCTCCTGACCCAAGGCACGATACCTCAGAGCTATCGGCAGCGGCCGCCCTCCGCCGGAGCGCAGCTCTGTCTCGATTCGGGCACCGCTGTACTGGGCCTGTTCACCGACGGGCCCGCTCCGGTTGCGGTGGACCAGAACTCGGGCCAGGAGAAGGAACCACAACTGCATGATTAAGGTCCTCATAGTTGACGACTCGTCCGTGGTCCGTCAGGTTCTCTCGGCCGAGCTTTCAAAGGCTGTCGACATCGAGGTCGTCGGCACGGCCATGGATCCTTACGTGGCGCGCGACAAGATCGTCAGTCTGCGTCCGGACGTGATAACGCTGGATCTTGAGATGCCGCGGATGGACGGCCTGACGTTCCTGGGCAAGCTGATGAGGTACTGTCCCCTGCCGGTGATCGTGGTCAGTTCTCTGACACCAACGGGCAGCGAGGCGGCCCTTGCCGCTCTGGACCTCGGTGCGGTTGAGGTTATCTGCAAGCCTGGTTCGGCATACACGGTCACCGAGGTGTCGGCGGTGCTCATTGACAAGATACGGGAGGCTGCGGGGGCACGAATCACCAGGCCTCGCGTGCAGGAGCCCGCCTCCGCCCGTGTGGCCGGGTCTCGCGTCGCGTCCTTGGTGCATACCACCCACAAGGCCGTGGCGATCGGGGCGTCTACCGGCGGGACCAAGGCCATCGAAGAGGTTCTGACGGGCCTGCCGGTCAGTATGCCAGGGACGGTGATCGTTCAGCACATGCCGGAGCACTTCACGGCCGCGTTCGCCGAAAGGCTCAATGACCTGTGCGAGATGGATGTCCGCGAGGCAAAGAACAACGACGCCGTGGTACCGGGCGTGGCGCTGATAGCTCCCGGCAACAAGCACATGGTCCTGAGGCGCGACGGGGCCCGTTACTACGTGGAAACGAAAGGCGGCCCGCCGGTACACCACCAGCGGCCGAGCGCCGACGTGCTGTTTCATTCCGTGGCCAGGCAGGCCGGGCCGAACGGCCTGGGGGTGCTCCTGACGGGAATGGGCACCGACGGTGCGGAAGGTTTGCTGGCCATGCACGAGGCCAAGGCGCATACAATCGCCCAGGATGAGGCAAGTTGTGTGGTTTTCGGCATGCCGAGGGAGGCCATCAACCTCGGCGCCGCGGATGAAGTGGTCCCTCTGGGCATGATCTCCGGACGGATCGTCGCGAGTCTGACAGGCAAGACCCCGGTGGGCGTCTGAAGGCGCCGCGCCGGTGGACAAAATAGAATGGAGATAAGAACATGGTGACAGTTGAGAACATTCTGATGACCAAAGGACCCGACGTGATCGTCGCGTCCCCCGAGGACAACGTCATGGATGCGGCCAAGATGATGGCCCAGGCCAACGTCGGCGCCGTTATCATCAGGGACAGCGACCAAATCAAGGGCATATTTACCGAGCGTGATCTGCTTCACTGCATCGCCGCCGGCAAGAAGGACCTGGCGGCCACTCTGCTGGGGCAGGTGATGTCCTCACCGGTAAAAAGTTGCCGCTTGACCGATGACGTGCGACAATGCGCCGAGGTGCTCCAGCAGGGGCACATTCGTCACTTGGCCGTTAATGAGGACGGCGTGCTGGTCGGCGTGATCGGCCTCAGGGACCTGCTGGCCCTGCGGCTTGATGGTTAAAGTTGAAGGCGTGTGTGGCGATGACACTGATCGTAAAGGAATTCCGAAGAATCTTTCTTCTGCGCTTTGCTATTCTTGCGGTGGGAGTTGTAGCGCTGTGTGGCCCCACAGCCGCGAGTGCCGGCGTGGAACAGGCCGCGGGTGTTATCTATTACCAGGTAACTCTCGATGGCGGCACGGTCCGCGACCTGTCTGAGCCCCCAAAGACCCGTAAGGGGATTCGGCGCGTCGTCCGCATCGCGCGCTTCGACGCAGATTTCAAGGGCTACCAGGTCCTCACGACGGAAGGCGCGGCCATGAGGCTCGTGCACACCGGGCGCACGGTGAAGCATGAATTGACCTGGAATGGCAAGGCCTGGATCGCCCCGCAAGATAGGCCCAAGCCATCCGCCCAGCCTGGCGGGACAACGAAGATGCCGGCGATCCAACAGGAAGTTCGCAAGACCGAGGCCGTGCTCAGCACCCTCAACGAGCGCCTCAAGCAGCACGACCACGCCGTCGCACAGGCGGAAAGAAAGCTCACCTCCGTCAAGGGCACCGAGGCCGAAACAGCCACCGCGCAGAACCTCAAGAAGGCCCGCCACGACCGGGAAAAGCTGCTGGCGACCATCAAGCAGTACCAGCGGACCCTCGAGGCGCTGAAGGATGCGGCTGGGGGCAAGAACGCGGCCCGCCCCACCGGCAAGGTCGAACATCTGCGCCGCCCGCCGGCCAAAGCCGACCTCGGCGCCGCCAAGGCCAACGCCCGCAAGGCCATCCTGCCGCACCGCGTGCTCGTCCGGAAGCTGCCGCCCGGCAAGGGTAAACGCAGGTACGTCGTGTGCATGAGGCACTGCGAGGCGGGACGCTTCGGCGCGCTGTATTACATAGCCTACGCCGACACCGACGGCGACGGCACGCCCGACAAGCTCATCGCCCGGTCAGACCTGGCCACAGCCGAGGCGCCGGGGCAGTGGACGCAATGGACGTTCATCACGTCAGAGCCGTCGGTCTTCGCCGGCTGCGCATACCTGGAAGCAACCGCCGGCGCATATCGCCGAAGGGCATCGCCCGGCGCCACGAAGGACCGGCCCAGAGGCGGAACCGAGGTGTACGTGGGCTCCTCTTTCGGCGCCGTGCCGAAACATCGAAAGACCTCCTGGCCTTACCTGGGCAACATACGGATTCGCGTCAATCAGAACCCGGACGCCTATACCAGGGACGGCCCGGAGATCATATTTCGATAGGAGACCGTTCCCGGGCGCTCGGTTAGCCCGCGATGCCCTTCCAGCCGGCATTCAGGTCCTCCAACATACTGATGACCTCGCGGATCATCTCGGGGTCCTTCTTTATATTGGCCAGGGCCAGATGTCGCCTCATGAAGTCGTACAGCGAGCGAAGGTTCTGGGCGATCTGGCCACCGGCCTCCATGTCCAGGTCGAGGTCCAGCTCAACCAGGATCTCCATGGCCCTGATTATGCAGTCTCCCTTCTCGCCGAGGTCGCCGGCTTCGAGTTCGTCAATCGCCTTTTTGAGGAACCTGATCGCCCCCTCGACCAGCATCACGACCAGGTGCCCCGGCGACTGGGTTGTTATTGCGTTTTCCCGATATCTCTCGACTCCGTCCATGGCTCTGTTCCTCAGACGCGGGCATTAACTCCCCCAGCCCATTATGCTTGAAACTGACATCAGCATTGCCTCGAACGCGCCGGCCTGGGATTCCAACCGCGCCAGGTTCGCTTCCAGGCGGGCGAACTTCGCGCGCAGCCGCACTTCCTCACGCTCGAGCCGCTCGGTCTGACGCTCGATGTTATCTTCGAGGGCCTCTATGTGGCCTTCGAACCCGTCCTTGACTACGGCTATGTCGCCCGTTTCATCGGCAAGGGCGTCGGTGACCAGATCATTGAGCGAGCCGCCGAGCCCCCGCAGAACGCGAATCTCGGCCGTCTGCGTGCTGCTCACGCCGTCCCACTCCGCCGTGAAGACCAGCCCCTCCTCCGGAGTGTCGGATTCGGTTCTCAGCGTGTTCCCCACCCAGGTGGCGTTCCGCCACCCCGTGTCGCCCTTGGTGCGGATTTTCGCCTGTACAATGTTGCCGCTGCCGTCGAAAACGACCTCGACCTCGTAGGTGCCCGCCTGGGTGTCCTCTTCGGCGCTGGCAAACTGAATGTAAGTGTCGTCGGACACACCTGTTGCCAGTGCCGACAACAGCGACACCACGCCGTAGAAATCGTCCTCGATCGCATCATCCAGCGCGGTGGAATCCACCTCCAGCTTGCCCTCGGAATCGAACTCGACCCCGATATCGGCCAGCATCGTGTAGGACTCGACCTGGGGGTCGAATCCCTCCGCCCTGCCCGACAGGACCATCCGAATCCGGCTCAGTATGTTGGTCACGGAATAGCTGCCCTGAAGCGCACCGCTGGTCTCAGTCTCCGCGTCGTACCGGGTGTACTGGTCCATGGTGTCGACCAGGGTATTATACGTGCTCACCAGGCCGTCAATGGCACTCGTGATCGAGCTGGTCAACCTGGTCAGGCCCATCGTTACGCTCTCGTCCACGCCCGTCGTGTTCTTAAGCGTCAGTGTCACGTTCGGGATCACATCCGTGATCGTGTTGCTGTCCCTCTCAATCCAGTCATCGCTGGGGTAGCCGTCCACGCGAATCTGCGCATCCTGAGCGGCCTGGGTCACCGTCCAGTTGTCGCCCACATCATTAAAGCCCGTCAGGGTCGTGCCCGCCCCGATCGTAATCTCGCGCCCGCTGCCGCTGTCCTTGCCGGTCAGCACCAGGTGGTAAACGTGATCCGCGTCCACCTCGTATTCCAGGATGCTTGCATTGACCCCCGGGTTCTCCGCATCGTCGTTTATCACGTCCACAAGGTCCGACAGGGTCGAGCCCGTGCCGGTGTTGATGGTCCTAGTTACCCCGTCGTAGGTATAGACAAACGCGCCGCTCAGCCCATCGGTCTTGGTCCAGTCGGCCTCGTCGTTGAGCTCGGCGACGGCGTCTCCGGCGGTCAGCGTCTGGGCCAGTTCGCCGATGGGGCCCGGCTCTTCGGCCGTCAGCTCCAGGTAATACTGCCCGGTGTCCAGGACGACGGATGCGGCGTCGTAGCCGCCGACGGCCTGGCTCCTGACGTTGATCAGCGCCGCAACCTGATTCATCGAATACCCGGTGGAGGGGGCAAGGACCACCCCGTCGATGTCGGTCTCGCCACCGAAGTCAAAGGTGTAGGTGGCCCCGTTGCCCGTGGTGGTGAACCAGACCGCATCGGCGTCGGCCACCCCGTTGGTGTTGCGGGCGCCGGACGTGCTGGAGCCCACCGTGGAGGTCTCCGCCGCCACGCCCAGGTCGTGAACGAGGGTGTGGGATCTGGCCAGTTGATTGATCTTGACGTCGTGGCTGCCTTCGATGGCCCCGGTAGACGCTCTGGCCGCCAGAATGGTGGTGTCCGACGACGAAGCTACTACGCTCACAATATCCGAATCCTTGAGATGGCTGGCGACGCTCTCCAGGTACCCCAGATGGGCCGCGATGCTGTCAACGGCGCTGGTCTTCTCCTCCCACTGGATCTTCCGCATTTCCTGAAGCGCGATCGGCCGGGAGCTGATCGCCAGGATCCGAGTAACAAACGTGTCGGTGTCTATTCCTGAGAATACGCCTGCCAGGGCGAGACTGCTCATGTCCTTACTCCTGCCGCCAATGGCACGGGCGGCGGTCGGTGAGTTCCGGGCTCCGCACCTATATTATCGAGCGGGGCGGAGGAAACTTGAGGATTGCCTCACCGAGCCCATATCAGCGTGGCATGGCCGGCTTCATGGAAGGGACAAATGCGCTATTGGTCCGTCACCGCATCGAACAGATCATGAAGGTAGTCGCGATAGTTTCGCCAGCGCCCCACCGAGCCGGAGTGGATCCCCTGGCGGACCTGCACAAGGCTGGCTGTCCGGATGCGCCTTGTGCTTTCGTGGAAGTTCAGGCATGCCGGATCCCACGGGAGGCCGAGCCACTCGATCATGCGCCGGGCCTCACCCTGGGGGTCGGTCACGAGCTTCTCGTATTCGACCTCCAGGATGCCCGCGGGCAACACCTTGGACCAGTGGTCCATCATTCGAAGGTTGCCGCGGATGTAACCCCCAAGCCATTGCTTGTCGCAGGCCCACCTCTGTCGCTCGAACTGGACCATCCAGCACGACATAGCGATGTCGCGCGGATCGCGCCGCATGCAGATGATCCTCGCCTTGGGAAACAGCGCCACGACCAGCCCCAGAAGGATAGAGTTCCTGGGTGTCTTGTCCACTACTCGCAGTGCTTTTGCGGCCTCTGCCGGAAAGCTTCTGAGATAGTCCCGCGCCATCCTCGTTATCTCCGGGCCATCCAAGAGGCCAAGGCAGTCGACCGGCTTGAGCGAGGAGCCTTTGATCTTCGGCAGCGTTGAGAAGTAGTTGCCGATGTGCGGGCGCTCACCGATCCCGAAGACATCCCGGTGCCCCGAAAGTATGCTCTCGGCCAACGTCGTTCCCGAACGCGGCATACCCACCACGAACACAGGTTTGTCGCTGTCGAGCCCCATCTCGCAAGTCGCCCGGGAGTATTCGGGCGTATAGATCTCGATACTCCTTTCCACAATGTAACGGAAACTTTCCAGATCGTAACTCCTGCCCCTTGCGGCGAGTTCGGCTTTGGCAAGGGCGTTTGCCTGTTCCATGTGCTCAGCCGCCGCCGCATACTCCTTGCGCCCATCGAACACAGGGGCGATCATGGCGTGCAGGGTTTTCCTCTGCGTGTCGGACAGGTCAGACCGATCGCATAGAAGCCGGCTCATTCTGCCCAGTTGCTCTTGAGGCATAGTACCGCGCAGAAGTCTCGCCAGGTGACAAAGCGCCGGAACGTCGTTCGGGTCCAATTGCAGCGCTTTCCAGATGGAGGCTTCAGCTTCTTTGCGCTGCCCGAATTCCGTGTACAGCTGAGCGAGGTGCGTATGAACCATCGTCGAGGTGTCATCAAGCTCGGCGGCCCGTTTGAGATGCCGGACAGCCCCCTCCCTGTCGTCCTGCTCCAGAAGCACCCCCGCGAGGTTCATATGTGCGTTGAAATGCTCGGGATTTGAGGCAATGGCTTTCTTGTAGGCGACGGCGGCCCCCTTCAGATTCCTGCGCTTGAGCAGGGCATTTCCCTGGGAGAAAGCCTCGGCAGCGTCATTATGCCCACCGGCGCGCCCTGCGGGGCCGGAGGCGGGCAGAAGACAGCATTTCTTGTATTTCTTGCCACTGCCACACGGGCACGGATCATTTCGACCTATTCCTGAGGATACGCCTGCCAGGGCGAGGCTGCCCATGTCCTTACTCCTGCCGCCAATGGCACGGGCGGCGGTCGGTGAGTTCCGTGCTCGGCACCTCTATTATCGAGCGGACCGGAGGAAACTTGAGGATTGCCTCAGCAAGCCCATATCAGCGTGGCATGGCTGGCTTGTCCAGCCATGCTTGGAAGCAAGCACTCCCTGGAAAGCACTGCCGCGCAAGCCGGTCCGCCTGGTACTACCACGCTGCGACAGTCTGCGAGGCGCAAGTGTAATTCCTGCCCCCAAACCCCATGGCTTCGGCCGTGAGCTCAGCCGAACGGGCCCCGAGGGGGGGTAGGCAGGCGTGGAGAATGAGCCGTGGACTTGCGCGTGGATAACGTCGGTACCGTTGTGGATAACCTGGGGATATCATTCCTTGGACTAGTGCAAGTCCTTTATTATCATATAGTTAGACCCATGGAGTTGTCTCGCCAGATAGTGCAGGGGGTGCAGCCTGCCTGCCTTCCAGACGGAGACAGGTATGCCATCCCCGCAACCCACCAGGGCTTCGGCGGGAACGCCGGGTTTTCTTCTGGGCATAATCAACCCATCCCATCGGGCAGCCGATAAATAAACACGGAGGTAGCTGTAGCGACAAACCAGGAGGATCGGCCGGACGAGGGAGTAGAACCGGCCAAGGATAATTCCCGGGTAACCGCCAGGGTCCGATTCTCCGGCCCGTTCAGCGGGCAGCTTTTGCTTGCGGCTGTGCGCTTTGTCGGGCTTTCAGCGGGAAGGCCGCGGACAGCAGACCATCGTGGTCTGGTCGACAAAAGAGAGGATCTGGTGAGGAGGGCGAAAGAGTGCTGGCATACAGAAACAACATAATGTCGGCAACCACCGCACGCCACCTGAACAGGAACTATGGCGCCCTGGCCACGAGCGTGGAAAGACTTGCCTCAGGCCTGCGGATCAACAGTGCGAAGGACGATCCAGCGGGCCTGGCCGTCCGCGAGTTGATCAGGGCGGACGTGGTGATGTTCAAGCAGGCGTCCCGAAACGCCTTGGAGGGGGTTAACCTGCTCCAGACGGCCGAAAGCGCGTTGGGGGAAACGGACGAGGTCCTGATCCGCATGAAGGAGTTGGCCGAGCAGGCGTCGAACGATACGTACACTGCCGCCCAGCGGACGGGCATGGATGAGGAGTTCAGCGAGCTGGCGACTGAGGTCACCCGTATCGCCAACTCCGCGGCGTACAACGAGAAGGAACTGCTCTCGGCAGTGGGCACGACCGTAAAGATCCACCTCGGCGTGGGCGCCATGGACATCACGTCCGATGACATGACCGCCGACGGGCTGGACATCGAGAGCACCGCCGCCGTCAAGGAAGTCTGGACCCACGGGGTTTACAAGTCCAGTGCCGATGACATCTACATCCCAGCCGGCGACATCACCTCCGGCAGCGCGGATATCTTCAGCTTTGAGTTCAGCGTGGACTCAGGGGCGGTCGCCACCGACCTGGACGCCTATGCGGACACGGGTGTCACCCTGAACGAGCTGGTCGCGGCGGTCAACACCCAAGCCGGCTATGCCGCCGCAACGGCCGAGTACGACTCCGAGTATAGCGCCTACCGCCTGCACCTGACGGCCGAGACAGTCGGCGACACGACCATGACCTGGGGCGGCTCAAACCAGATTACCACCCTGGAGGGTAACGCCAACTGGGTCGGCAGCGCCCCGAGCACCGACGGCAGCGATTCCGGCGGCGACATTGACCTGTCCACCGCCAGCCAGGCTGCCGCTGCCGTGACCGCCGTGGATGCCGCGATTGTCACCAAGGACAGCTACCGCGCGAGGCTCGGTTACTGGATGACCCGCCTGACCTCAGCCGGCACGGTTCTTGACATTCAGTCCGAGGCCCTGCTGACAGCCGAATCGCGAATCTCCGACGTTAACATTGCGACCGAGACGGCGGCCATGACGCGTAACCAGATGCTCGCAAGTGCCGGCGTGGCGATCCTGGCCCAGAACAACACCATGCCGCAGTTGGCCCTGTCACTGCTCCTGAAAACGTGGGGGACATGATCCCTCGGCGGTAGTTGGAAAAACAAGAACATCTACGGGCCTGTGGTAAGTGCCCGGTAGTCAACCGGGGGCGTCGATAAGGATGCGGCCGTCGCCGTCCTTGCAGAGGGCGGTAATGCCGGGGTTGGTGCGTTCGACTTCATCGATGACCCTCATCTGCCGCTTGACGATAGCCTGCACGGTCGACAACTGGTGGGCCATGATGTCGCGCGTGGAGATCATGCCGATCGGGTGCCCGCCCCAGACGATGGGCAGATGGCGGATGCCGTTATCGGCCATGATCGCCTGGGCCTCGGTCAGCGGGGTATTCAGACCGCACGAGACGACCTTCCGGACCATCACGTCGCCCACCAGGGCGCTGATCGGGTCCATGCCTCGGGCCATCACCTTAGTCATGATATCGCGCTCCGAGATGATGCCGAGCATGTCGCCCCGGTCGTTAATGACGACTAGACACCCCACATTGTTGTCTCTCATGATGACGGCGGCGGTCTCGATAGTGGCCTCGGGCCCGGTGGTCAGAATGGGGGCATTCGTGCGCACGACCGCCTCGACATAGTGTTCCTTTGCCATGATACTTCCCTTTACCGTACCCGCCATGGGGACTGCTGCTCCCTAGCCGGTCACATGACAGGTGATGAATCAGCAATAGCGACACAGAGACACAGAGGAACAGAGACAAGAAGGCTGGCTACCTCCCTGTCTAACCTGCCGGAGGGAGGGCAGGTCTGTCTCTCTGCGTCTCTGTATCGCATGTCGTTTTCGTCCCATCAAATCAAGACTGACGAACCACTACCAGCACAGGGCCATCCGGGCCAGGCGCTCGGAGATCAGGCCTCGGCGCCAGTGGCCCGTCGCGTTGGCCCGAGC
>SDBS01005247.1_pt1 | contig 12671 bp, 28 predicted proteins | sample 2277091 | NCBI WGS metagenome assembly SDBS01 (sample SAMN10404972, study PRJNA504765) | marine sediment metagenome | isolation source: marine sediment core GS10_PC15, 163 cmbsf | place: Arctic Ocean: Southern Knipovich Ridge | collected 2010 | reverse complement strand
AAGGGCCCTCCAGCCTGGCATTCCTGATGGTGGACGACCTCGCGCTCGGGTCCCCACGTCTCGCCGCCGTCGGCGCTGATCCGGCAGAAGACGCGCGTGGACCCCAGGGGGGTATTGATGCCCACCGGACCACTGTAGACCATCAGAATACGCCCGTCCTTGAGTTTCGCGGGCGTCCCGCCGCCCCAGCAGGGGTAGTTGATATCCGGCGAGATGTCGGTAAAGCGTGGCTCAATCCATACATTTCCTTTGTCAACTTCCATACTGGGCACCTCCACGGGTTGCCAGGGGGTTGCTTCCTGGTTAGTCCAACGAATAAAGTCCCACTGCGTCACGCCCGCTGCGCTTGAGGCTGGCGCGTGGCTCTGCCGCCAGTACGCCGACACCTTCGCGATCCCGATCGTGCGCATCGAGAGCTGGTCACAGCTCCGGTCAGAGGCAGTGCCGGAGGGCTTCATCGGCCACGAGGACACGGCCAACGGTGTGAAGCTCGGCAAGACCGACCCCGGCGCGGCGTTCCCGTGGACGACGTTCCTCGATATGGTGCGCGACGCGGCAGAGCCGCCGATGCTCGGGTATCGTGAGGGCGCTGTGAAGGCGGTCTACGCGAGGAACAGCATCAACGGCCACTACTGGGTCGAGCGCCGCTATCAGGGCGGCTCGGAGTACCACACGATCAAGTTCCCAAGGAGAGATCGATGAGCAACGAACTGCGACCGTCGTGGACGGGATTGGAAACGCTGTTCTGGCGCGCGACCTACGGCGCCGTCGCGGCCGGGATCACATCGCTGCTCGGTGCGTCCGGGGCCAACACCATGACATCGGCGGACTTCTCGGCCACCGACGCTGGCCTGATGGCAGCCGGCGGTGCGGCGGTCGGCGCTGTCCTCGGCGCGATCCTCAACTGGGCGAACGCCAAGCGCGCCATCGGAGATTGACTCGCAGGTGTAGACTGACGGAGTGTTTCCTCCAGAACACGCAAAGCCTCCGCTTCGGAATCGTCTACAATAGACGAACCGAAGTGGGGGTTTTGCTATGTCACGACCACGGACGCCGTTGTCAGAACGATTTTGGACCCGTGTTGATTTCGAGGGGGGGAACGGTTGCTGGCTTTGGACCGGCCGAATATCTGAGAAGGGTTATGGTCGCGTCTGGGTTAGGGATGAAGGAACGAAGACGATCCTCGTCCGCGCTCATAGATGGATTTACGAATTCTGCATCGGCCCGATATCCGAAGGGATGCAGATTGATCATCTTTGCTGCACGCCAGCGTGTGTGAATCCTGATCATCTTGAGGCAGTGACGCCACGGGAGAACACGATACGTGGCAGGGGGCCAGGACTTCTTCGTCAGCGTCAGCGTGCTCACATCGCAATTGCAGATGCAGCACGAACCCTCATCAGCTCGGGTTACAGCGCCAAGTCACGGCGTGCTCTTGAGAACTCCGTAAAGATGCTGCTGTAGGCGCTTCGGCGGGGGTTTTGCTGTACGAAACGAGAAGCCCGGCACATTAGCGGCCGGGCTTCTCTGCGCCAGCGAGGCGAGGGGGTAGGTGCCCCGCTGACGGTCTAGGGTGAAGCGCTCCGCACAACTGCGCAGGCGTACCACTCGGCATCGTCGTACCAGCAGTAGCCCGGCACCCCACGAGGTCGCACGGCGGGCTTAGGGAAACCCGGAGAGCCGTTCAACAGCCGGTCGTCCAGACAATCAGCGCTGTGGGCCAGCTCGTGGACGGCGAGCGCGTAACTGATCGGGCGTACTCCCCAGATGATGGAGCGCCCCGTCTCTTCGTCACACCACATCGCTGTACGGGTAGAGCGTTCGTTGCCGTAGAGGTCGGTGAAGACGATCCGCTGATCAACTTCGATCACCGTCAGCATGGAGCCAAGCAAGGCCACGAGCGCGACCATGAGGGCGATCATCAGTCTGGCCTCCGTGCCCAGTCGGAATCCATGATCGTCGGTGGTAGACCGTGGGCTTCGAACCGACTGGTATGCGTTGTAATGGAGTCGTTGCAGCGGCATAGGTGGAGTCTCGCATCGTTGAAGGGTGGATCGTGGCTTTGCGGCCCCAGAACGCCGAAGCATCGCGCGCACGTAACTGCCACTCGGGGGTTCCCCAATCTATCGGCCTCCCTGAACCACGCCTCAGCGCTGTCCCACGATCGCTCCATCAGCCTGCCCGCATCTTGCTGGCGACCGCGTAGAGCCGGTCTCTCGTCCGCGTGAGGATCAGGGCCTGTTTCCCGGCCAGCTCCTCCAGCAGTTCGTAGCATGCGAGGTCGCGGTGCCCCTCCAACGGCTCGTACAGCGTCCCGCAGTTCATGCACATCGTCGCCATCAGAACCCTCCTTGACTTTCCGCACCCTACTCCTTATCATCCCCGCATGGCAAACACCTCGACAGTTCAGCCGACCGTGGAGTGCGCGTTTTGCGGTCACGAGTGGCTGCCTCGCGTCCCCAATCCGGTCATGTGTCCACGTTGTAAGAAGTACCGCTGACCGTACCCGCAGGGAGAGGACTAGCGATGCGCGTAAGCATCAACGGTGAGTGCATCGCGAACTGCCCGCCTGACGTGCCGTGGCCGCTGATCGGTGGCATCCTCGTGTTGTTGCTGATCGGCTTGCTCGTGTGGTGGACTATAGCCGGAGCGCGAGCGGAGGATGCGGCTCTCGAACAGAACATGCCCGACGCCTTCAAGCAACTGCGCACGACAGTATCCACCCTGCCAACATCGGCTCCCCTGACGAGAGCGCAGATGAACACGCTGATCAGCGCCGCCGGGCGGCGGCGGTTCTTCCCGGCAATGTTTCCGCCACTAACGCTGACCCCGCGGCAAGCGAATCCGCCGACGGTCACGTCCGCGCAACTACGCAGTGTGTTCCCGTGGTACGAGGTCGATAAGACTGGAACGATTCGCCCGGCAGAACCAGTCGTGAAGGCTGAGGACTTGGACGTGACGACCGAGCCAGTGCGGGGCTGGAAGATTATGACGTTGCCCGGCCTGACGCAGATCAGCGACCCGCTGCTGAAAGGCGGCTTCGAGATGTGGCCCGCCGCTGGGAAGCTCGCATGGTGCGGCACTGAGAGGCCTGCTGACAACTGCTTGCTCGACCCATTGTGGGATCGTGGCAGTCATGCTGCCAGCGATGGTAAGCACTGCGGCATCCACATCATCAAAGAGAAGCCGCTGGCGGCGAGCAACGCCATTGTGGAGGTGTCCGGTTCGGGCATCGTCATCGAGGGCAGTGAGGGCGTCTGGCGCGTTACGCAGGCTGCCGTGACTCGCATTCATCTGATGGTCAACGAGATCGGGCCTTGGCAGCGCACGCTCGCCGAGTACCTGAGCAACTACTACCAAGTTCCGTGTGAGCTTGAGTTGAGAGAGGAATGGAACGATGCAGTTCGGAGAGCGCGTTGGGAAGCCACAGAGGATCAAGGTGCCAGTGCGGGAGCGTACGTTACCCCGTGGACCGTCACAACCATCCCAGCCAACACCTCCGTCAGCATCCCCATCTATTACACCGACATCTCCACAGGCTGAGCCGGTGCCAGCATGACAAACCAGCCGACACCGATGTACTCAGTGGACGCGCGGGAGCAGGCCTGCGTGTGGAACGAGAAGGAGGTGACCGCATGACCGACGAACCGATCCAGACAGACTACGTACAGTTCCAGTTTCCCGACCTCCCGTTCTCAACGTTCAGGATCGCCCTCGGCACCGATGTTGAGTGGGCGATGGAGCAGGCGACGTTGCTGGCCGACGCTTTCCGTGCGGCCTTCCCTGCGGCCTCGCAGTCTGCGCCAGCAGCCGCGCCGCCTCCGGGTGCCGCTCCCGCAGCGGCCGTGCCACCAGCGCAGCCACAGGCCGCTCAGGGTGGCGGTCAGCAGCACAGTCCGTGGCCGCCGGTGGTAGTGGCGACGACGAACGACGACGGGACGCCGGCGCAGGGGTGTTCGTGGCACAAGACGAGTAAGGCAACCGGGAGCAGGCCGCGGCCGCTCAAGTACTTCGACGCCAACCCCCCGAACTTCCCGCAGCCCGTCTGGAAATGCACCGGCCCGACCAAGAAAGACCCGAGTGGCTATTGCGTGCTGACCATCCCCGTGTCCGCACCAGAACCAGCGGCAGCGGGTGAGTACTCCGTGCCGCCGGGTGAGCCGGTCTAGGAGGGCTTCGTCCCTCTCTGGGTGGGGGCCAGATCGCTGAGAAGGCTGGGGAGATTCTCGGCGGAACTTGGTTCCTACCCACAGGGGGATGAGGGAGTTGCCGGTTCGAGGCGAAAGGGAGGCCAGCATCATGCCGAAGCCCCGCGAGCCTCGCAAGTCTACCGCCGTCGGTTGCCACGCCATAACGACTTCAACCCCGTCAGCACGTCACGGCACAACCGCTGGATTCACTTCGCCACCGTGCTACGAAACCTCGCTGCCAAACGGAGGAAAGCAACATGACGCACCACGACACGCCTATGGAACGAGCAACCGCCTGTCCCTGCTGCGGTGAGGACGGCATATTCCATCGTGACGATTGGGTCGTGCAGACGGGCCAGATGCGCATCGTCACGACAGCCCAGACTCAATTGGAAGCGATGGATATCTTCAAAGAGCACGAGCTTCAGACGCTCGGGTTGGTAGTAACGGCTCGCCGCATCCAGGACGGTGAAGATGATGAGTATGCCTGCCGTACATCGCTCCTGCTCGGCCAGCGTTGGGACAACCCGGTTGGCGCGCGGATGTTCATCGAAGCAGCTGTGGCTCGCGGTATGCCCGACACGAGCGAACAAGACATCCCGTGACCCCTCTCCGCCGCACCGAGATCAAGCGCAGCCGGAAGCGCCTCACCCCGGAGTACGCCGCGCGCCGTCGTGAAGTGCTCCAACGGGACGGTGAGTGCCAGTTCTCCGACAACATTGTGAACTGCCACGTCCCTGCCGCCCGCTGCGACGTGCATCACATTCTCACCGGTGGCGGTGACGACATGGACAATCTGATCGCCCTCTGCAACGACTTCGCAAACGGGCATCACCAATTCGCGCATATGAATCGGCGGGAAGCTGAACGACTCGGCTTGCGCAAGAGCGGTAACAGGGTGTCGTCGTGAATGGCTGGTGCGCAGTAGGCACGTCCCCGTGCGCCGTGTGCCGTCAGCCCGTGCTCCGGGAGTACGGACGGCTGCTCGTGCCCGCTGACCGCGACTTCCGCTACCAGCTCCGGGAGAGCTTCGTCTACGACGCAGACGACCCGACGCACCACCACTCCTGCCCACCGTGGACACCGCTGACCACGCCGCGCATGGCAGCACCCCCGGAAGCCCGCCAGACGCGTCAGGAGCGCCCTCAGCAACCGAAGCGCACTACGGAAGCAGGTTGGCAGTGAACTACACGCGACTCGGTAAGGACGGGCTGGAGGCGCGACTTGAGGCCGGGGCAGGGGAGGTGATCTTCCGTGCCACGAACATCAGGCAGGAGCGTACGGGCGTCCACGCACAGGTGGAGATCGGGACGGCCGACGGGCCACTCGCGGACGACACCTTCAACGTCGGACGAGACGCTGACCGAACGAAGCTGGTGAACAAGTTCTACAAACGGCTCGAAGGGAAGTTCACCAAGCAGGCAGTGGTCGCCTTGAACGAAGCATACGAGCAAGTCCATCTCGAACTCGACTTCGTTGTGTTCTGTAACGGACTGTGGGCTGCTCTACTCGGTGACGACTCAGGCCAAGAGGTCGCGGGAGACGAACACCCCTCCGCCCCACCGTGGGCCGTGCCGGGCCTCGTGATGGAGGGGGCGACGGGGATGTGGGTCGGGGACGCCGGAGGGAACAAGTCCACCCTGATGCGGCTCACCGCTCAGTCTCTGCGCTACGGGGTCGCCACCGTGATCCCGGTCAAGAGCCAGGCCAACGTGATCTGGGTCAACGCCGAAGAGCCACCCGACGAACACAAGCGGCAGATGGGCAACGTCAACAAGGCCCTCGACCTCGACCGCACCTCCGACATCTACACGATCGATGCTCGGGGGTTGAGCATCCAAGACCTCGCACCGAGGGTGGAGGCGGCAATGCAGTCGGAGCAGGCAAAGCACATCTTCGTTGACTCGCTCTCCCGGCTAGCTCGCGGCATGAACCTCAACGAGAACGCCACCGCAACGCTGCTGATCGACTCGCTTGCCGGCGTGGACGCGTCGGTGACGTGGATCGGGCACACGGGTCACGAGAACCGTCAGCGCATGGCGGGCAGCAAGCACTTCGAGAACGCGGGGCGGGTGATGATCCTGATCCAGTCCCGCATCTCCGACCACCCCCGTGCACCTGAGTTGACCCGAGGCGTGCGTGCGCGGGTCTACAAGGCCAACGGTGCTGTGCCGACTGAGCCGATGTACTGGAAGTTCGAGTACCACGCGCAGTACGGGCTAGCCGAGGCAGCGATGGCGGACAAGGCCGATTGGCCGCTGCTGCACTGCGACGCACCGAGCGGAAACGATGTCTGCGGACGGCGGACGTGGGACGGGGTGACCCGTGCCGGTGTGCGCTGTTCTCGGCATCAGCAGGATGAGGAAGAGTAAATGGAACACAGAAGTACCACTGAGGCGCGGAGGGTGCTCGTAGAGAAAGTGTACGAGTTAGCAGCTACCCGAGAGTTTTTACCGTACTACGAAGCGAGCAAAGCCGTTGAGGGCGCGCTTGACGCCTACGCCGCAGCAATCGAGGCGCGGGTGCGGGATGCCACTGACGAAGATCAGCCGCTTGTGCTAACGTGAAAGGCGGACGCGATGCCAATCAAGAGCACCCGTCCGCCGTGGCACCAAGGATCTCGGTACTCAGTGCGTCTCCAAGATACCACCTGCTCCCACCACTGGATACTCGGCGACGCGATCACGCGTGGCAAGGTCGCTGGCGTGTGCAAACTCTGCGGTGCCGAGCAGCTGTTCCGCGCGCCTCAGAACCCCAAACCTCCGTCAGTTCGAAGCAAGCGCACCGCCCAATCGTGGCAGAAGCGACGCTGGCGGACGCGTGAAGGGTTGGCGCGGAGGTGAGGCCGGGATGCGGAGAGCGCACGCAAGCAGCACCGGTGACAGAGAGGCGACACCTTGCGCTCGGCTGTTTCGATGTGTACGAACACCGCTGTGTTCATCGGACGACGCGATTCTCGGTCGGGGCAAAATTCAGGGAGGGGGGACGGACTTGGACTCATGGACGGGTTTTAGGGGTTGGGGGGTAGAAGAGAGCGACAGGGGCGACGCGATCGACACGATCGCAACAGGTTCGAACCCGTCACCGACGGATCAACCGCGTCGCAAAGCTCCAACTCCACCACCCACAACCCGTCCCTGGTCCAAATCCAGTCTGAGGCGGGGTACACGGAGAACCGATGAGCACTGAGGGGGAACCGATGACCGGAGACTTCGAAGGCGAGCGCAAGGCGGTGGGAGCGCCAGCGAGGACGTGGCGGACGGATCCAGATGCCGAGCAGCAGTACATCTACGGCGGGACTGGCGAGGTTGTCGCCGTGGCCCGGCCAGAGGACGCCGCCCTCATCGTCGCAGCCGTCAACGCGCACGACGCAGCCGGGGCGCTGGCTGATGCGGTGGAGGGGTTCCGTGATTCGTATAGCAGAGACTCGATCTCGTACGACCCCGACATGGACGGGTATGAAATTCATTCAGGCCCCAACCAAGGCGAACGAATGGATGGCATCCTCCTCAGCGATGCTTACATCCGAGGTCTGGAGGGACTTGTTATCGCTCTTGCCGCCTACCGTGCAGCCACCGGAGAGGACGGAACAGATGGCTGAACTGAACAAGTACCCCGTAAGAGGGGCCGAGGCAGTGAAACGCGCCGCCGAGGAGATAGTGCGTCGCCGCAGGAAGATGCTGCTTGATCTCGCGGCCAGCGGCGTCACCGAGGAAGAGGTGAAACAGTGAACCTGACGACCTTGGACGGCCAGCCGGCAACGATGGCTGACTTCGCAGAGCTTGCGAAGGCGTGGTACGAGAAGCACGGCGAGGACGGGATGAGTGGCTGGCCGCCTGCCCACGGCCCCGGCCGCCCTCCGATTTCTTACCGTTGTGAGCGGGGGGACCATAACGACTGCAAAGGCCAGCGCATCGACGGGCACGGCTACATGCGCCCGTGCGAATGCTCGCACCACCTTTCGTGACGTCGGTGGGACATCTGTCCATGTTCACGCTCACCGCCGAGAGGCCGAGGCGATGGGGCTGCGCAAGTCCAGTGTGCGGGCGGATAAACATCCTACGTGGCACCGGGCCAACCGCGCGCAACGCTATCAAGACGCACTGCGATCACGGGCATGAGTTCACGCCCGAGAACACCTACGCGAAGCCGAGCGGTGGACGGCAATGCCGCGCATGCACGCGCTGGCATGGCCGCAACCGTGACCGGCACAACCGTGAAGTCCAGCGCGCGGGGTCGTCTTGAACTGCCTGTACTGCGGCCCGAAGCCAGACGACCATCAGTGCTCAATGGCGCGGTGGGTCAAAGACCTGCCTAGAGTGCGGGGAAGCCCTCGATCGCTGCTCCGTCTGCGACGAAAAGGATGTGAAGAAGGAGCCTCGGAACGTGACACCGATGGTCAGGAAGGACACCTGATGCCCTGCGGCTACCGACACAGCACGTTGCCAGAGGGCTGCACGGACACGGCGGAGGAGAATTGATCAATCCAGACTGGCAGGCACTTCCCGGTGGACCATTCGCAACCATCGTTGCCGACCCGCCATGGCAGTACAACGATCGCATCAACCCCGAGACGCGCGGTGCGGTCAACCACTACGCCACGATGAGCGCAGACGACATCGCCACCCTACCCGTCGAGACTGCGGCTGAAGACCGAGCCCATCTGTACCTGTGGACGACCAACGCTTTTATGGCTGAGGCGCATGAACTCGCAAAGGCATGGGGGTTCGTACCGAAGACAATCATTACGTGGGTGAAGATTAAGCAGGGCGGTGAGCGATTCGGAGATGTGCGGATCGGAATGGGGCACTATTGGCGCAACGCGACCGAGCACGTCCTGTTCTGCGTCCGCGGCAAGCCCGCGCTCAAGACCTTGCGACGCAACCAGCCTACGGTCTTTTTCGCGGAGCGCAGCCAGCACAGCGCCAAGCCACAAGAGTTCTACGATCTCGTCGAGGGGATGTCGCCCGGCCCTCGGCTGGAGCTGTTCGCCCGTACTCCGCGCGACGGGTGGGCAGTGTGGGGTGACGAAGTACGGGACTGAACGCGCCACAGCTACGGCTCGCGAGCGCAAACGATGGCCGAGCTGCTGGCTGCGGACAACGAACAACTTGCGATGCCGATGGAAGTGGCTGCATCCCGGCTCGCTGATGAGATGGGGGCGAAGTGATGGACACGGTGAAGATTTACTTGGCGACGTCGTGGAAGAACGACGCGCAGCCAGTGATGGTCGAGTTGCTGCGAACGGCAGGGTTCGAGGTCTACGACTTCCGCCACCCGCACATCGGGCCAGGTAAGGGTGGCGAGGGCTTTCACTGGTCGTGGATTGATCCTTACTACGAGGGGTGGGGTGCAGCAGAGTTCCGTGGCGCACTCAAGCATCAGTTCGCGATCGACGGCTTCTCGTCTGATCTTGCGGGGATGGAGTGGGCAGACGTTGGAGTGATGCTCTTGCCGTGCGGTCGTTCAGCGCACCTTGAGGCGGGTTGGATGGCGGGGCAAGGGAAGCCTGTCTATGGCGTCCTCACCGACTTCGGCCCCGACGACCCGCCCGAGCTGATGTACGGCTTGCTCACGGGCCTCTGCGTGGACGACAGCGAACTGCTACGCGTCCTCCGCGCCGCCAAAGACCTCCGCATCCCGGCTCGCTGATGAGATGGGGGCAAAGTGAGCATCTACGCAACGATGTGGTCGCTACATTTCCCGGTTGACGAAGGCTACTGCTTCGCTGATGAACCGGGGGCAAATGGCTGCAATTGCATCGACATCTACGCGCAGGGCGTTCCTGCTCACATCGACTACACCGGCCCCGGTTGGGACGAGTGGCTCCCTGCTCCGGTTGAGGACACCGACGGCAACATGCGCGCGGTCTTCATCTGCGGGCCTAAGACGCGGAAGGTGACTGAGCGCAACGGTCAAGAGTACGTGAACGCGCTCGTCGTGCTGTCTGGCGCGGAGTACGACTGCATCACCTTCCGCGACCTGTTCAACCGCATCACTGACGCGATCGAAGAGGCGAACAAGCCTGAGCGATTGAGACAGGAGATCGTCGAGTTGCAGGACGAACTCGCTGACATTGAATCCGCTGAGAGCCCCGTCACCGACCCAGCATCTAAGAAGGAGGAACCGAATGGCTGAGAAAGTTCGCAAACTGCCGGTCGAGGTCGAGGCGATGCAGTGGGACGGCACGCTCACACGCATCATGGAAATCGACGACTGGGCCGGTGCGCCCGCGATCAAAGATCGCATGATCAATTGGCGAGCCAGCGAGCAACGCGGCGTTCATACCGTGACGGTGACAACGCTGCACGGGCGTGCGGATGTCGAGGTGGGCGACTGGATCGTTCGTGGCCCAGCCGGTGACGTCTGGCCGGTGAAGCCGGACATCTTCGAGCAGAGCTACGAGCCTGTCCGTGCCTAACGACCCCACCAGCCCCGTCCCCGAGGCCCCGCAAACGGAGCGGCTAGAGGCTGCGCGCAAGGAATTATTCGACACCGCGATGGGCTTGTACCGCGCAGGTGAGGATAGCTGGGAGTTCAACCAACTAGTCGGGGGGTGGCCGAACGAAGTCGCCGAGCTTGAGGCTGCTGCTCGCGATGACCTGGCCGAACAGGTAGAGGCGCTGCTGGCGACCGTCGATGCGGCGGGCGACTTCCTCGAAACCGCCGCCGCTCAGAAGCACCGCGATGTGACGCGAGCGATGTACCAGCGTCTCCGTGGATCAGCCGCCGCTTACCGAACCGCCGCCACCGAGAGCACCGTAGCGGGGAGTGCAGACGATGAGTGAAGACCGAGCGCTGACGATTCTGCTCGTTCTGTTGCTGTTCGCGATGGCGTTTCTCGTGTCGCAACTGTTCCGCAATAACGAGGTCCACGAAGCGCGCATGCAGGCGCTCGACGAGATACATCGACGCGTCCGAGCTGGGCCAGTTGGAGCGGACTGGCAACGCCACTACGCCCTGTACGAGACGGTCTCGTACAACGAGATGATGCAGAAATTCTGGCGACCCGTCTCGTCATGGGAGCTTGTTGAGCGGGCCTTCCAGCAGGTAGAGGAGACGAAATGACGATCGCGACAGGCTGCCCCTGCACCTTGATCGAGCCCTGCGCGGAGGGGTGCTCGTGCGTAACGATGTTCTCTTCTGTCGGATGCGAGCGATGCGCGTGGTACGGAAGCGCAGATCAACGCCGCGCATCCGCAATTCGCATCGCCGCTGCCATTACAGAAGCAGGGCCGGAGGTGACGGGGGAAGGCAACGCTGGCGTCTCGGCCTATCTCTCTGCCGATGGGCGGCCGCTTTGTGCATATCTGCTCGCTGACGCCGAAGCATGCCTGCTCGTCGAAGGTGCAGCGATCCACCACGACTCGGAGGGCCATGCGTTCAGGGCGCCGCCAACAATAGATCACCCGCCTGATCGCCAGCCGCTCGTCGAGCAGCACTGCATGGAGCCGGGTTGCGACCGTCGTGACGCAACTCGTACGTGGGAGCACGACGACTACAACCAGGACGGCTGGTTCTGCTCCGACCACCATGAGGCCGCCCCTGCACCATCGACTCTCCCGGATGAGCTGAACGCAGCGCGGTCGGTAGTGCTGGGATGGGTACGAGCGCAAACGAATAGCACTGACGCGTCGTACACCGACGCTGAACGAGCCATCGATCGCCTCATTGCTAAGGCGCAGGCGTCGTCTGAGGTCGCGCTGGTGGCCGCACTTAGACGAGCGGGTCTGACAACCGGTGCGTACAGAGGAATCGCCGTCACTGCGACTCAAAACGACTTCACGATTGAAGACGACAAACTGATCCATCGCGCCCTGGCCCTTGAAGGGCGGGAGGACGGGTCGTGAGCTGGACACCGTTCACGGGGACGCAAACGCCGGTAGCGCGCAAGGACCACGACTGCTCATGGTGTGTTGAGGTGATCCCGAGCGGCGAGCAGTACGTCCGCTGGTCTGGGGTAGACGGCGACGACGGTGTGATTACGATGAAGGTTCATGCCGACTGCCTCGAACCATCTCGCGAAGCGGCGAGGTTCCTTCAGAGGCACGGAGCGTACCCGGACGAGTCGTGGTGCATGGAGCCGCATCAACGAGGCCGACGATGCGCTGAGTGCGACGATCTGCCCGTCACCTCCACCTCGGGGACTGAGAACGAAAGAGAGACGAGGAACTAATGCCGTACGAGTGGCCGCGTTGCCGTTGCCACGGATGGGAGTACCCCGACGCGCTGGACTATATCGACTGGGATCACTTCCGTGACGCACATCGCCGGGCCTCCCAGCAGGTAGAGGGGACGGTTCGCGATGAGTGAGCCGCGATTGGCAAAGATGTTCGAGAGTGCGGTGGGGTGGCTCGAACGCATCTGCGAGAAGTACGACCCCGAGTGAGCGAACTAGTTGCGTGTTGCATGGGTTGCGCTGTCCACGGTCACAAGCATGGCTGTACGTGCCCACCGAAGAGACGGGGCCCCCGCCCAGCG
>SDBS01005244.1_pt1 | contig 12673 bp, 9 predicted proteins | sample 2277091 | NCBI WGS metagenome assembly SDBS01 (sample SAMN10404972, study PRJNA504765) | marine sediment metagenome | isolation source: marine sediment core GS10_PC15, 163 cmbsf | place: Arctic Ocean: Southern Knipovich Ridge | collected 2010 | reverse complement strand
TTCTTTTTCATAAGCCCTAATTTAATTTTAAGTTAAACAATCTCCTAATCTGTTTCTGCTTTTTTTGTCCAACTATTTAAGGGGCTAGTACAAAACTGACTGGCGCAGGCAAGCCTAAACACTTATGTGAGGGTTGTGTTTCATTTGTATACCATATCTCTAAAATTAACATGCAATGTAAACGAAACAGAGCAACCAGAACGCCTTTATACTGCGAATATATAATTTTTTATTTTCCGGACAATACGCTTATATTTGTATTTAATACCGCTATTGACAATAGAATAATACGTTAGGCGGTAATGGCTGAAGCCATACACACTGGAACCAATTCCTGTAAAGTTTTCGTAGTAAGTTTTACGTCCAATAAATCAAATATAGAAAGGATCATTTATCATGCAACATTACATAACTCGATTTTTTGTTTTGCTTGCTTTCGTCACCTTCGCGATAAGCTGTCATCAGAAAGCCACTAAAGAGCAACCAGAACATCCACCTGCAGCTACAACCCAACAGTATCATGAGATAGTAGTCGAAGCGGCGTGTGGGGAGTGCCAGTTCGGACTTGCAGGAAACGACTGTGAGCTCGCAGTCCGTATTGACGGGAAAGCTTATTTCGTAGATGGCTCTGGAATTGACGATCATGGTGATGCCCACTCTGACGATGGCTTTTGTAATGCAGTGCGGCAAGCACGTGTGCAAGGTCGTGTCGAGAATGGTCGATTCATTGCTACATCGTTCGAATTACCCCCCAACGATGAATAGTAGATACACGCAGAGCCCCCAACATGACATTCTGATTACAGCAATTAGGCGCAGTGGTTAGTATATGAAAATGTAGCCGATTACGTGGCAATTCACTATCAGGTTATATAAAGGTTGAATCGGGCCCAGAAGGAAATATGAGGAACTTACATTGGTAATAAGTAACAGGTTTTTATTTCCCTACCAGGTATTTCACCCCCTCCAGTACCATATCCACATGATTTGAGTTGATGTAGATGTGGGTGGATACCCTAACTCCCCTGGTATTATCACGGTCTCTTCCAATGGTCCGGATAACAATGTTATACTTCTCGCGAAGATAATTTACTAGGGTCTCCGGTTCCACCCCTTCGACCGAAAATGCTGTCAACCCGGCACTCAAATAGGGTTCCATTGGGGTAAGTAATCTAACTCCAGGGATTGTTTTTAACCCATTTTTCAAGTATTTGGAAAGCGCTTTTATTCGTCTATCAATCCTTTCACGTCCGATACTATTTTGGAAATTCATCGCTTCACTCAAGGCAAAGTATAATGGATCAGCTCTTTGTCCGAGCGCTTCAAATCGGGAGGCAGATTCTGAATTATCCCAACCAGAGGAAGCGATAGTTGGCCAAATTTTATCCTGCGCCTCCTTTTTTACATACAAAACACCACATCCTGTGGGGGCCCCTCCCCATTTATAGGGACTGGAAGCCCACAGGTCAATACCAAGTTCTTTGACATCCAGGTTTAACATTCCGAAACCATGAGCACTATCGGCTGCAACAAGGATATTCCTGGAATGTGCAAGCTCACAGATCTCCTTTAAAGGGAAAATTAAACCGGTAATAAATACGGTGTGGCTGATGCTGATTACTTTAGTCCTTTCCGTGATTTGCTTTTCGAATGAGTCGATTATTTCATCGACATTTTTTGGTGGAGACCCTATCGGAACTTCAATTATCTTTATTCCATATCTTTTTTCTTTCATCTTCCATGGATAATATCCGGCAGGATGCTCCATTGTTGTAATTAATACTTCATCCCCCTCCTCCATGTCCAATCCTCCAGCCATCAAGTTCATTCCTTCCGTTGTATTCCTGTTGATGGCAATTTCATCCGGGGAAGCTCCAATAAAGTTTGCTAATTTATTCCTTACCTCACCCTTTAGTGAAGGAAGAAAATTGTATGAGTCATATGGATTGGTTGCCTGTACCTTGAAGTATTTCATCAATGTATTGAATACCGGTTCTGGCATCGGTCCAAGTGTTCCGTTATTCATCATAATCAGGTCATCCTGAAACAGGAAATGCTTGCTGATGGCATCCCAGTATTTTCCATCGGGGGATTCCTGGAAGAGATTATGGTTCAGGTCGCCAATACTGGCATAAATCTCAGCGTTCAGTTTGTTCAGGGCCACCACAGACATGGCGGAAGCCCCTGCAAAATACTCAAGAAACTTTCTTCTGTTCATGATGCATATTTCAATGGGTTTATAATTAGATCAAACATGTTCGTTTTCAAATCAAAATGAAATAATTAAGTTTAAAGTTAAATCATACTTTTGAACTAGTCAATTTTATCTACTTCAATGATTTGCTTTTTCTGAAATAATGCTTTTGTAATATTCACTGTAAGTGAAGGGTATTTGCTTTCTATCATCATAAAACCGGCCGAAAGCCAATCGGTTGCCGTCCAGGTAAATCCTTCGTGAAAATTAATTCCATCAAAGCTTACAAATGCTGTATATTTTTCTTTGAACGTAAAAGATAGATTTCCAATCCCGTAGATTTTATCAAGCTCTGAAGCAAGTGACGCAATTCCAACCGAAGCCGCAACAGCAAAATTTTCGGAAAACTCTTTAGATTTTAATAGTTGCATATAGAGTGATTGGTCGCTCCTACCGGTACGAATACTGCCTGTTCCTAAAACAATTCCGGGTCGCCAACTCTCTTCATCTTGTTCTAAGGGCTGCAAACGGGCATTCCAGATTATTTTTTCGGCATTCACAGCATAACCTATTCCTGCATCAAACCAATTGAAAATTCCGTAGCGTAAATTTATTATGCCTTTTTCCTCCTCTGCCGTAGGCATATATAATCCCTGTAAAGAAATGATTTTGGGAGCCAATAGAGAACCGTCAATGGTTCCTGAACAGGCCGGACAATTAGGCCCACAACCCTGAGCGCTTACTTCATGGACGGCTAATGCTGTAAGAATCATCAAAATGCTATATATTTTCTTCATTTCATGGGGTAATTAAAGAATTATCAAAGCAGACATTGTTAGGCTAATAAAACTAGTAAATAACAATTCCCAGTTTGTCTACAATATTTATTCTACCCAACCCGCATTGGCATAACTAACTGCCCATTAGCCTTTTGATTAATGTTGTTATTTAGACATAATTTTTCAACCCTATGATTCTTGGAATAGTAGAACCCAAATCCCCAAGTTAATGGGGAAATGGATTTGTGGTATGTGAAAAGTATATTAGTTGCGTTGCACAATAGCTAATTTACAAACTACAAAGTGTCAACCAAAGTCCGAATTATTTTAGTCCCTTGCTTCAACAATAATTAGAAATATAACTGAACTAACCAAAGTTAGTGACACTCCAACAATAGAATATATAATAGTCCAGAATAGACTGCCGGCCTGTAGATTTGCTGAATAGATTATAAAAGCAATACAGTTCAAAAACAACAAGAAAACTGGAATACCAAAAGTCAAGAAAATCATAGTATTAATTAAAGCAGAATTTCTATTTCCTGGACTTGGTCTTAACCAGTACATTACGGGATAAAAATAAATAAATAACCAGAAGTTAATAAGATACTTATGGTTCCAACAACAACAAACTTGAAAGTGAATTTAAGCAATTACATGGATTAGTGACATTGTTTGGTTGTAACTAATGTTAGTCTTCCAACTAAAGCGAAATATTCTATCATGAAGTTAAATCATTTTAATTCTTAAATAATCCTGTGTTTGGATTAGCTTTGCGTTTCTTCAATACTCCCAATCGGTTAAACAGTATACCAATTAATAACAATAAGAGCCCAAATAGAACCCTCACCACATAATCAATCCCTAATGATGGTGTATGCTCTCTCCCAGATAGGGATGGTTTTTTGGAATAAGTGGGATTCTTCCTAAGGATCTGCTGACAATAAAAATAAACAAACCTATAAAACCGGCAAAAACTCCAACTTCAATGAATCCTATGTTAAATTCACCCACTGATCCAGGCATAATTTGCAAATACAGATCCACCCATTGCCCAATTATCAGGATTATACAGATAACTACTAATATTAATTTATTAGAGTTTGTTTTTCCTGGCAGCAATATTATAAAGGGTATAACCCAATTCAAAATAATATTCAGAAAGAATAATGTTCTCCATTTTCCTTCAGTTCGTACTACGTAATATATTGTCTCTTCCTGAATATTTGCGAACCAGATTAACATATATTGAATAAACCATAAATAAGCCCATATAACGCCTAATATAAAGAGATATCTGGAAAAATAGCGTAAATGAGCTTTGTTTAGATCCCTAAAACACCCATTTCTATTAAGAAAAATTACAATTAGTGTTATAATGGAAACTGCATGGTAAAATCCTGAAACAAAATTCTTGACTGCAAAGATAGTACTGAACCAATGCACATCTATGGACATGATTAAATCAAATGTCAGCAATGAGAAGGTAATTGCCAGAATGAATATATATATCTTAGAGTACTTTTCACTTTTATGAAAATATTTCAGATTGCTTTCATGATCCTCCATTAAAGAAGTTTTTCTTAACAGCGTGGTCATTAATATCCATAATGCAAAAATGATGACTAACCTGATAAAGAAAAATGGAACGTTTAAGTATGGAGATTTATGTTCTATTTCTGGACTAAGCTCTGCCACACCGGGAATTGACCAATGATATATTGAGTGCATTCCAAAAATTAAAAACAGGATGATAATAGCAGCAAAAGGCATATACATGCCAATGGCATGAGGAATTCTTATAAACATTGCCGACCATCCTGATTGCGTAATATATTGTATTGCTAAAAAAAAAGTTGCACCAACTATAATTGAAATGAAGTAATAGTTGTTCAATAAAAAGTTAGCCCATGTTCTCTCAGGGCTGATAAAGAGTCCTAATCCAATAGTGATCAGTCCAAGAATAATAATTCCAAGGATTATTGATTTAAACCTAGGTGAAACAGAATAAAATTCTTCCATTACTGTGCATTATTTAAATTATTTTTTGAAAGCTCCTGTTTTATATATAGAATCACTTTCCATTTATCTTCACTCCGTATTAAAGAAGCAAAGGGTCCCATAATGGCCGATCCCAGAGTTATAATATGGTACCATTCTCCATCGGGCCTGTTCAATATTACTTCTGTTATCAAAGAAGGAGGTTCTGATGGATACTTACCATTTACGTACAGGTTCCCATCCCCTCTACCATCAAATCCGTGACAATTGGCACAAAAAATATTATATTCATATTTACCGCGAGCCAGGTTTTCCTTATTTTGCTCAATGGGGTTAATTAACTCCTGGCCTGCTAATTCCATACCATCTGGTGTGTCTGGATATTGATATGGAACCATGTTTGTAGGAATCGTCCCTTTTACAGGTGGTTGGGCCGTTTTTCCATCTTTGAAAATCGGATTTGGAGCATAAGTCTCATAGGCTTTTGAGTAAACCATATCAGGGGTATATTCATATCCTCTGGAGTTTCTATCCGTATCGCATGAGATTTGAATCTGGCACACAACAATTATTAAAGTGATTACAAGATATTGTAATAACTTTTCCTTCATCCTCAACTTTATTGACGATAAGAATATATTCTTTCGAGACAGAAATCTATTTTTAAACATTTTAGTCTTTTTCTATTTTTCCAGAACTTTAACCGCTCCCTGTTCTTTTAAGATGGAATTAAGTAGTTTAATTTCGTCGAATGACATTTCCGGCTTTTTATCAATCATTATAACAAAAGCATTGTCTGTTATTCCCGGATCATAAATTTTAACTTTTTTACCAGGATAAAGTTTTGACCTAATCAAAAATGTAATAACTGATAAAAACACACCGAAGAATATCATCATTACAAAACTAATCAGGATAAAGGAAGGTATTGAATGGAGTGGTTTGCCTCCAAAAATTAAAGGGTAGCTCAGAACAGAAGCCCAATATAAAAACAAGTAGGTAGCTATTGCTCCAAATGCAGAAAACAGGAAAGTGGCTAAAGGAAGCCTGGTTTTTCTCTTTAAAATTTTGAAAACTTCATGTACCGGATAAGGTGTAAATACTTCACTAATTTCCATCTTCTCATCCTGAAGCCTTCTCAGCGCTGATATCAGTAAATCTTCATCTTCGTAAATACCTAAAATTGCTTTATTCATTGGTATAGCATTTAAATATTATTTTTTTACTTTATATTTCAAAACCCCTTTTACTTCATGTATTGAGATCATAGGCAGATATCTGAAAAATAGTAATATACATAGTACAAAGAACCCAAATGTTCCAATAAATAATCCGATCTCTACATTTGATGGAGAGTAATCAGTCCAATTGGACGGGAAAAAATCTTTGGTCAGAGAAGTAACCACTATAACGTACCGTTCAAACCACATTCCAATGTTAATGCATATTGCAATAATGAATACAATTATTAGATTCTTTCTTATTTTCTTGAACCAGAAAAGTTGCGGCAGGATAGCATTGCTAACTAGCATTACCCAGAAAGCCTTATTATAATCTCCAGTAACTCTATTATGAAAAAAAGTAAACATTTCATACTCATTATTAGAGTACCAGGCAATAAATATCTCTGTAGAATATGCAGTCCCCATTATCAAACTAATGAAAACAAGAATTTTACATATAGCATTAAGATGTGAATCAGTTATATAATCATTTAATTTATATATTTTTCTTATTATTATCATTAAAGTTAATACCATTGCAAAACCTGATAGGATGGCTCCCACAACAAAATATGGTGGGAAAATAGTAGTATGCCAACCGGGCAAGATTGATGTTGCAAAGTCCATAGCAACAATTGAATGAACTGAAACAACCAGAGCCGCAGTCAAACCTCCAATAAGCCAGCATAATGTTTCATACCGCAACCAATCCTTAGATGAGCCTATCCAGCCAAAACTAAAAAACCCATATACAGCTCTTTTGATTTTTGAAGTTGTCCGGTCCCGAATGGTAGCCAGATCCGGAATCATCCCTACATACCAGAAAAGTGCGGAGGCCGTTAAGTAGGAAAAAATGGCTATAACATCCCAGAATAATGGAGAGTTAAAATTTAACCATAAAGGGCCTCTGGTATTAGGATAAGGTAAAATGTAAAACCCATCAAATAATCTGCCAATATGCAGAACGGGGAAATGAACGGCGCAAATCACAGCTACCACTGTCATTAATTCGGCAGCCCGGTTTATTGAGGTTCTCCATTTTTGTCCAAGGATCAATAAAAAGATCGAAAAAGCAGTACCTGCATGTCCTATCCCTATCCACCAGACAAAGTTTATAATGGCCCAGCCCCAACTAACCGAATTATTTAATCCCCATGATCCAATACCATCTTTTACTGTGACAGATACTGCCCAGGCACCGTAAGTTAAAGCCACAAGGCATAATAAGAAAACAAAATACCACCATAAACCGGGTTTCCTGTTTAATGGAAGACAAATATCCTCAGTTATCTGATGAAGGGTTTTGTCACCTGTGATTAATGGTCCTCGGATCTCAGTATTATACATTTTATAATGTTTACAAGCGAGTTAAACTTTTTTCATCCTTCCATTAGTTTGGTTTCGTACTTTTAAAAGATAACCCACAGACGGTAATATGTGTATTTCCTCAAGTAGATGGTAATTCCTTTTATCCTCGAATTTCTTTGATATATTGCTGTTTTCTTTATTCAGATCTCCGAATGTTATTGCTTTTGCCGGACATGATTGCAAACATGCAGGTTTTATTTCATCATCTCCCAACAATCGGTTTTCAAGTTTTGCTTTTACTTTACTTTCCTGAATCCTTTGAACACATAAAGAGCATTTCTCAACAACACCCTTTGACCTTACAACTACGTCCGGATTAAGAACCATTCTTCCGTAATCAGAATTAAAGTAAGAATCTATTGTTTTGGATTCGGTATATGCATACCAGTTAAACCTCCTAACCTTATATGGACAATTGCTCATACAATACCTGGTGCCGATACATCGGTTGTAAGTCATATGATTGAGACCCTCATAACTATGCATGGTGGCTGCAACAGGACAAACATTCTCACATGGTGCATTATCGCAATGCTGACACATAATTGGTATTTGATAAACCTGAGGATTGTCTGCAGAATCAGAATAATACCTATCGATACGAATCCAATGCATAATTCGTCGTTTCCGCACTTCCTCCTTTCCAACAACAGGAATATTGTTTTCTGCCTGGCAAGCAATTATACAGGTTCCACAACCAGTGCAGGCATTAAGATCTATAGATAAACCCCAGTGGGAACCAACATGAACGGGTTTATTATAAAGGGATACTGCCCCTTCTTGCTGTTTTAAATGCATTTCATTTCCTGATGAGGGATTTATAATATATTTATCCAGAGTCGTCTCCCTGACGATTGGCCTGCCTTCCATTGAATGATGAGTTTGTGTTAAAGCCAGTAAATGTTTTTTGTTTGTCTTAAGAAGATTGATGTAATTTCTATATTGAATATCCCCTTTTCTAATTCTACTTAATCCAAAAGCATTTATTCCAACATTATTACCCACTCTACCTGCAATATTCCTTCCATAACCTAATGGAATGGAAATCGTTTTATACGCTTGCCCTGGCTGTACCAATACCGGTAGCTCTATTTGTTCAAGACTTGAACCAACAGCTACAATATCACCGGTTTCCAGTCCTATTTCAGTCGCATTGCGAGGTGAAATAGAGACATAATTATCCCAGCAAACTTTGGAAATAGGGTCTGGCAGTTCCTGTAACCATGGATTGTTTGCCTGTTTACCATTGCCCAGGGCAACATTTTCATAAAGTTGTAATTCAAGTTCCCCTGTCTCAGTCTTCTGAAACACTATCTCCTCTATTGCGGTTTGTATAATTGAAACATTTAGCTCACGCTGACGTTCTGGAGATTTAACCGAAAGAGTTTCAAATACACCATTTTGCAAGCTTTTTATCCAGAATTGTTTAAATCCGGATTCCTTTGCTTTAAATTCATTTTGTAATGGATAAATACTGTTCTCCCAATATTGCTGGATATAATCCAAATAATTAATATCCTTACCCGCCCATTTAAGTAAACTTTCCTGAGAAGAACGGGTGTCGAATAGCCGGTTAATCGTTGGTTGAACTAAACTGTAAAACCCTTTTTTAGGCTCGGCATCATCCCACGATTCAAGATAATGATTATCGGGGCAGGCATAATTTACTAAGGAGGTGGTTTCGTCCACTGTCCCTGAGAAAGATATTGACAGCTTTAAGTTCTTAAAGCCATTAACAAATCTGTCTGCTTCCGGATAATCATATGCAGGATTAACATTATTAATAATCAATACGTCAAGTTTGCCTTCTTCCATTTCCCTGACCAAATCATCCATATCCTTATCTATGCCCTGTTTTGTGTAAAGAGGTGTATTCAGGTCTATTGTTTGTCCATAATTTTCAAGTAATGCGTTGATAGCATTTACCATTGTTTGTATACTTACATCATTGCTACCTGATAATACAAGCGATTTACCCCTTGCTGTCCATAAATCCTCAGCAAGAAGTCTTATGTTTGCGGGTGAACCTGGAATATCATTAATAGATCTTCCTGAAAATCTTAACAACTCATTATACAGGTTGATCAGAATGATTCCCTCTTCGGATGGTTTAATGGGAATTCTTTCATCTGCATTACTTCCTGTCAGGGATAATCCTGTTTCAAACTGAATATGCCTTGACATATTTTTTTTATCATCAAGTTTTCTATTTTGAACATATTGATCCGTGAATTCAATTGGAGAAAGCCATGTACCAAGAAAATCTGCACCAAAACTTACGATAATCTCAGCGCGATCAAATCTGTAGCCAGGAATAACTTTCTGATCAAAAGAATTTATATTTGCCACCAATATTGCGGAGGCTGATATTGCATCATAATAAACAATTCTTGTATTTGGATATGCTTGTATGAAATCTTTGTACACTTCTTTAGTTGACGGACTAATTATAGTGGAAGATAAGATTACTGTTTTTCCTGACTGGGCATTTACAGACCGCAATAGCTGCATAACATTTTCATCAACACGTTCCCATGCTATTGTTTTCTTATTATGAAGAGGGCCTTTTAATCTTTCCGCCTCGTCGTAAAGGCTTAAGATTGATGCCTGCGCCCTGGCATTTGTTCCACCTTTTGTTACACTGGATTTTATATTTCCTTCAATCTTAATTGGCCTGCCTTCCCTTGTTTTAACTAAAATGCTGCAATAATCGTTTCCATCAACATATGAAGAAGCATAATAATTTGCAACACCCGATTCAACTTCTTCAGGTTTGATTAAAAATGGAATAGCTTTATTTACAGGCGCTTCACAACTTGCCGCTAAAGTAGCAGCAGCTACACCATATCCACAAACTCTTAAGAAGTCTCTCCTCGTAACATTGCTTCCGGATGACAAATCCTCTGTATTATCTACAAAAATATCTTTTTTAGATTCATCCACATTCTGACCATCCATTACCCCCGGTAGCTTATCTTTCTCTTCAATACTTTTCCAGTATTTTTTCATATTTAGTCGAAATTATTTATTTAGCAGTCAAAATCAGGCAAGCTTTCATTTAATCTTTTAAGTGCCAGTCTGAATTATTAATAATGACATGCCTGGCAATCGTTGGCGCCGATCTTGTCCGGTGTAATCTTTCTTAATAAGCCTCGATTCAGATCATTCTGGAGTTCATAATGTTCTGAATAAAACTTGTTTTCTTCAAATTGAACTTCGCCTTCTCTATGGCATTTTACACACCATCCCATTGAAAGGGTTGAATATTGCCGGGTGATATGCATCTCTTCAATATCTCCATGACAAGTCTGGCAATCGATTTTCCCAACACTTACATGTTGAGCGTGACTAAAGAAAACATGATCGGGCAGATTATGGATTTTAATCCATTCTATAGGTTTTTTGTTTTCAAAAGATTCTACAATCTTGTTGATCTCAAATTGACCGGTCAGGCTGCCAGATTCAATTTTATTATGGCAAATCATGCAAATATTTGTAGTAGGTATTCCTGATTCTCTACTAAATTCAGGGCTATTATGACAAAACAAGCAGTCAATGTTGTTTTCTTTTCCATGAATTTTATGAGAGAATTTTATAGGTTGATCCGGAGCATAATTCTGACTCAAACCTATATTTTTAGCATTGGTGAAAAGTGAACTACTTATCAATATCCCGGTTGTAAGAATCAAAATTACATTTATCTGCTTATGTTTAATTATTTTTGCAAACAGTAAATCAAATAATGAGAACATCATAACCAGGCACATGCTGATAAAGAACAAAAATTTTACAGGCAATTTTTTTTGCACCTTCAGGCCGGTCCTCTCAATTGATTGTAAAAAAGCGGTTATATAGAATGTCTCATCATCGGTTAATCTGGCGTCATCCAGAACCTCTTTCATTTTATCGGAAACCGGATTGATCAATAAATCGGCTATATCAGCATCATTCCTTTGAGAGAAAACTGTCGCAATATCAAAGGCAGACGGATTCCAGTTTAAAGAATCAATTGTAGAGGTATTATGACATTCAATACAGGCCTGGACGTTGTAAGTAAAAGGAACTGCCCCTTCAAATAATTTCTTGCCTTTTTCTATCTCTTCGTCAGTTATTCTGGCTGAGAGTGATTTTTTATGAAATTCCAATATTGCATCCAGTTTTTTCTCAATTGATTCAAACCTTTCCTCATACTCTTGTGCTTCTAAAACCTCCCCTACAGTAACCTGAATCGCGTTTCTTAGGTCCTGGATATTTCCAACATCAAGTGAATCATTAATTTTTGAAGGCACTTTGGTTAGATTTTTATTAAAACTTTTAATATATGCAAGCATAGCCTTAATTTCTGATACAGAAAGATCATTATCAGGCATATTTTGTTTCTTATTATTTTCAAAAGAAGCCAATGCCTGGGGATCCCCACTTTCAATCATGGTTTTAGATGAAAGAATAAATCTTATCAACCAATCTTCAGAAAATTTTTGTTCAACACCCAGAAGATCAGGTCCTTTCATGGCTCCTTCACCGATTGAATGGCAATCTGCACAAAGTTCGTCAAATTGTTCTGCAGGATCACTCTGAGCATAAACAGTTTGAACATTCAAACTAAATAAAGTTATACCCAGGAATAAAATGATTAATGATTGAACCTTGAATTCCAAAATATTTCAGGTTATAATATTATCCAAAACATTTAGTCAGGAGTATTTCAGGAAGAATATTGTTTCTATTCTTAATTTTTTTCTTCAAAAAACTGAGAAAAAGTTCTGATATAATTAATCACCGACCAAATTTCTTCTTCGTATAAGTCTTTCTTCAAAGGAAGCATATCATTCCTTCCTTCAGAGATTTTCCAAAACATGGAACCATCACTTTGTTCCACACTTGTAGGATCAGTAAAATCAGTTGACGAAGTTGATAAATCCGGAGCCTCTACTCCTTGTCCATCACCATTTCTGCCATGACATGAGCGACAAGCTTTCCGGTAAACCAGTTTTCCTTCAGCAATGGTTTCTTCATTAACCGGAATAGGATTTAACATATCATCTGCAGATGCTGGAGCTACCCATTTTGAAGTATCAATATCCTGTGCAATTTTGAAAAAGGAAATT
>SDBS01005243.1_pt1 | contig 12674 bp, 9 predicted proteins | sample 2277091 | NCBI WGS metagenome assembly SDBS01 (sample SAMN10404972, study PRJNA504765) | marine sediment metagenome | isolation source: marine sediment core GS10_PC15, 163 cmbsf | place: Arctic Ocean: Southern Knipovich Ridge | collected 2010 | reverse complement strand
GTATAAACATTAAGATTTGATGAAGTATTTTCATAAATCTTAAGCCTTCCGCTTATTTTTGAAAATTCGATTGTCATTAATTTGTAAATAATGTCATAATTTGCACCATTACTATTCCTGGTTGTTGAAAAACAAAGAGGAAATGTTTCTCCCAGAGTGGGAATATCGGAATTGTAATCGTCAAATTCAGTATTAAACTTTGTAAGATTTGTTGGTGTTTCAGGGAAACTCCCTGTGAAATATTCATATTTTGGACAGGCAACAAAAACAATCAGCATTAGCCCAAATAGTAAAATATTCCTAAAGGATATTCGATTTTTCATGTATATCATTTTTTTTATAAAGAATAACTTGCTGACTATAACAATACCGGCATCAGGACCCTGCTTCCGGCTCAGCCACTTTACCCATAAACATAATTGCCCTGGTAAATTTTTCCTTTATAACAAAAACAAAGGGATGATCGGCTTTGAATTCATTTGATGGGCCAATGCTGGTTGTAACGCTTACTGAAGTCACAGCAGCAGCCTCTGTTCCTTCTTCATTTACCTCAATAAATGTTTTGTGTTTTACCGAGGATATATACAGATAAACATCAGGGTTGATCTTTGAAAAATCAGCACTGCCATTTGGGTCAAAAGCAATTTCCATTCCCAGTTGTGAAAGAATCTCCTTAAGTTCTTTCTCAAATTCAAACTTGAATTTTGGCAAATACACATCAAAATCCGGCCTTTCGTAAAAACCCTCCATCCATGTTTTCCACTTATCATTGTTCATATTGCTTACAAGACTGTCAATTGAAACTCCTGATTGTGGCAACATCACTATCATGCTGTAATTTCCCTGGCCATAAGGCAGTTCAACAGCATGAAAAAGATCATTTGAGTAGTAATTAAAATCCCCTTCAATCATCATCATTTCCACATCCCCGAGGAAGTTGCCATGTTCATTATAAAAAGGCGCCTCATGAGTATCATTTTCATCAAACTCATATTTCCATGTTCCTTTAAAATACATGGCATTTATCAGGAACATAACATCCAGGGGATCTATCTGCTCAATGATTTTATCAATTTTATCATGTGTTTTATCAGAAACCCACCGGTTGATGATATCAACAGATGCAGGATCGGAAAAATTCAATTTTGCTACCTCAGCATCGTAATAGGTTTTATTGATATTCAGAAAATCCTCTTCCACATAAAAATCATCGCGGTACCATATTGAGTTGGCAATTTCCATTATCACCTTGGGGTCAACACTAAGCAATGCATCTAAGAGGCTTTGATAAGATTTATTTATATCCCCGGTGCTGAGACCCTGAAGGTGCAAGGTATTTTCCATTGCTTCTTTTGTTTCACCATCGGCACCATTATAAGTCATTGCCAGGGCGATAGCAATGCTCAGAGGAGAGATCATTATATTCTTTTCATCTTCTTCACTCTGTAAAATTTCCTTGAAAATTTCGAAAGCAAATATATTGTCTGCTTCAAGCAGCGACAATGATTTTTGATCCAGATTAATTGGTTTCGGTCCCGGAAGCTGGCCGGGGTTTTTCTGACATGTAGTAAACAGCAGGAAAGGAATTAGAAGGAATATGCTTTTTATGTTCATGATGCTTAATTTTTCGGGATGATTGACTTAATTCGTTATTTAGATAGAATTTAAAAATCACTAAATAAGCCATGTTAAAACGGTACAAATTTTATGCCAGTATTTTTCAATCATAATTCAGATAAAATTCTTAAGCTTAATGAATTCATTGAATTATTTGAGAATGGGGGGTTTTATTCTTTTCAAAGAACGCAACCTTTTACAGTACTCAATCATCAATGAAATGCGAAGTTCTTTGAAGAAAGCTTAAAATGATTAGAAAACTTTGATTTTTAGGTCTAATTTTTGCATATTAATGCGAAATTACAAGCCTGAGAATTGGAAGCAAATTTACATCAGTTAATCAAGGAGTGTATGCTGGGGAACCAGCTTGCACAAAGACGCCTGTATGACAGGTTTTCCTCTGCTATGTATGGGATTTGCCTGCGCTATTCAAGAGACGCTGATGGGGCTAAAGATATTTTGCAGGATGGATTTATAAAGGTTTTTGGAAAATTAGAGCAATATAAAGCTCAGGGATCATTTGAAGGCTGGATGAGGCGGATATTCATCAATACTGCACTTGAGAAATTCAGGAACAAGATACCAATTCTCACTATTGATGAGAAACTGGAGATTCCCTTAGAGATTATTCCTGATACGGTTATTTCGGAACTTGCTGCAGCAGAGTTGCTAAATATGGTTCAGGAATTATCCACCCAATACAGGTTGGTTTTCAACCTGTATGTGGTTGAAGGATATTCGCACAGGGAAATTGGTAAAACACTTGGAATTTCAGAAGGCACGTCTAAGTCAAATTTATCAAGGGCCAGAAATATTTTACAGAAAAGGATTATCAAACTAAGAACAATAGAAGGCAGGAGAAGAGCTGGGAATGAGGGATAAGGAAGAACATATAGACAAGATATTCAGGAATGGATTGGCTTCTTATGAAGTAAATCCTCCTTCTGATATGTGGCCAGCTATCAATGAAGGCCTGTTTCATCGTGTTTTCAAGAATAAACTATTACATTATTTTCTCGAAGCTCCAGCCGGCGTATGGCCGGTGGTTCGTGCAGGAATAGCAATTCCAGCCAGGCCACATTACCTCAGGATTACCGCTGCTGCTGCTGTAATTGCCATATTACTCAGTGGTTCCTGGTGGGCTGTCCAAAGAAATTTCTTCAGCCCTGATCCGGATCAGATAGCACAGACAGAAATTCCTGCTGTTACTCTCCGGGATTCTCCCGAATCAGGAGCAGATCTTGTTAAGGGCATTGAATATAATTCACCACTAATTGCCAGCCCAGGGAATAAATCACCGGTACTTTTAGCAAATAATTCACTCCTTGCTGTGAATGCCGGGTACTTTGCATCCGGAGATGCCCACAATACTCTTCCCGTAGAAACCAATGAATTTTCTCAAAATGCTTTTTTGAAACCTGCAGGTATTACTGCTGATATACTTCTTACTGACCCCGATGTGGACCGGTATTTCTCAGTAGTGGAAACAAAATCCATTTTGAATTTTTCTGATTTTTCTACTGCTGGTTCTTATTCTCTGATTGCAATGAGCCAGGCACAAAAATCTGAATCTTCCAGGTGGGCTGTGAGTGGAAATGTTTCTCCCTTGTTTTCTTTTCGTTATGCCAAAACGGAATCCTCTGCTGAGGGATTGAATTATTTTTATGAAAAAGAATCCGGGATTATATCCTATTCTGGTGGGGTGAATGCAGTTTATAATCTAAAGAAAAGATTATCTATACAGACTGGAGTTCAGTTTTCAAGAGGAGGTCAAAGGATCAATGATGTAATATTCTATCAGGATATTCAAACCGGCCGGCTTTTGAGTTCGGGAATATTCAATGAGAATATACCCTATCCATTTGAGACCTCTACAGGCAGGGTTACATCAGGCGATTACGTACATTATATTGCAGATTTCAAACTTGTTGATGGGGATCTCTATACCGGGGATCTGATAGCCAGACCGGAATTTGAAAATTATGAGGCCCTGCATACTTATCTTACTCAAAATCTCGAATTCGTTGAGATCCCTGTAATACTAAAATATAAATTGGTAGACAGAAAGCTGGGAATAAATGTACTTAGCGGATTGGGTGCCAGCTTCCTTGTTGATAATTCAGTGTATATGAATTATATGGGAGAGCAATTCCCAATTGGCCAAACCGAAAATCTCAGGGTGGTAAACTTAACAGGTACCTTCGGATTTGGTCTGGAATATTCTGTAAACAGAATGCTTTCCCTGAATCTTGAACCTACCTTTAAGTATTTTCTGAATTCACTGAACACAGAATCACATGTAAGTTCACATCCATATTTCTTCGGAGTTTATTCCGGTGTGAGCGTATCTTTTTAATTCAACTCTGAACCCATCTTTTTATATCTGCCTGAAAACAGGTTGCCAAATCCTCAAGTTCTAATTGTACTGGTTAAACTCTGTTGATATTCTAATCTTAATTTCAACAAGTTGCATAAAAAGAACTATTTTTGCAAAACTTAAATTTTAAGAATGAAAGCTATGTTTATGATCAGAAAAGCCCTGTCTGTCTGCCTGCCTGGCGGAAGTTTGATGAAAAAATATCTCCCGGGAGTAATTATCTTGCTTATTGTTGCTATTGGCCTTACTGGCTTTTATTCCAACAAGAATAGTTTGAATGATGCATTCCAGGAACTGTTTAATAAGAACTATTCAATTTTTGCCCTGACTCTTCCCAGTGAACTGGAATTTGCAGGAGAAAAAGTTCCCATGGAATATTTTGATGTGAGAGAAAATCTTGACAGGGAGCTGCTTGTAAATACTTACTGGCAATCCCAGACTTTATTATTCCTGAAAAGGGCAAATCGGCATTTCCCCCTTATTGAAGGGATACTAAGAAAACATGGGATACCGGATGATTTTAAATATTTAGCTCTTGCTGAAAGCGGCCTGACACAGGTTGTATCACCCATGGGAGCCACAGGGTTCTGGCAATTCCTGACGGGCACAGCCAGGGATTATGGACTGGAAGTGAATAAAGAAGTAGATGAACGCTACAATATAGAGAAGTCAACAGAAGCAGCATGTAAATATCTGGCTGAGTCGTATTCGAAATATGGGAACTGGACTATGGTTGCTGCCTCTTATAACAATGGCAGAAGAGGCATGGATAAGCAGCGCACAAGACAAAAGGAAGATGATTATTATGATCTTTTGTTGAATGAAGAAACATCCAGGTATGTGTACCGCTTATTGGCATTAAAACTTATTTTAAATGATCCTGAAAAATACGGATTCCATTTTAGGGCCGATGACTTATATCCTCCCATACCAACGCGGAAAGTGAAAGTTGATTCTTCAATTACTTCTATGCTTGAATTTGCTTCACATTTCAATATGAATTACCGGATGTTAAAATATTTTAACCCATGGCTGAGGGAGACTCAGCTCACAAATAAAGAGGGAAAGGTTTATGAAATAAGCATCCCGTACGAAAATTTCAGGCCAGATGTTTACAAAGTGAAATCGCCTGGCTCAGATTAGGTACGGATGGGATGAAAACGGAAGAGTTGAGAAGTGAGAGATGAGTGAAGATCGAAGAGTGAAGAAGGGTGTGTCCCAAGAAAAATAGCACCGGGCTTTAGCCTGGTGTAAAAAGGGAACACCCCAAAAGAGGTCCGGATCGAAACGCAATATAGTAAATAGATGCTGTTTCGGACCGCAAAACCAAGGTAGAGATCGTTTCGTTTCACTCGCGATGACAATTTTTTCGCATGGAAGAATGCTAAACCAGTAAACATATATTAGGACAAGACAGATAATGGAATCAACTTTAAACGTTTATGGAGCAAGGGTTCATAACCTGAAGAATATTGACGTTTCTATTCCAAGGAACCGGCTTACGGTAATTACTGGTCTGAGTGGCAGCGGGAAATCCTCTCTTGCATTTGATACGATATACGCAGAGGGACAAAGGCGGTATATGGAAACCCTTTCTGCCTATGCACGGCAATTCCTCGGGGGTATGGAGCGTCCGGATGTGGACAGAATTACAGGCTTAAGCCCTGTAATTGCAATTGAACAAAAAAGCACCATTAAAAATCCCCGGTCGACAGTAGGAACCATCACTGAAATTTACGATTTCCTGCGCTTATTATATGCCAGGGCTGGAATAGCCTATTCTTATAATACGGGCAAACCAATGGTGAAATATAGCCCCGACCAGATATTGTCTCTTATAATAAAGAATTATAAAAATCAAAAGATCTATCTGCTGGCCCCTGTGGTTAATGGAAGAAAAGGTCATTATAAGGAATTGTTTGATCAGATCAGAAAGAAAGCTTATCTGAGCGTGCGGGTGGATGGGGAAATAATGGAAATTAAACCCGGACTTAAACTGGATCGGTATAAAACCCACTTTATTGAGATACTTATTGATAAATTGCAGGTAAACGAGGAAAGCCGGAAAAGACTCAAAGACTCCATCAAGTTAGGAATGAAACAAGGACACGGAGTAATTATGGTCATGGATAAGGATAGTAATGAACTAAGATATTTCAGCAGTCAGCTCATGTGTCCTGATTCTGGTATTTCTTATAATGAACCTGCACCCCACACCTTTTCATTTAATTCCCCTCAGGGTGCTTGTCCTGCATGCAACGGACTGGGTATTGTTCCGGAAGTAGATATGGAGAAGATCATTCCGGATGAGAACCTGAGCATTCGAAAAGGAGGCATTGACCCTTTGGGCCCTTACAAAAACGGATTGATCTTTTGGCAACTCGAAGCCATAGGTGCAAAATATGGCTTTCACCTGGATACCCCGCTAAAAGATATCCCTAAACAAGCCATGCATATCATCTTTAATGGTTCGGAGGAGTCCTTTATGATCAGGAATTCTTCGCTGGGAATATCCTCCAATTATTTTTTAAGCTTTGAAGGGATTATTAACTATATAACCAACCAGGAGATTATGAATAATTCCTCAAGGGGGAAGAAAAAAAAGAATAAATTTATCAAATATGTTGAATGTAATGATTGCACAGGTTTTCGTTTGAAGAAGGAGTCGCTGTATTTTAGGATTCATAATAAACATATTGGCGAACTTGCCATTATGGATTTGAACGAACTTTTGGATTGGTTTGAAAAGCTGCCTGATTTTTTATCAGAAAGGCAAATGCTGATAGCCAGGGATGTTTTGAAAGAAATCAAATCCCGCTTACATTTCATGCTTGATGTGGGTTTGGATTACCTTGCCCTTGGCCGGGCTTCCAGAAGCCTGTCGGGAGGAGAGAGTCAGAGAATTCGACTGGCTACCCAGATTGGGTCACAGCTGGTCAATGTTCTTTACATTTTAGATGAGCCCAGCATTGGTTTGCATCAGAGCGATAACCAAAAGCTTATTTTATCCCTGAAGAAGCTCAGGGATGCAGGAAATTCAGTAATCGTGATTGAGCATGATAAAGGAATGATCACCTCGGCCGACCATATCATCGATATGGGTCCTTTTGCAGGCAGACACGGTGGAGAAATTGTTGCCCAGGGAAATTTACAAGAGATCTTGAAAAAAAAATCCATTACCTCGGATTACTTAAATGGGAAAAAAAATATACCAGTCCCAGGGGAACGAAGAAAAAACAATGGAAAATTCCTTTTGCTGCTGGGGGCCAGGGGGCATAATCTGAAAAGTGTGAATGTGAAGTTCCCTCTGGGAATGTTTATTTGTATAACCGGAGTTTCGGGAAGTGGCAAATCTTCTTTGATCAACCAGACACTTCATCCTATTCTTAGCCGTGAATATTTCAGGTCTTTGAAAGAGCCCCTGGCTTTTGACAAAATAGAAGGAATGAAACATCTTGATAAGGTGATAGAGGTGGATCAATCACCTCTTGGAAGAACACCCAGATCCAACGCTGCCACATATACAGGTGTTTTTGGAGATATAAGGAAGCTTTTTGAGCAAACTCCGGAGGCTAAGATAAGAGCTTATAAGGCTGGCAGGTTTTCTTTCAATGTTAAAGGTGGAAGATGTGAAACATGCCAGGGAGCAGGTTTGAAAACCATTGAAATGAACTTCCTGCCCGATGTATATGTATTGTGTAACGATTGCAACGGGAAAAGATACAATCGCGAGACTCTTGAAGTTATCTATAAGGGAAGTACCATCAATGATGTGCTTGATATGACAATTAACAGGGCATCTGATTTTTTTGAGAATATCCCTTTTATAAATCAAAAATTAAAGATGCTAAAAGATGTTGGATTGGGATACATCAGGCTTGGACAGCCGTCAACAACTCTTTCGGGGGGAGAATCACAAAGAGTGAAACTTGCTACAGAGCTTGCGAAAAGAGATACGGGAAAAACTCTTTATATTTTGGATGAACCTACAACCGGCTTGCATTTTGAAGATGTAAGAGTGCTCTTGCAGGTGTTGAATAAACTAGTGAACAGGGGAAATACGGTGATTGTAATCGAACACAACATGGATGTAATAAAAGTTGCCGATCATATTATTGATCTTGGCCCCGGGGGGGGGAGAAAAGGGGGAGAAATATTGGCTTGTGGAACACCTGAAAAAATTATTGGCCAAAAGAATAGCCTTACCGCCAAATTTTTAAAGTCAGAAATTACTTAATTATTGCTCCTTTTTTCTTTAATGCGGCAACCAAATTGGAAAAATCAATACCATAAACGAATCAGGAATCCTTAAACATTTAGTCTGAAGAAATCAGCGCTATCTGCGTAAGGTTCCAATATTCCAATGCCTGACCTTTCACCTCTTCTTTCGCTCCCTCGCTCTGTCTCCCCGTCGCTCCCTCATTTTATCACTTCAATTGATTTCAAAAAGGAGATTCTATTAATATGTCTGCCTTATCTTTGACCAATATTTTGTACTATTGTTAATCAATCAACAAAAAACAATTTATGTCAGCAGACGATAAGGTAAAAAGAGCCTTTAAAGAAAAAACCTGGACTGAAACTCTGACCAGTAACTCCTGGGGTGTATTTAAAATTCTATCTGAATTTGTAGAAGGATTTGAGAAATTGTCCAGGATTGGACCCTGTGTTTCAGTTTTTGGTTCGGCGCGAACACATCCCGACAACAAATATTTCAAATTGGCAGAGGAAATCGGTTTTATGCTTACCCAAAAAGGTTATGGGGTAATTACCGGCGGAGGTCCCGGAATCATGGAAGCGGCAAATATGGGAGCCAGGAAGGGAAATGGCAAGTCAGTTGGGATTAATATTAGTTTGCCTTTTGAACAGGGAGCAAACCTCTTTATTGATACAGATAAACTCATCACTTTCGACCATTTTTTTGTACGTAAGGTAATGTTTATGAAATATGCCCAGGGCTTTATTGTTTTACCCGGAGGCTTTGGAACTTTTGATGAATTATTTGAGGCAATCACTCTGATACAGACCGAAAAAATAGGAAAATTCCCGATTATACTGGTTGGCACGGATTATTGGAAGGGTCTGATTGATTGGATCAAAGAGGTAATGCTGGGAGAAGAGAAAAATATTAATAAAGAAGATCTTGATCTGTTTGTAGTGGTTGATACGGCAGAAGATGCAGTAAATCAAATAGATAAATTCTATTCAAAATATCTTCTGACTCCAAACTTTTAATTATATTATTCATAAATGTGTATTATTCATAGGCTTTAGGCTTTAGGTTTTAAACAATAATTACTAATATTGTAAATAGCTCAAACCTGAAACAAAATATCTTATTCATTATGAAATACTTTTCCCTGTTTTTAATTTTCTTCTCAGGCCTGTTTCTTTTTGGACAGGATGTAAAACTTGATATCAATTCGCCGGATGAAATAACTGCAGGAGAACCTGTTGTTATTGAAATTAAACTATCAAAAGGCTCACTTTCGGGTTTTGCCCGTTTGCAGCAGCCATTCCCCGATGCCATCAATGTGAAGGCAATTGAATCTGCAGGAGCCGATTTTAGTTTTTCTGAGGGTAAGTTAAATATTATCTGGCTGAATCTTCCGAGTCAAAGCGAGCTGGTACTCAAATATGAACTGACTGCTGATCAAAGGGTGAAAGGCGATTTTACCCTGGAAGGAAGGTTCTCATATATTGTTAACAGCGAAAGAGAGGAAATGGATGTAGACCCTAAAACAATTCATATCAATCCTTCCGCCCAGGTGAGTGCAGATCTTATTGTTGACATTCATGATTACGTAGGAGATTTTTATATTTTAGGAGATACAGGTGGGAAATTGCCTGTTGTTTGTTACCGCGAGCTACCTTACTTAAACCCCTCTTCGGATGGTTGGATTGTCAATGTACTTATAAGCAGAGGAGATGTTACCAAGCTGGCAAGAGTTGAGGAAACTATACCGGCTGGATTTCTGGCAGAGAATATAGATGGAAAAAATGCAATCTATAGTTTTAAAGGAGGTATAGCAAAATATTTATGGATGACCCTTCCTGAAGATCCATATTTTATAGTATCATATAAGCTGAAGCCAGAAAGCGGAAGTGTTGATGAAGTACCTGTAATGGATGGGAAGTTTTCATTTATGCAAGAGGATGATGTAAAAAGTGTAGCAATTATTCAAAAAGATGCAGCATTTATGGAAATGAACAATCATGAATTGGTAGCCCTGATAAGCTCTTCAGGTTCTTCAGAAAGAGTCGCTCAAAAGCCACTCCTTGTTTTGGATAAACCAAAAGAAGAAGTCAAGCCCGGGCCTGTTGCAGTGGTAAAACCCAAACCACCACCAGAAAAACCCGTAGTTCAGGAAAAAGCCTCCCCGGGTGTGATTTTTAAAGTGCAGCTACTGGCTTCTGTCAGGCCCATGAATACAGATAAATACTTTGCCGGTCAAAATGTTGGAAAAATTGGCAGTGAGAAGCATGAAGGCCTTTATAAATACACTACTGGTAACTTTAAGTATTATAAAGATGCCCGGGCCTATATTGAGAATTTGTTTTTAAGTACCGGTATTCAGGAAGCTTTTGTAACTGCTTATAATAATGGGAACCGCATCCCCGTGAAAGAAGCGCTGAGACTGAGCAGGCAGAAATGGTTTAAGTAAATAAAATGTATTTCAGACCCTGAATTATATGAGGTCAATCTTAAGATACTGTTTCTTTTTTCTTCTGGCTTTTTCCCTGCCTGATATAAGCTATGCCCAGGATAATTATTTTGACAGCTTGTTGATTGAAGAGGTTAAAGTTGAAAATCCAATCTATAAGCCTGTAATTGGCATAGGATATGGGATGTTTAGCTTCTTTGGGGATGTAAATAATAATTTCCGGAACCTGTCCTCGGGAAAATCCGGGGGAAAACTTACAGTATCCAGTTATATTGATAAAAAACACATTCTGAAATATGATATTTTTGTGATTTTCGGAAGTCTTACCGGTAATGAGTCTACACCGGAACGAAATTTGAATTTTACCACCCAGATCTTTGGTATTGGAGCCAATATTCATTATGAGTTTGCTCATTTTATCGGAGAGAGAAGATTTGCTGCTTCCCCTTTTGTTGAACTGGGAGTGGGTACCCTGCAGTTTAGCCCCAAAGGAGATTTAAAAGACAGTGAAGGGAATCAGTATGTTTATGCCCCGGATGGAACCATCAGGGATGCAAACGATTTGTTGGCTGCCCGTGACTATAGCTATGAAAGTGATCTTAGAGGCCTGGATTTATATGGCAATGGAAATTATTCCCAGTTTGGAATTACCATTCCGGTCGGTATTGGCATAAGCGCCTCCTTATCGAAAAGAGTGAACATGAGAATTGGGACTTCATTTAACTTTACCACCAGTGATTTTATTGATAATGTGAGTCATAAAGGAAGTATCTCCGTTACTAATAAGAGACCAGACTTTTTTAACTTCTCATACATAAGTTTTCATTTAGACCTGTTTTCAGAACCTGAGTATATTACCATTGAGAAAATGTTTATTGATTTTGAAATGGATGATCTCCTTATGGGAGATGAGGACCAGGACTGGGTACTTGATTTTGGGGATGAATGCCCCAACACACCTTACGGAGTTGAGGTTGATACCCTGGGTTGTCCGCTGGATGGAGACGGAGACCTGATCCCTGATTACCTTGATAAAGAGCTTAATTCGCCACCTGGAGCTTTTGTGGATGATGATGGAGTTCAGATTGAGGATTCTGTTTTGATAAGTATGGTGCAACCAAAGGAAGCCATTCAGAGAGAGGACCTGGAGTATTACCTGTCTATGATGAGGGAATCAGATCAGAAAGTTATCTCAAGACCTCAGGGTGTGCCCCTCAAATTCAAGGCTTTTGACCTGGATGATGATGATTATCTGTCCTTTGATGAGTTATTGTTTGGGATCAGGCAGTATTTCGATTTCCGTACCTTCCTGTCTCTGCAGATGGTCTATGAGATGATGGAATTCTATTTTATCCAGGATTAGTGTCTCTTAAGCCTGTCAAGATATCTTTTCGCATCTTTCTCCTTTAAAGATTCTCTTTTGTCGTATTCTCTTTTTCCACGGGCCAGGGCAATTTCTAATTTTGCCAGCCCCCTATCGTTGATAAATACCCTGAGAACTACAATGGTGAGCCCCTTTTCATTCACTTTTTTCTCCAGTTTATTCAACTCCTTCCGGTTCATCAGTAGTTTCCGGTACTGCATCGGATCGTGGCTGACATACCCCCGGTGAGAGTATTCGGCAATGCTCATATTATGAACAAATAATTCATTGTTGGCAAAAGCACAATATGATTCAGCCAGGCTCACCTTTCCCAGTCGAAGAGATTTAATTTCCGTTCCTTTCAGTTGAATTCCGGCGATAAACCTGTCAATAAATTCATAATTAAACCAGGCTTTCTTATTTTTTATGTTAACCGGTAAGGACATAGCTTTTTTTAGGTTCAATTGAATTATTTCAAACTTGTATTTACTTTGTATTATTTATTATTGATATCAGGCTTTCTATCTTTTGAGCGCAAATTTAGCTAATTTTATCACTTAATCAGATTGGATTTAGTCCTTTCATTTAAATTACCCCCATGGCTCATACCTGTAATCTGATTGTAATCCTGGGACCAACTGCAACTGGTAAA
>SDBS01005239.1_pt1 | contig 12679 bp, 7 predicted proteins | sample 2277091 | NCBI WGS metagenome assembly SDBS01 (sample SAMN10404972, study PRJNA504765) | marine sediment metagenome | isolation source: marine sediment core GS10_PC15, 163 cmbsf | place: Arctic Ocean: Southern Knipovich Ridge | collected 2010 | reverse complement strand
AAAAAAAATGAATTATAAAACCGCGCTTGATGAACGAGAATTAGCGTTCATTAAGGACTCACGGCAACGCTTTCTCAAGACAAGATATGCAGTATTCACACCTCTGAAACACACTGACCAGTGGAATTGGCGTTTTTTGCGCATGCCCTGTCTGACATGGGACACGCTGAAGCAAGTACATCCAGACGCAGCACACATAGGCCAACTGTTACTGTATCCACAAGACGTAATCGACATACTTGTTCCAAGCTCTGCACAGCTCAGCGACGATCAACGTGCGCTCGCCGTCTCTGTTGTGCTTGGAATGAATGTGTTTGTCACAGGAAGTGCGGGCACAGGAAAGAGCATCGGGTTATTGGTGGCTATCTACACACTGAGCCATGTCGAGAAACACCAAGTAATTGTAAGCAGCACAACTGGTGTCAGTGCCTGCAACATCAACGGCACCACAATAGACAGCGCCTTGATGCTGCACGTTGACAAGCAGGAGGACTGGGAGCCCGCGCTGCTGCGCCGTGACTACAACAAGTTGGCCACACTGTTTATAGATGAAATCAGTATGATGCGCCCGGAGATGCTGTACAAGGCAAGCAAGAGATTGCAGGCGGTGGCGAGTGCCCGGCCCGGCGACCGCATGGACAGCCGGCTACCGTTCGGCGGCGTGCAGGTCATTGGCTGTGGGGACTTCTTCCAGCTGCCGCCAGTCTATAAAAAGAACAAAGACCTGCGCCTGCTCGCCACAGAGCAGGAGCGCTGGAAGATGTTCATCACCGAGTGTGGCCTGCAGGACCAATGCAGCCTGCTGGAGAGGGCCACGTATGTGTTCGAGACGCCTCTGTTCTGGCAGTTGTTTGGCAGTTGTATCTTCCTGCGCAAGGTGCTGCGCCAGCAAGATCAGCAGTTCGTCACGTTGCTTGAGCGCCTGCGCTTCAACCTGCTCACGGAGGGCGATGTGCGCACGTTGCAGCGCACGTGCACTGTTCCGCGCAACGAAGTGCCAGATGACTTGCCGCGTCTCTGCCCCAAGAATCAGGCAGTGGATGAGATTAACACGATGCGGATGGAGAAAATCAGGCACCCCGAAGTTGTATTCTCAATGATCCAGCGCCAGGGGTACACCGGCGGAAAGCGAAGCACTGCCGCAGATGGCTACGTTGGACCGCTGGACCGCGATGGTACGCAACACGTGCGCCTCAAGGCAGGCTGCAGCGTGCGCATGACGCGAAACTTCTCTCCCACCTTGAATGATCCGGGGTACGTGAATGGCGCCCGTGGCATACTGCTCGGGTTCACGCGCGTGTGCTGCGTACAAACAGTGCGCAAGGTGGTGACTAATAACGGAGGTGTTATATTATATCCAAAGGAGCCTACGGCTGTTCCACAGCGTGAAAGTGCCGCACTGCGCGCTGCCATGGCAGGACAGACCATGGAGGTGTTGCATGGCGCAGACTGGATGCGAAAGATCGACCCTCAAATGCTACAGAATACCGGAATGACTCCGTGTGTTTGCAAAGTGCATGGCGCCATCCGCATGCAGTATGTGCGCTTCGATACAGACAGCACTTTCAGTGAGCACCCATACGCTACAGAACCAGAACAGAGCTTCCTGGAGTACCGCCAGAAACCGGACGACGCCCCGCGCGCACGCAACTTCCGCTACCGTGAGGAACGCGACTCTGCACAGCGGTACTACGTATGCGTGGTGCGAATAGAAGAAGGACTCGCGCGTGGAAAGGTTGCAGTAGTGCCACCGTGCATCTGGTCTGCATTTGTCTTCCGCAATTATCGGGCTCATCCTGCTGTGTCGCAGCTCGGAGTTCCACTGAGACTGGCGTGGGCATTCACAATCCATGGCAGTCAGGGACTTACCGTAGAGCGCGCTGTGGTAGATGCGCCTTATTTTGAGAAAAACTCCGGACTGCTTTACACTGCAGTGACGCGAGTGCGCAGCCTGAGTGGCCTTATTCTCATGGATAATACCGCTTTTCATTTGAATCAACCTGACAGCAGAGTGTATGCGTTCTATGCCCATTGTCTTGTGTAAAAAAAATTTTTTTTTGCGTTTATTTTTTTTATTTATTTTACTGCTTGGCCCGCCTCTTTGACGCGGCCTTATTATGCGACACGGGAATTGATACTGCTTGTCTATTGGAAGTACCAGGCGCCGGGACATCTTTCAGGACTTCTTCCAACTGTGCTGTCAGGTCGTCTACGTCTGGAGCAGCCGTAGGCGTGGTGGGGAGATGTGCGGCAGTTGCTGCAGCAGCTGCAGAAGCAGCTGTGTTTTGCGCAGTGGGGGGTGTTTCTTCGGAAATGTCCTGCTTTCCTGTGCCAGAATATATATCTGCCAAGGCATCCAATTCTTCGTCGAGGTTCAGTTCAGCCAGCTGCATGTCGGCGTCTTTGGAAACGTCGATTGCTGCAGAAATTGTGCTGCCCAAGTGCTCTACATTGGTTACGTTTTCTTGCACTGCTTCCATGACGCCATCGGCGTCCTTTAGGTGTTTGCTATTCATTTCTTTCTCCAAAAAGGTGTTGCTTTCGCGCATGAGTGCAAGGAAGCTCTTGTTCGTGTCGAGACTGCGGATGTGCAACACACGCTGCTGTGAAATCTCAAGCTTCTTTGTGGTGACCACTGATGATGCCTGAAGCGCCTTGTAGCGTCTCAAGTGTTGTTTTGCCAAATCTGTGTTGTTTTTTTTCCTCGCGTCAATTGCAGTAGTCGCTTCAATTCTCGCGCGAGTGTTTACATCGCGGAGCTCTCTTTCCAGATCGTTAATGAGCAGTGCAAAGTTGCTCAGCAACCTTCCCTGTGCCGTGTCAGGAGTTGCGGCGGTTTTTGTCGCCTCTTTAGATGAAGAAAACCACCACGAAAACATTTTTTTTGTTTTTTTTAAATGTATATTTTTTATTTTAAATTTTTAAAAATGCTTGAAAGTTAAGGCATGCACGTCTAATGAGGTTCAGATGAAAGTGCCGTGCTCAATGTCACTGAATTATTGCTGCCATGTTCATCGATTGGATGTTGTATAGTGGAATCGTCGAAGCTGATTATCACCGGTGTCCGTTCCAGGCGGCGATGCGCAACAATCTGAAACACCAGGGCGCAAAAGTTTGTGATGCCCGACGCCGCAACAGAGCCAGAGAGGCTTACCACATCATCGTATGCGTGCCCCAGTAACATCAGTATCAAGTAGAGGGTACTAAAAAACAGCGCAAACAGAAACCATAGAAGGTGGCGCGTCTCTGTGTAGAATGAAAAGCGCATTGCATTGCCTCTTATCAGTGTTAATAATACAGTGCATAACACTGTGAGTGAACCAATCACAAAACAACCGTAGCGCGCGCTGCCCCAGCTTATCGCGCCTGCAAACAACAGAATTGGGGCGAACAATGCAAGCGAATTGACTAGTTCTCTTATCACGCGTGGGGTTGTTGTGATCACGCGGCTGCCCGTGCATATCACCGTTGTGTACCACATTACGGAGTTTACGACGAGGAGTAGTGCGTTTATGTGCACTCCGTCTGGACGCAGCATGTAGAACTGGTTCTGTGCCATAAGCATGTAGGCACTGCCTAGTGCTAATGGTTGCAACAGGAAACTTACGATCACATCTACTGAGGCAAAGCGTGAATAATAGGCCCAAATAAGAAGGCACAGGAACATCACAAAGAACATCGACATGTTGAACCAGCCCACTGCATCTGACCCGTGAGTTTTGAAGAATAGCCATGGCTCTGGCATGAGGATGCTTGTGTTGAATAGATGATATCCCATTTGCGTACTCTTTTTTTTTCTGTTGTAGTAAGGGGGGGAACAAAAAATATTTAAGTCTACAACTTGGTCGATCTGAAAAAAACTACACGTTTTCTTATTTTGTACTGGAATATTGGTTCCTCGTGTAGTGGTACAGACTTTGAAGTACTTGCACGCACGTGGAGCATGAGTATATCATACTGACACACTGCTGCAAATATTATGGCCATGAAGAATCCAACGCGAAGATATAAAAATGGATACCACAAGGGCGCAAGAAGTATACAACCAAACAAAAAGCCCGCACATCCTTTTCCAAGATGATTGATAATATTTAGGTTTTCTAATATGCGACTATCATCACCTGTGGTGATGTGAATTAGACGATCAAATATCATACCCTTCCTGACGAAAAAAAAAACCTTGAGTAAGAGAACGAGAGTTTTTTTTTAAAAACGTAAAAGTGAGACAAAATACTAATAAATAAAAAACTTCAAGTGTGTTTTTTACAGAAAGAACTGCAGGTTGTTCAAATCAAACTGCGCAAAAATTTTGCAGGCGTGACGCTTGGCCAGTGCCTGACTGAGGCGGGCCGCGAAGAGCTTACTAAACTGACTCATTGCGGCGAGGTCAACGGACAATCCATCACCAGTAGCCGGGCCCTTGATGACTCCAACCTTGCCAGTGGCCAGCGGATAATCATTTCCAACCGCCGGGTCGCTAAAGACCGCGGTTACACCCGGGATGTTCGTTACTCCACGCAAAACAATGTGCATATGCGGAGTGATAGGCTCGGGGCTTCCTGGACGCATTGCAACGTTGCCCTCGATTCGTACGTTGACCAGTTTAGCACCCAATGCGCTCCCGGTTTCCATAATAGCAGGCAAAAGAAGAGACGTCATCACAGTGCTTTGCTCAGCAGTCAATTCATGGAATTGGCGACCCACCAGCTCCTCCAGTGGAAATCGCACAACAATGCGAGGACAGCGCACATCACTTAGATTGGCGATGACTTTCACGGGCAAAACATGGCGGGTCGCCTGTTCGTCACGGTATGTAATGTAACCGCCAAGGATGCGCGACCCGGTCTGCTCTGCTGTTATATCACTGAGCCAAAACGGCTGTTCGATCAAAGGTGTTGGTGTTGCCATATCAAAGGAGTACGAATTGCAGAGTAAAAATACTAGATAGATTGCGCAGAGAAAAATTAGTGCGAAAGAAAAAAAATCAGGGGTATTTGGGAAAATGTAAAAGTATCAAAAACAATGTGGAAAAAAATTTAAAAAAATATTTTTTCACAGTATTTTTATTAATAATTAAAACCTAATTGCATCTTTAATCAGTGACTTTGGCTCCTTCAGGGCGGCTGTGTACGCGCAAACATATGCAGGTGTAAGCATGCGCGATGGTGGTTGCGTGTCTGCCACGTCGATATCGATTGGCACGCTCATGCGCCCAGAGCGCAAGTGCGGGGAAAAGGGCAGGCGAATCGGGTGTCTGGTGTGCAGCACTTGCAGATCAGCAGATATCCAAAACATGCGCATCAACAACAGGAACACATCAATGCGCTGCATAAGCTCCGTGTCGTTTTGGCACGTGGCGTACCCGCGCCCAAGCTGCTCCATCCTGCTCAGCAGCCTGATCAGGCGGCAGTCTGTGCACGCTGGAGTGGCACCATCACATTTGGTCTGGTGTCCTTGCTGCAGCGCCGTGCTTACAAGCAAGAGTGCCTGCTGTGTTGTGGCGTTGCACGCGGGCATGTCGCAAAGAACGGGGGCCCACGACATGCGGAAATACGGAACCAGGACCGCCGTATACGCCTCGATAGGCCACTGTTGCGCAGGACACAGGCATTCGTGGTTCGCGTCAAACGCTTGCTGCAGTTTTTCACTGGCGCGCAGCTGCGCATCAACAGTGGCCACGCCGACAAGCGCCTGCCGCAGCAACTCCTCTGGATCGTCGAGAAGGCGCTTCAGCATTCCGCGCACGCAGTCGTACAGATCCGAGCAGATGCGCAGACGCATGCGGTCGCCAAGTTCCAGTGCCTCGCAGTCTGACACGTGGATGTGCACTCCGCGTCCACCGCTGAACAGGCACAACACGCGCACAAAGCCGCAGTAGGTCTTGAGCATGTGCACATACATTCTTACGCAGCCTACCACTGTTAGCCAACACCTGTCGCAAATCAGGTGCTGCTCGTGTGTGCATGCGCATATCCCGTCTCGGTACGGTGCATCTTCGTCATAGTCTATGTCCAGCACAAGTGCTGAATTGCCATACACCAAATGAACTCCATCACTTGGAGTGGATGCAACAGTTTGGCGGTGCAGCTCATTGGCGCTGGAAATTTTCAGATCACGTTGCACTCGGTCTTCGGAGTACCTGAACATCCATTCTACATTTGTGGTGCCAAATATCTGTGCAAATTCAAATACCAATTCATATGGATAGTGATGTGTGTAATAATTTGAAAGCATCACGTGCTCTTTTTTTTTTTAAAAAAAAACAATTGTGATAGGGATTAATGAAAAAAATAACAAAAGTATCTTTTTTTGGGTGGGATTTTTTAAAAAAAATTTTTTTTTTATTTAGTTAAAAACAGGGAAAAAAAGGACTTAGAAAATTTGACACTCTGAACACTCCTTATTCTGCAAGTGGATTTCCAAAAGGAGTTCCGCACACACGCTTCACAACAGGTACATTTGGAACATCAGCTTCTGGACCGGCCTTATAAAACTCGGTCTTCACCTCACGGAGTCGTTTCAAGAAAATCGCATCGAACGTGTCGGTGGCTTTCGCAGTTGAAGTCTCTGCACTGTGGCTGGTAATAGTAGTGTTAGTTCCGGGTACTTGGGCGGTTGGGTGATTCATGGGGTTCCATCCAGCAGTGTCCATTGGACTGGTCTGTCCGCGCCCCGAATTCATCTGCGGTGGTTGAGCGGCGACGCGGCTGTGGAAGTACATTCCTTCATTTGCAGCCTTCAAGGAGTTAAGTTCCTTCGACAGATCAGCAACTTGGGCCTGCTTGTACTGGATGTACTTCAGTGGAAGCTTGAACTCATGACGACTAGACATCATTTTGAGCTGTTCGGGCATGGCGGCGCGATCGGCCTCGGTCCAGCTGTTACTTTCCTTCACGTCTGTGGTGGCAGTCTCTACAACAGGGACAAATCCCAGGGCGTTCTCTCGATTTGAACTGTCAACTGTGCTGCGCAACTCTCCGTTCTCCTTGACGAGGGAATCGAGCTTGCTGTACAGGGAAGGCAACTGGTTGAGTGCACCGAAGACGCTGTCGCGGATCTCCTCAGGATTTTTACCCTGGAAGAGTTGCGCAAGGGCTGCTGAGTCCATGACATTTCCAGCTTGCTGTTGGTCCTGGCCAGGCGTGAGGTGCTGATTGTTTCCAAATATTGATGCGAAGTTGTACTTTGCAGATGCATCGGCGGGTTTGCTGTCAGGGTTGGCCTGGGCTTGCTCCTTTTGGCCCTGCTGAGGAGGAGGAGGAGTGGTCTGTGCCGGTTGTGTGCTGCTCATTTCAGTTTCTTTCACAAATTCTGCAGAGAAAAGTAAGACGTTCGAGGGTTTTTTGGAGGCAAGTTCTGATGAATGACACGCGACTACTACTGCACCTTCTTCGAAAGGGTTTTTTACAAAACTTGCCTCAACAATTTTGTTATACCACTTGTCGTCACTTTTTACAGTCTCAGGAATTGGGTGCTCAAACGCCACACTCACGCAGACCGGTTTGCCGTCTTTCATGCGCGCGCCAATTTTCTGTGCACGCTTGTCTTGCATATCAAGCTGTCCTTTCATGTAAAGCCACTTGTCAGTGGAGTTGAACCACACATCCTTGATGTGACCAACGCGCTTGTTAGCACGCTTGTGCTCCTTGTGTAAAGAAGGCGGATTGTTCTTGTCAATTTGAGTTATTCCGAGCACGTTGAGGCGTTCAGCAGTCCACCCGAGTCCACTTCTGTGCTCGCTTTTACTGCGCGCTTCAGTGAGTCTTGCCACGAATTCTCCAGGAATAGGTCTTCTGAGCATTTTTTTTAAAAAAAAAAGAGTGCAAAGAAAAAAAATATTTTACTTTTTTTTTAAAATTAGAATTTTAAAAAATTTGATACTTTTTGATTTTTTATTCTTATACCCCTGACTTTTTTTTAAAAAAAAATTTTTTTTTTATTTTATCAAACATGTCGTCTTGGAAAGGTGTTAAAGTAATTCAAATTACTGATCCTGCAGAACTCGAAACAACTAAGAAGCCGAATTTGCAAAACAACTACCATTTTTTCCCTCTGAAAAATGGTTGGAAGTGTCTGAAGGCTCCTCCAACTGATCCGGATGTGCTAGAAGAAATACGCAAGATGTACAGCACCGACAAGCTAGCCAGTAATGAGATCAAGCCTTCTTTAGAACGCCATGGCAGTCTCTGGCTTGAGAGCGGCTGCATCCACGCCTTGGTGCCGGTAGTCACCAAGGATGGCAAGGCAGAACCTGATCGCATGCGTGCCTTTGCAAAAGGAATGCTCAAGCGCATGCCCGAGTGTACCAAGGCAAAGAAGCGCCTAGCCCTGAGCCAGAAGAACGTCCAAAAGGTAGATGACTACTACATGCCGATGGTGCCGTCCCTGATGCTTGACGACGGCGACGACTCGTCTGGGCACGTCACCGCCTCAACAGAACGGCAGCCGAAGCGGGTATCGGCCCCTGGGGCCGAGCCATGCACACGTGACACGCTTGCAGAATACATCAGTGCCACAACTGCACACATGAAGAACCTGGTCAAGAAGAATGTGTTCGACGTGATTGAGAACTCTGCTAATAAGCAGCCGGGCAAGTGCTTCGTTGACTTTAAGAACCGCACCGCCGATCTCGAAAAACTGGTTGCCGCGGGCTGCGTCTCGGATCACGTTTCAATGCTGAAGCCAACGACTGCTGCCGCCGACTTCAAGAGCGGAGCTCTGCGTGCAGTTTCCGTCTGTATGGCCGCGCTGATTTCGCCTGACAATGTCAAACACTCCGAGTGTGTGCAACAGGCAACAAGCGCTTTCGATGTCTTGTATGGAAAGTATCTGAAGACGCCACGTCCAGTGAAGAAGGACGTCATCGAGCAGACACCACAAGTTCCGAAGATGTCCTCGTCTTCAGACCCGCCTGTAAATGTTCCGGTGGTGCAAAAACCCAGCAAGCCTGTTGAAAGCTCGCCTCTTCCTCCTCCTGCTCAGATTGAGAAAAAAGATGTGCCACCCATCGTCGACCCTTATAAAATTGATCACTCCTTGTTCGGTGGCATTCTTTCTGACACCGTGGACAAGAAACTCGAGGAGACACCTGCTGGCCGCCTTGGTGAGAAAAACACGGTCATGGCCGTGGCTGCTGGAACACTGCTCCAGAGTACGTTCACTGACAAGGCGCGCACGCTTCGCGTTTCCTCTGCAGCGCGTGACATGCTAAACGGCACCGGAGAATACGCTCCAGGCTCGTCATTAATGGAGATGTGCAAAAAGACCACGCTGGCAGATTTCCTGCAGCGCACTGCATCACTGGATCAGGTGCCAAGTGGCATCATCACGAAGGTCGCTGTGCCGTTTGGTGCTACCGTGATCAGCGCCCTGCTGCGTGACGGAAAGCGCAGCGAAATTCAGAAAAAGCACGATGCAGTATGGGAGAGCACGCTCTTCTGTTCCGGGAAGCAGTTTGAGGCCAACCGAAGCGCCGAAAAATCGCAGAAGCGCGCAGAATCGGCCGAAAAAGAATTGGAGACCGAGCGTACCAGCCGCAAGCGCTGCGCAACTGAACTTGAGGATGCAAACAAGCGGCTGTGCACTGCAACTAATAACATAAAGTTAGGCGAAGAGCAGCTAAACGCCGCAAATCTTCGCCTTGAAGAAAGTGAAGAGCAGGTCAAAAACGCAACCATCCTTTTGAAAACTACAAAAGACCTTCTGGATGAAAGTGTAAAGCGTAATGTTGAATTGGAAGAGGAGGCCGCAAAACAGGTTCCTGTGATTGACATCTTTTCCAAGCCAGATGAAGATTGGTAGTAAAAAAAGTTCTTTTTCCTTTTGTTTTGTGGTATAAAAAAAAGAGAAAGTTTAAAATTAAATTTTTTTTCTTTTAAAAACTACCCATATATATTATTTTTTTTTGAAATGGACGCCGAATGTGAAGTGCTCGCATTCGGAAGTGTAATACTTTCAAGCAGCAGCCATGGCGTAAAAAGCGCAACAATAAACTACAACCACGAGGCCACATGGCTGAAAATGCTTGTGCTTCGTGAAAAGTCGCTGCACCAGCAGCAATCAAGGCAGTACAGTGATGCACTCATTAACTACAGCTCGCAAAACAGCACGTTTTTGATAGAACAGCAACGCGCCGTTGAATTCGATACGTCGCTCGGGCACGCGTGTCTTCAACAGACATGTACGATGCGCTGTGCCCGCGTGGACGAGCTCTTCACATGTCCGTGTCCAGCGGAAGATCCAGAAGAGGAACACCTGCTTAACAATTCAGTTGTGCATCGCGCCAGTGGCTGTGTGTATCTGTGTGAGCGCACTGGTGCGGTGCATTTGTGTACACAGAACGCCTGCCAATATCAAGAGGTGATGCGCGGCGGCACAGTGGTGTGCAATTTGACTGGGCTTGACCTGGGATCGCGGCTTGTGCACGAGCGCGAGTATTCCAGCGGCATATGCTTCGAGGACAGCACGAAGAAGCGCACGTGGACGCGCTATGTGGATGCAGACACCACGGCACTCTCAATAAAGGCAGACAAATTCGAGGCGTTGAGGCCGGACAACGTGGAGAGGAGAAAACACCAGCGCCGAGCAATCGAGCACCTTGCCGAGAGTGAAATGAGTGCCATGCAGCAGGTGCGCAGACCGACACTGCTGCCACCTCGCCGGCCCGTGTTCGTCGATGGACCCGGGGGGCGTGTCGCACTTCCTGCACCGGAAGGCAACGAGGCACTGTTGCTTGAGGAAAAAGAACGCATCCCGTTGTTGACGAGCAGCAGTCAGATCTGTTGCGCACCAGCAGAGGAGGACAGCGTGGAAGATCTGCCAGGCTGCACCCCGCCACAGCAGAAACAGGTCATGCCACACTTACAGGCGTGCGTGCGCCGCATGTTCACGTCTCTTGGCACTGCATACTCACTGGCGCAGCGCAACACCGAAATTGACACAGCAGTCATGTCAAGCGCGCGCCGCATTGCAGACGCGTGCCGCCAGGAAATAAAGCGCGGCGGAAAGCAGCCCTCTGCGCTCAACTTCAACAAGGCATTCGAGATATACAACACAAACTCGGCTTGCTGTTTCGTGGGGCTCGAGCAAGTGCTTGCCCTGAATAATTGGGCACCGTGGACTAGCGGCGAGTTTCGTGCTTCCAGGTTACTGCAGCTGCCGCAGCGCATGTGGCGTGTCTGGGACATCCTGTCTCGCAGCAAGGCGTTCACCAGGCCATACCTGTACTTGCAGATAGACTCTGCGCTGATGTACGAGGTTATTGGCGGGTTCTGTATGGATGCGTGTGTCTACCAGGACGCGCATGGGGTGCCGTGCGTCAAAAACATGTGCTCGGCGCTCGGAACACATCAGTGTGCGCACAAGCGGGCAACGCTCAAACTAATACAACGCGACGACGTGCTCTGCGATATAACAAACGCCCCTGGAGTTAAGGAGAGGCTAAGTCTTACAGACAGTGCGATGCTAAGTAAGCGCAACATCATTTTACAGCTCTATGCATCACTGTTTCATGACGGTGTGCGTCTTTCTGATGTGTCAAAATTTTGTGTAAAATTAACAGCATAACAAAAAAAAAATATGTTTGCATAAAAAAAATGAATGTATTTACTTTCTGTGCCAAATATGCAGTTTCAATAGCACCGATACTGAGTTTGTACAGACAGACTGAAGGAAAACTGCTTGAAGGCTACTTCTGGAATGCGCTTAAAAATGACACCGAGAGATTATTTTCGCTGTGGGTATATGCCGACAACAGGAACACAATTCAGTCGACAAATGAACTTGTGCTGCTGCATTTTCTCTGTGATACACTGCAATGCAGCTACGGTGTGCTCAACTTTGAGTATAGTTATGGTCCGCGTGGAGGATGCTACCTGTGTCCAGACTATGTGAGCCCACCACTCATCAACTTATTCATGTTGCTGATTCGCTTCTCATTCAAGGGGCGCGTGTCTGGAGGTCTTTGCAGCCCGTTGATATGTCAGGCGCCATGTCAAGAAAACATTGAGCGTTTGAGAGACATGATGAGGCACTACCTCGAATTGGGTGCAACGTGTCTCAGCACAACAAAAATAATGACCTACCTTGGAATCGCGGTCCAAAACACCGAAGAAATGCCACTGCGATTGACTAAAAACGCATTGTACGCACACATATGGAACGAGGCTGCCTTTCGTGGACCCTCTGTTGTATTCCCTGTGCAGATGGCCGCAATTGTTAAGTTTTTGGAGAATTCCACACAAACAATCGACACTCGACTCGATATATCAAGTATTTATAAAAACAATCTGTTAGTGGTGGAACCCGGCGACATCGACAGGGCCCACGAAGTCGCAAAACTAATTGCAGCACGCGATCTGATTGGACAGCCGACTGATAAGGAGTTGACGTCCGTTGCGCTGAAGTGCGCAATTCTTATGACACAGCAGGAACATGACGCGCTGCATGCTGTAGTGCACCAAGTTGCCGGGCAATTGACAGGCGTGACTACGGTACCTCAGAGAGGCGAGAGTAAGTCATTGCTTGAAACTGCAGTCGCAATGCGTCACTTGCGTACATTGGACACACCAAAGTTTTCCAGTGAGTACACACTTGAAGAGCTCACGTCAGATTCGGCCGTTGCACAGGCAGCATGGCACACACTGGGTGGCTGTATGGTGGTGCGTGTAACCGAACAGGG
>SDBS01005238.1_pt1 | contig 12680 bp, 12 predicted proteins | sample 2277091 | NCBI WGS metagenome assembly SDBS01 (sample SAMN10404972, study PRJNA504765) | marine sediment metagenome | isolation source: marine sediment core GS10_PC15, 163 cmbsf | place: Arctic Ocean: Southern Knipovich Ridge | collected 2010 | reverse complement strand
TTAGCGACTGCCTTGTTTGAATATGTTTCAGACCGCCTGCACGCCATCCTTCTATCCGCACTCTTTATGAGTCTATCATCTGACTCGGTGCACTCTGGGGTCCGGCTGGGTCAGGTGCCGCCACTTCGCACGTAGCATGCGGATTTCCCGCACTACGCGCTCCTGCACACTTCTCGTCAAGGATTATGAGACCTATCGTACCGGAGTTCCTTTCGGCTGAGGCCAAGGCCACTGCCTACTCCATCGCTTCCAGCCAAAGCCGTGACGCTGTACAAGCGCCAAGACGGTTCAGCCTTCGCCTTGACGTATATCCTTCGTCTCAGTTCCTGCAGATTAATAGGTGTTTTTATCATTTCACCTCTGCCTCACATTTTGTCGAAGGAATCATGTGCAGCAGGGTCCCTTCACTCCACGGGCGTTACCCCGCTTCAATGCTAATACAGACCCAGCCGCCACCGTCTCGTCTTCGGTCGATTTCCCGGTGCTGCCGGTTATACGACGTTCCTTGCTCCACTAATTTCTCGGTGGGACGAGGACGGCTTCTCCAGTTGCTTAGCGTGTCCTTGTCACCGTGCTACCCCTACCACCCCGCCGGAGCGGGCAACCGCATCGGTCAGGCTGCGGTAACCCATATTGCCTTCGCCTGAAGGAAGTATGCTCGGCCTCCGGGGTTTATTAAATTATCGGGGCCACCTGTGGGTTCACTTGCGTTGTGGCCCGGTGACTCGCTCACCATCCCGAAGATGGCTTTGTCGATCGGCTTCATGTGCCGCTATGATGCGTAGTGAAATAGCGGTCAGGTGGAGTGCCTTGGTAGAGCGATTTTCATCACATAGTGAGTTTCTTAGCAATCTTTGCCACATGCTCGCCCTGGTATTGCGCTCCGGCGAGCTCATTTTCGCTCGGATATCGACTGCCGTCAGCCCCTGCGACTGTTGATGCCCCATACGGCGAACAGCCATTAATCTCGTCCATCAGCATTTGTCCTTGAAACAAATAAGGCAACCCGACAATCACCATACCGTGATGCAGTAGAGTAATATGGAAAGTTAAAATCGTTGATTCCTGGCCCCCGTGTTGGGTATTTGAGCTTGTGACAACGCTTCCAACTTTTCCGACCAACGCTCCGGCCATCCACATCTGTCCCGTTGTATCAAGAAACTGTCGCATCTGGCCGCACATATTGCCAAAGCGGGTCGGTGTTCCAAAGATTATCGCATCGGCTTCACTAAGCTCATCTAGGGTGCATACGGGCACATCGGCCTGCTGTTTCTGAGCTTCGAGCGCCCCTATCTTTTCTAACACGTCTTCTGGCAAAGTCTCTGGAACCCGACGCAATGCGACTTCCACATTAGCTACCGACTGTGCTCCTGCAGCGGCCGCTTCTGCCAACTTATGGACGTGTCCATACATCGAATAGTAAACGACCAATACCTTCATGAGAACCTCCCTTCCTACGCTCTAACATCTCGCATCAACTGTGGTTGTCGGGCCAGCGCGGTGGGTGCTCCGAAGCCACCGTGACAGCCAAGACCGTCAGCTGCAAGTGATGGAATGGACACCTCCCATAATCGGCGTAATAATAACGCCAGCCGTTAACCATCTTCTGAAAGGAGGAGTCCTCGATGGATACTACCACAATCGCCGTCGATCTTGCAAAATCCGTTTTTCATGTCGCCGTCTCCCGAAGACCCGGCCATGTATGTGAGAACCATCGCCTCACCAGAACCCGGTTCCCCTCTGGCCGCCATTTCGCCAGCTATCTCGGCCTTACACCCAGGGAACACTCCAGCGGCCTGCAAAGACGGCTTGGACGCATCTCAAAGCGTGGTGACTCTTATATCCGGATGCTACTGGTACATGGCGCAAGGTCAGTCCTCTGGGCCTCAATGAAATCAAAGAACCCCGATCGTCTTCGCTCTTGGGCACTCGAGATCGAACACACCAGGGGCCACAACAAAGCAGCCGTCGCCCTGGCTAACAAACTCGCCCGGATCGTCTGGACTGTATGGAAGGGTAACCGTAGCTTCGAATCTATCAAAGGAGATCGAATGAATTAATCCGCCTTTGATTGCACGGAGAAATCAGCAGGATGGCGAACCGGTCTGAACCGGCGCGAGGCGAAGCAGATAACCGTCGTGGCTATAAAAAGCCGGGCTAAGCGATCGGCTCCTCGCGCGCGGGTTCCATCATGGCCCGGAGATCACTGCATCTCCACTCCTAGAGGCCGAAGATACGACTGCAATCAGACCACATCCACCATCGAAGAAAAATAACACTTGCAGGAGGAGTCCAGATACGACGGTTAGACGGCCTCGCCACTATCTTGCATGTCGACACCACGCCAGAAAGCGATATAGTTTTTTATCTGCGCGGCCGCTTCATACGGATCGGGGTAATACCACGCCGCATCCCGATTCTCTTCATCTCCTACCACGACGTTATAGTAGTGGGCGGTGCCCTTCCATGGGCACAAGGTTGTCGTCGAGCTGGATTTGAGATACTTTTTGTTGACTGAGTCAGGCGGAAAGTAGTGATTGCCCTCGACAATGATCGTATTCTCGCTTTCGGCTATGATTTCGCCTTTCCAGATTGCTTTCATGTTGCTTCCTTAGTTACAGCGCTGAAACCGGTTATGTCCATGTGATATTCCTTTTTATGCAACCCTGTTCCCCGTGGACCCAGTATACACGCTTGCGGCCGGCATACCAGCCCTGAAATTCAGGAGGCGTCATATATACAGACATTGAAAAGAAGAGGGTGTTATAATTAAAGTGACCGCCGACAATAAAGGGGGAATAATGGACATATTCGAATTCGCCCTGCAGATGGAGCAGGAGGGAATGGATCTCTATCTCGAGGTCGCGGAGAAAGGTCAGGATGCGGGGATAAAGAAGATATTCGGGATACTCGCGGCCGATGAAAAGAAACACCAGGATGTCATACGCAGGATGAGAGACTGCGCCCCGGACGTGGAGGAGACGGAAGTCCTTTCGAAGGCGAAGAATATCTTTGCCGAGATGAAAGATAAAGGGGACAAGATAGACACTTCGTTGCCTCAGGCCGAACTTTACCGGAAGGCGAGAGACATAGAAACCAGGAGCGTCAAGTTCTACGAGGAAAAGGCGGAAGAGGAAAAGAGCCCGGGGAAGAAACGGATCTTCAAGGCTCTTGCCGGGGAGGAAAAGAAACATCTCTTTTTGATGGACAACCTGGCCGAGTTCATCTCGAGGCCCCAGACATGGCTGGAAGATGCCGAGTTCAACCATCTTGATGAATACTAGGAATCATTTTCCATAGAGAGCGCCCCTTTCGCACGCATTACGGATGCCTGACACGCCATGAAAAGGAAGAAAGAGAAATGACGATAGCACTCGTATGCGGCATTTTCGGTTTCTTCGTTACCGTAGCCATCTGGATCGCCATCCGGCTCCTTAAAAGAAGACTGGGTTCCTCAGGACGTTCAGTACAGATATTCGCGTCTATCGAGCATCTGCGATCCGTCGGGGAGCTTGATCGTCTTCAAGATCATCACAAAAGAAATCGTCACATCAGCGGAACACTGGTTCGGCGAAAGCAGAAAGAAGTATTTCCAGTGGCTTGTCTCCGCCAGGAAGATGGCCATGATCTTCGAGCTCGAGATCGATTTTCGATACGATCTCCGGGATCCGGACCTCATCATCGAGGAGAAAAAGGGCGGGCAGTATCTCCTCAAGATGCCGAAATGCCTCTACGAGGTACATATCAGGGACATCAGTTTCTACGACGAGCAGAGCGTAAAACTTCTGCCATGGCTGCTGCCCGGCCTGCTCACGAAAGCTTTCGGAGCCGGTTCCACCGAGGAAGACAAGAATCGTCTGAAGGAAGAGGCCAAATTGCAGGCATCGCAGATGGGCGGGCAGCTTGTCCAGAAGATGCGATCCGAGGTCCAGAACTCGGCCCGAAAGACACTGGAAGCACTCGCGAGAAATTTCGGCGCGCAGCATGTGACCTTCGATTTCACGCATTCGGAACTGATCCGGTCGAAAGTGGAAGCTGCTCTGCTGGATACGACGGAAGGACAGTAGAGACAAACGCAATCAGCCGCGCATGGAATCGATCAGAGCGGTCAGGGCGTCCGATTTGACCTCATGCTCGTAAAGCGGCTTTATCGGATCACCGGGACGGACGAGCTCCTCGAAACTCTTTTCGACTTCTCGCTCATAGAATATCCCCAGCAGGAGCTTCTCTTTCTCGATGGCGCGGCTGAACGCTATCTCCCGGCTGTCCGCAGCGTAATCGTCGTCGAGGTATGCGGTGTTCTCGTCAAACCAGTCCCGGTCATTCAGTCTGTTGAAGCTGGTGCACGGCTGCAGGATGTCGACCAGCGCGTATCCTTTGTGCGCTATAGCCCTTTTAACTATCTCGACGGTTTTCTCTATATGTCCGCAGTACGCTCTCGCCACAAAAGAGGCGTCGAGCGAGATCGCCATTGCTATCGGATCGAGGGGCTCGAGCACCACGCCACTCACCTGGACCGGAGTCTTGAATCCGACCCGGCTGGTAGGGGATGCCTGCCCTTTCGTGAGGCCGTAGACCATGTTGTCATGGACGATCTGTGTGATATCCGGGTTCCGCCTGATGGTGTGTATGAAGTGGTTGCCTCCCTCGCCGTACATGCAGCCTTCCCCGCTTATAGCGATTACCGACAGCCCGGGGCTTGCCACCTTGACCGCTGTCGCCACGGGAAGGGACCGCCCGTGGAGTCCGTTGAAATAGTTGCACCTGATATACTGCGGGATCTTTGCGGCCTGGCCTATGCCCGAGACAAGGACCAGGTCCTGCCGCCTGATATCGAGCCCGGCGAGCGCCTGCTTGAGGATCTTCCTGATAGCGAAGTTGCCGCAGCCCGGGCACCACGCTATCTCGAGATCTTCGGGATCGTATTCAACAGGTTTCATCGGGGTCTCCTCGTATAATGATCTCCGTCAGGACTCATCCAGCTTGATGGCAGACCTCAATCGGTCCGCCAGTTCTTCCACGCTGAAAGGGTGCCCGTCGTATTTAAGGATGCTTCTGTCCGGCTTGATGCCTGTCTCCAGCATGAGCAACGCGCCGAGCTGTGATGTGGCGTTGTTTTCCACGGCGATTATCCTTTCGGCCCTTTCCAGGTATTCCGCACTCCGCGGATGCATCGGGAAGACCTGCCTGAAATGCAGAAATGACGTATCCGAGGCACCGACTTCTTCCAGCGCCTCCCTGATTACGGGGTAAGTCGAGCCCCATCCCACAACGAGACTGCTGTACTTCTCACTTCCTGTCAGGACAGGTTCGATAGCTGCTTCCCTTACCTTCTCGGACTTTCTCAACCTCTTTTCCACCATGGCGGCCCTCACCTTCCTGTCCTCGGTGATGCGGCCAGTGTCATCATGTTCGTCACTGTCGACGCAGACGAACCCGCTGCCGAATCCCGGCACGCCTCTCGGGGAGATCCCATCGTCGGTGATCTCGTAGCGTCTGTAATCCTCGCCTGTCTCGATGAAGGCATTTGTTATTGCGTTTTTTTTTAGGTCCAGCTCCTCGATGTCCCTCAATGAATCTAATAGGTGTTGGTCCGTCAGTATGATGACAGGTACCTGGAACCTGTCGGCGAGGCCGAAAGCTTCACGGCTGAGGTAATATGCTTCCTCTATAGTCCCGGGCGAGAGGATGATCCTCGGAAAGTAGCCGTGCCCCGCGTTCAGGGCGAAGAGCAGATCACCCTGTTCAGTCCTCGTAGGCAGGCCCGTTGCCGGACCGGGCCTCTGAGCCAGATGTATCACTACAGGGGTCTCGATCATACCGGCGAGGCTGAGGCCTTCTGCCATAAGGGCGAATCCTCCGCCAGAGGTCGTGACCATCCCCCTGGCACCCGTGTACCACGCCCCCAGGGCCATGTTGATCGCGCTGATCTCGTCTTCCGCCTGTTCAGCGACAAGGTCGAATCCAGCGGCGTGCCGGGCGAAAAAGACCAGCACGGAAGTTGATGGAGACATCGGGTAGGAGGAGATGAAACTGCATCCCCCCGCTATCGCGCCGAGGGAGACTGCGTCGCCGCCGCTGAGAACGATATTACTCCTGACGTTATCGTCGGGAGTCAGGCTGAATGAAAGACCTTCCTTTTCGGAAAGGTCCTTCCCGAAGGAATGCCCTCTGCGGACAGCCTCGATATTCCTGCCTGCGACCTCCTCCCCTTTGCCTTCGAAGCTCTTCCCTATAAGATCTTCGAGGACTCCGGCGTCGGCGCCCAGCATGCCGGCGATCACGCCCGCGGCGACACTGTTGGCGTAGATCGCGTCCCCGACCTCTTCAGCCATCGAGCCGAACGGAACCTCGAAAAACCTGCTGCCGTCTCGATAATTCTCCTCTACGCTCGCGCTCTCGCCGATGATGATCGTATCAGCGCCGAGACGGTGCTCGAGCCTATAGACCGCTTTTTCATTCAGTGGAACGAGAATATCAATCCTGTCGACGAAAGCCTCTACCGGCCTGGAAGAGGCCCTTATCTCCACGGTGTTGTTCCCTCCGCGCACTCGGGACATGACTTCCTTGGCGGCGAAGACGTGGAACCCAGAAAGCTTGAGGGCCCTTACGAGGACCCCTTCGATCGTATTGAGCCCCTTCCCGGCCTCCCCCGAAAGAACCAGTGAAATATCATCAGGATTTTTCATAATGGGTCCTAAAAGAATGTTCATGCATCCACACATATTACCCTACAGGAGAATATGGCCGATTACAAGGAGTGCGTTGAACTGTCCGCTGAAATCAGTTTCTCCCAGGATTTCACGTCCTGTTCAGGGTCCAGCTCCGGGTGTGCCTCCCCCGAGTTCAATAAGCAAGTGCAACACTTCCGGTTGAACCGCTTCCGCGCTAGAATGCGTGGATAATGTTTAAACACTATAAGCACTTGTCCAAAGAAGAGCGGGATCACCTGGCGATTCTCAAGGGCCAAGGCCACTCGATCAGAGCGATTGCCGCCCAACTCGGCAGATCTCCCTCAACAATCTCCCGGTTCTAAAAAGACAGAAGAACCATTGATCATTACTCGGATGAAATTTTCAGAAGGGACACCATTACGGTCCTGCTAACCGATCACTGTTGCTTAATAAAATCAAAACGCTCGATCTTGATGTTGAGTCCCTGGGACGGAATGGTAAGCACGGATTGTGATGCCGTTGTCGGACCGTTTTTGATAGTTCTGTAATCGATAGTGCCGTTAACGGCAGTTTCTTCGTCGAGTGGTGTCTTGAATGTGAGTTTTCGATTGAGCCCCGTTGCTGGATCGACCCAGATGGTAAGCTCATCCTTGGGGACAACGACGCTCGTGGCATGAATCTTTTGCATGCCTTTCATCTCGTCTGTGCCATCCCCGAATTTAGCCTTCTCGAATAAGTCCACCAGCTGTCCCTTTGACATGAATACATAAGAGGCCTGTAACTTCATGAGCTTCTCGAGTTGCTCGCCGAGCTCCTCGAGCTTTTGCTTCTGTTTTTTGCCCCGAATGCCGCGCATCTTTTCAACATGCGTTTCACTACTGATGGTTGTATGCTGCAGTTTTCCTTCGGCGTCGAAACGGGCTTGAATAAGAGACGTGAACATCGGGCTTTCGTTCATGGTGAGCTCCGCTCGAGTCTTCCAGCTGTACATCTTGAGTGCTGCGATGTTCTTCTGCTGGAGCTCGGCGTACTTCAGTGCGCGCTGAGCGGGATCGGTTTCCTGCGCCTTCAGCGGGCATACGAAAGTGATGGCGATGACGAGAATTATGACCGGCAACAAACATTTCATTTCGAATCCTCCTTTAATGAAACAATGAATTACCTAATCCTTGTTACTTAACGGTAAGTCATCAGTGCTGTACTTCCGCGTCATGATGTACAGTACCGAAGTCAAAGTCATCAAGGCGAAGATACTGAGGCTCAATCTCGTATCGATGACGGATATCACGACGGCGACCACTATTCCGAGGCTCTCTGCAACAAGACCGACTTTGATCTTCCGGATAATCTTCTTCGACATTCCGGGATCAACGAGTCGCCGCCTGCCGGTTGCGTAGGTCCATTGCAGAAACAGGATCTGACAGGCAACAAAGAAGTTGGAGCCATACACGATGACGGCAACCCGGTTTCTCGGATAATCACCGATGAGCGCTGTGGAGAACGGGATGAGGGATACGACCATGAGGAAGAATATGTTTGTCCAGAGAAACATGCCGTCGTTTCTCGTGATGAGATCGAGCTGGCGGTGATGAAAGGTCCAGAAAAATCCGAGAACCATGAAACTCAAGACGTGGACAATGATCTTCGGTTGCAGTCCAATCAGTTCCATTAGCAATGCGTTCGACGCAGACGAATCCCCGATATGCGGCACGGCCAGTTCGAGAACGAGCAAGGTCATAACGATTGCGAAGACGCCGTCAGCGAGTGCCTCGATACGTTTTGTTCCCACGCGAAACATACACTCACTCTTTCTGCGTTTGGATTCTCAGTGTCTTTGCCTCAGTTTTCTCGTTTTTCTGATACCGGACCAACTCCTGTTCTCCTCTCTCGCACTTTATAAAAATCACATACAACGCCGGCGATTTTCCTTAGGACTGCGATGTATTAATCCGCAGGTACGTCTTTGGGTCCGCCGAGCGGAAATCCGACGATCAAAGACACCGTCCGGTTCGTGACAAGATCGAAAATGATCGTTGGTGCCGGGTCAATTTAACACTCCCCCTCTGAATCCGCCTTTCAGTAACGCGCTCTTTCCGAAATATCCTGATTTCAATTCAAGATCTCCTCTGTGTTACCGAGGCGAGCGGAATATTTTAGTTTCACCGCCGCTTTTTGACTCTCAGTGTCCCTGCATCAGTTTTTTCATGTTTTCCATCGCCGGATTCCATGCGTAGACGAACTGAAGCCGGATAACGCTGGTTTTCAGATTTTCGTCGCCAAACACATTGGAGCTGAAGCCAGCGCGCGTGGTGACGTTGTCCGTCACTGAATAATTCAAGGCAAAGCCAAGATTCCCGATTTCGAGATTTCCTCCCACGTCACTGCCATTGATTGTTGACTGGAAACCGTTTTGGTAAAGCAGATCCAACGAGCCGAAAAAGCTGTTCGTAAAATCATGGGGCAGGTGGGCTTCGAGTGACCACAAAGGATCGTTCTCCAGTTTCTGTCCCAGAAAATCGTCGTTCTCAGCGAAAAGCCAGACGGCGGGGATCAACTCGAAGCTCGACATGTATCCTGATGCAAACACACCGAAATGCCACTTGAAAGGAAAGGCGACACGGCCATACCAGCGGTTTAGACCGATATTCACCAGTTTATCGCTCTCGAACTCACCGATTGGAAATGCCAGCATCACAGCAACATCGAGGCTCACTTTCGGTTCGTAGTTCAACAGATCGACAGTACTCTTAAGTGGCGGTGTACCAAAAAGATTGACCACGAGTTGCATGTTGGGGTCGGAGAACCCAGAGCTGGACTGGCTAAACGCGGCGCCTGTAGTAATCGGGGGCAAAGAGTCCGGGAACATACTGGTGTTCACATTCACACCGACATTGCCCCCAACGATGTTGACGGCAAGCGCCGACGGCCGGTTGAGCAGCGTCATGTGGTAAGCCCAGGTACCGATAAAGATATTGGCCTCGACGTCCGAGTTCGGATAGATGAAATGACCCGGGGAGAATGCCATGGAGCCCGAGGCGCTGATACCGATGGGCATGTACTGGAAGGACACGACGTGAGTGCCCGCCCTCGTATTCCAGTAGGCGCGGGCGCCGTCGTCTTGAGCGCGGGCAGGCACGCTAAACGATAAGGCGATGGCCATCGCAAGAAGGACTGGGAAGCGAAGGTACTTGTTTACCTTGTTCATCACTTTTCCTCCTTCTTCTTGCCAGACATGAGTTCGAGAAGTTTTTCATAGGGAAGCGCTTCCAAACCGCGCATCGGCGGGTAGTTATCAAACTTCGGCACCTGTTGGGGAAGCGCCTTCCTAGCTCCTTCAAAGGGCGACCTTTCTCCAATGATCACCCCGTTCATCTTCACATATTCATCCCACCGGGCTATAAGCTCCTGCCTTTTCTCAGGGAACGCGCCTGAGAGGTCGTACTGCTCACCAGGGTCATCGGCAAGGTTGAATAGCTCCCAGTCCCAGATGCCGAAAGGCTCATAGTGCCAGCTGATCTTCCAGTCCCCCTGGCGGATCGCCCGGTTACCGAACAATTCCCAGCCCAGCCAGTCGTTTGAACTGCGAGGTGACCTGCTTTTGCCCTGGAGCATCTTGACCCAGGACTTGCCCTGCATGGGGGCCAATTCCCGCCCCTTGTAGGTAGAGGGATGCTGGACACCAGCCAGCTCCAGGATAGTCGGCGTGATATCCATGACATGGAGCACGGCCTCTTTATTAAGTTCGCCGGAATCCTGCACGCCGGGGCCGCTGATAATGAGCGGGGAGCGCGTACCACCTTCTGCAAGTAACCCTTTGTAAAGTCGGAAGGGAACCATGGATACTTGTGCCCATGCCGGCCCGTACTCGGCATACGTGCCCTTGCGGCCAAGGGAATTGTGCCCATTCTCGGCAAAATTATTCATACCATGGAGAAATCCTAACGAGCCTACTTGCCCTGCCACCATTGATCTCAAGTCGTTTCCTTCGGCCCCGTTGTCGGAGATGAAGATAACGACCGTGTTGTCGTACTCGCCTATGTCCTTCAGATAATCGAATACCCGGCCGATCTGGTCATCCATGTACTCAACCATCGCGACGTAAAGTTCCATCTTCCGCCCCTGCATCACGCGCACCGCAGGCGTGAGTGCCGTTGATCTCGGCAGGAACCACAGGCGGTCGGCTGTGTTGACGCCTTCTTCCACAATGCCAAGTTCCTGCATACGCTCGAGGCGCTGATGGCGGATCCCATCCCATCCTTCGTCGTATCGGTTCTTATAGCGGCGCAGCCAGTCATCCGGCACATGCAGCGGACCGTGGGGGGCCGTAAATGCCATGTAGGCAAAGAAGGGCTTGTCATCGCCTCGACCTTCTTCAATGAACTGGATGGTCTTGTCGGTGTAGGTCTTCGTGGAATAGAAATCCTTGGGCAGTTTCTCGAGGGGGCGCCCGTCTTCTGTGTACGGGCACTTCGGTATCTGCCATTCAATGTTCCACTGGTCGTTGAAATGGCTCCCACCGCCGACAAGCAACGAGAAATCACGCTCGAAACCACGGGCGTGTGGAATCTGGTCTGGTGCTAGGCCAAGATGCCATTTCCCGGCCATGTAGGTGTGATAGCCGTTGTCGCGCAAAAGCGAAGCGACCGTGGCAACACGCTTGTTGAGAACTCCCTCGTAACCCGGTTGTCCAACCTGATTCGGAGCGTTCAATTCGCCCATGTTACCCAGGCCGGCAATATGATTATCCGTTCCGGAAAGCAGCATGGACCGCGTGACCGAGCACGTTGGAGACGTGTAGAAATCAGTAAAGCGGATCCCTTTCTGCGCCAACTTGTCCAATGCCGGTGTGTTTATCTCGCCTCCGTAACATCCCAGGTCGGAGTAACCCAGGTCATCGGCAACGATAAGGAGAATATTGGGCCTCTTGCTCCTCTGCTCGGTTTCGGGAGCCTCCACGGCAAGCGCCTCCTTTGCGCCCAACATCGAACTCGATGACGCAAAGGCAGGGATTGCCATCAGACGAAGCAGAAGATTTGATCTTATCATAATGATACCTGGTAGGGTCGAGGACTGGCGCGGTGCTCCTTAGGTCTGGCCTATCTATTTTCTCCCCGTTTCCTCTGGGAGTGCCTCACTAGCCATCCCGTAAGCCCGTTTCCAGCCCCCGCCACCTCGCACGCAGCATGCGGATTTCCCGCACTACGCGCTCCTGCACACTTCTCGCCAAGGGTTATGAGACCTATCGTACCAGAGCTCCTTTCGGCTGCGGCTCTAAGGCCACTGCCTACTCCATCGCTTCCAGCCGAAGTCCTGACGCATCAAAATCGCCAAGACGGTTCAGCCTTCACCTTGACGTATATCCTCCGTCTCAGTTCCTGCAGACTGATGGGTGTTTTTATCATTTCACCCCTGCCTCCCTTGTTGACGAAGAAAGCATGTGCAGCAGGGCCCCTTCGCTCCACGGGCGTTACCCCGCTTCATCACTACTACGAACCCAGCCGCCACCGTCTCGTCTTCGGTCGATTTCCCGGTGCTGCCGGTTATACGACCTACCTTGCTCCACCAATTTCTCGGTGGGACGAGGACGGCTTCTCCAGTTGCTTAGCGTATCCTTGTCACCGTGCTACCCCTACCACCCCGCCGGAGCGGGCAACCGCATCGGTCAGGCTGCGGTAACCCATATTGCCTTCGCCTGAAGGGAGTAGGCTCGGCCTCCGGGGTTTATTAAATTATCGGGGCCACCTGTGGGTTCACTTGCGTTGTGGCCCGGTGACTCGCTCACCATCCCGAAGATGGCTTTGTCGATCGGCTTCACGTGCTTCGTTTCCTCCACCCGTGCGATCCAAGCTACGGGGCTCCTGACTCTTGCCCCGGTGGGACTACCTCCCACTGAACACGCCAGCCTTCGCTGGACGCACTCCCTTCTGTTTATTACATCCACCTTGCTATACTTGCACTTACCCTGATTCAAACATTATATGCATCACATGCTATTTCTAATGTTAC
>SDBS01005237.1_pt1 | contig 12681 bp, 23 predicted proteins | sample 2277091 | NCBI WGS metagenome assembly SDBS01 (sample SAMN10404972, study PRJNA504765) | marine sediment metagenome | isolation source: marine sediment core GS10_PC15, 163 cmbsf | place: Arctic Ocean: Southern Knipovich Ridge | collected 2010 | reverse complement strand
GTTCTTACCTGCAAAAATGCATCCATACTCATTTACATCACCTTTATTTTTTTTTATTTTTGTGGGGCTTTGGGCGCCATCACGTCGGCACCGCCCTTGTCAAGCAATCGATGTTCCTCGACGTATGCTGCATTTGCTTTATCCAAATCCGCAGTAGGATTACCGGCCTGTAAGCCGAGATTGACAAGTTTACCGAAACCTTTAAAGATATCATCCTGCAATGGTTTCTTGCCAGATTGTAATATTTCTATCGTTTTATCATGGTCTGCTGTGATTTCTGATAGCTTGCCTTTATAAAACTTTTCATCTTTTGGCTCGTTACCGTCTACAGCACCTTCAGATGGAGGCTTAGTTTCCGCTACTGTGCCTCTTGCACTGTTAAGTTCTGCATCAGCCTTATTCTTATCATCTTCAATCTTCTTGAGAGCGGCAGTCTTCTCGGCAAGCTCATCTTCAATCTTCTTCTGGTCAGCTGCCTGCTTGGCTACTTCGTCCTCTTTTTCTTTCTTCTTAGCTTCCTCTTCCTCAGTGGCTTTCTTCTTATCAACAGCAACCTTTTCATCTTCAAACTTTTTCTTGTCCTCATCAAACTTCTTTTTCTCTTCTTCAAACTGTTTCTTATCTTCTTCTTCCATTTTCTTTTCCCCCTCTGCAACACCTTCCTGCATTGCTCTTACTGCTACTTCTGTGATAGTGCAATTATGATTAGCTGGTGCGTCAACGTATGAAAACCCTAACACGTCAATGTCATCAATCACTTGAACTCCATCAACAGATATAACTTTCGGGTTGGCAAAGTTTACGCTGACACCGTTAAGATACTTGTTCTCAAGCGAATACCAAATAGCATCAAAGTATCTTTGATAACTTTCGTCAACTTCCCTGAACATTGGGTTAAGTTCAGTGTCAACACTGAGAACGTTCTCTTCAATGTCAATATCGTTCAGTTTGGCTAAAGGTAACACTTTAGATTTTAGCATGATGTCAATCTTCTTCTGTTCTTCAGGAGACAGCTTATCCCTAATGATAGATTTTATGTTAGCATTCATAGCTAATTCATGCTGACTGTCAACAAACAATTTCTTATGCCGTGACTGTTCCTTGATACTTTTGATACATCTTGGAGTGAACATGCTTTTCAAGGTTCGCATGCTACCATCAGGAAGTTTCTGGAACTCGTAAATCTCTTTATTGTTAGCTATCATAGCGGTAGCTTTGACAACGTATCTTGGCTTGTCACCTTTAAGGCTGCTCCTTACCTCAATCTTGTCAGCTATTACATCATAATTCATTTTTTCCTCTTACTCTTCTTTGACTTGCCAGCCTTAGATAATGCGATGGCTTTGGCTTGAGAAGGTTTTCTGCCTGCTCTAATTTCCATTGCAATATTTTTCCCTATAACTTTTTTTGACTTACCTTTTTGAAGGGGCATTATTTCTTCACCTGACCTGACACGCCAGCCTCATTCCGTTCCTGAGTCATGTCCTCAGTATCCTTGTTCATTCTTTGCCTGCTCTCGTTCAGTTCCATATTCTTCTTGAACTGGTCTTTTTCAAAATCGTCAGGGTCAATGCCTAATATCCCCCTCTCATCCAAATATCTTACCATTGCGTCAGGTTTCAGACCCATGTCACGTAGCAAACCTGCGTTCTGTAATATTTCCATTTCACCTTTCCTGCTGATTTCGTTATATCTAGCAAGAATCTTTTTCCCCTTTGACTCTTTAGGCTTCTTTGACCTGCCTAAAGCTTTTAATAACTTTCTATTAATGGGAGGTTCAATGACGCTCCTGTGCAAACTGTGTATCATAACCTCAAACGGTAAGTTCAAGGATTCGCCAACGCCACGATTCTCGCCCATATCACCTTCAACCCAGATTCTAGGCACTCTGGTAATCTTTAATATCTCATTGTTTAAATGTTTCATAATATCTATCAGTTCCTTGTCATAAGGAGGATCAATCTTGGTCAGACTAAGCTTAGACTTCTCCTCACTACTGCGTGAGAAGGCTATCACTTTCTTGTAATTTGTCTTGGTTGACCTGAACTCTTGCTTAGCTTTAATGTAGTCAGGCTGGCTGATGCCTGCCAAGTGGGCTAAGTAACGTGGCGGCATGTTAATGAAGATGTTCATTAAATAATTGCCAGCATACATCTTAGTGCTGGCTTCGGTCAATATCGGTTCGTTAGGATTGTATGAGTAGACTTGGCTGCCAATCCATTTCATCCTGAAGTGGATAACTTCATCAGGCTTGAATGGTATGCCTTCAGTCTTCTCTTTAGCCAAGATTTCTTCTTCAGTCAATCCTTGCATCTTGAACGGTCTCTGGACGTAACCTCCAACCTTGCCATGCTCATCATAGATTATGCGCATCTCAATTGTCTCCAAGACCCATAACTCGTTTGGGATGGTAGAATTGTTCTTTCTAAGTTCCAAGAATGCGTCACCGTAGTAGCATAAGGAATAGATGAGGTTAGTGCTGACCTGTTGCCAGTTTAACTTGAAAAAGGTTTCACGCAGACTATCACGACCTGCCTTAGTGCCACCAACAAAGTCTAACCCACGATGAGTGGCAAAATCGTTTATGATACTATATGCAGTAGACAGAGTGCTATCATTATGAATCAACTGTAACATGGTTCTGTATTCAGAAAGCGGTTCACGGACACGGACTAAAGGGTCATGCACATCTTTAACTATGCCCATGCTTGCTCTTACATTAATTTGGTTAGGGGTGGTAAGATTAAATCTCATAGTAGATACAAAGGGTAGATTTTATCTTAACCTCTATATAAATGTTCCTAATGGTAGCCCTGTCAGGATTTGAACCTGAGTTATCAGCTCCAAAAGCTGATGTGGTTGACCGCTACACTACAGGACTGTATCGGCAAGGACTTTAGAGGCGAGTTGTAATCTACCCACTTGCAGTTACCTTAACAAGATGTCCTAATTGCCATTTGAGTATTATTGGCAGAGGCCTTTAGGGTAAGAGGGGACATTAGAATTCCCAACATAAACCCACCAGTCGTTACCTCTTGGATGACCTCTTTTGCCAAATGATTATTCTTTATTATCTACCATTTCCATTATAGTTGTAACTATACCTCTCCCAATTATTACAGCCTCATCTTCAGACAAATCATCATTCCAATAGTTACTATCGTCATTTAGTTTCTCTCTAACTCCTTCCTCACTTAAATTAAGAAGTGTTCTCAATACAAGTCCTTCTTCTTCACTAATTGCTTCTATATCAAATACTCTCTTTTTTACAGTTGTATTAACTCTCATTTTTACCTCCAATCTTCCGTGTATCTTCCTACTTAATAACGTGAGATATATGATGAGTAATAACATGAGTATTTTCGTGAGGGTTTATTCTGAGTAATAACATGAGACATAATATGGGGAATAATCCCTATAGCTAAAACTATGTCTTAGACTCACTCTTCTACTACTCCCTAGTCTAAGTCCATACCTCATGCAATCACATCTCCATTAGCATTATCTGCAACCTTAACTTTAGCAAACTCTGTTACTACAACTAATTCATACTTCTTCTGTGTATGCACTTTAAAGTTAAACACATAGTCACCATGAATGTCTCTTGGGTCAAACTTCTTAAGCTTGCACATTTTAGTGAAAGTCTTTAATGGTGTTATGATGGTAATAGCTTCTTTCCTATTATGCCAATTCATATCACCTTCTCCCCATCTGACATCTACTGCTATCCCATTAATAACTATATTATGCTCAGGATGTCCATGCTCATCTGGTTGTATTCTCATTGTTGAGAAATCAAGGATGCATTTCTGTGTATGACCTCTTTTCATATATGTTGTAATGATTTCCATCCTTTCATCACCACCATCTAAGATACTATTCATTATATCATTAGTTCTCTTCATAGTTATTCAGCTCCATAAGACTGGTTGAACAGATAGATAACTACAGAAGCAGTTAAAAATCCCAATCTTACAGAGTTTCTGAATAGTATCCATCTGTTCATCTTAATACTAATCTTATGGAACAAAGAGTATATAAACCTTCCCTTATGCACTAATATTTAAACTACCATCCTTGTTCTGAACAATGAAGAACTGAACTAAGTCATGCTTTGGATGAGAATCATTCATCTGCTTTAAATGTTCCCTGCTCAAAGTTATGACAATATGCTCTATCACAATCTTTCCACCTTCTTTAAGGAAGCTAAGACCTACATCATTCAACCCAATATGCTTTTCAAATTCTTTATCCATTTTCGTTTACCTCCATTTTATCCGATATAGTTAGGAGAGTCAGCCTTAAGCTCGCTAACATCTTCACCTAACCCAGCTAAATCTTCCAGTATCTGCACTCTACGCTCTTTAATGCGACCATTCTGTGCAGTGATGTCAGTCTTAACTTCTGCAACAATCTTCTCAACTTCCAGAAGGTTCTCAGTATCAAGCTCAATCTGTTTCTTCTGCTTAATCTGTTGAATCTCTACCCATCTAGGGTTTATATGGAACGCAAACATGGGGTTAACCACTACCATGTCACTGTCCAGAGCAATCTGTGTCTCTTCAATGTCAAGCTTTAACTTGTCAATGAACGTGGTATACATTGGAGCTGCCTGAGGGTAATCTTTCTTATACAACCCCAGCATCACTTGCGTGTCATACTGTTCAGTGTTCTTCTTATACAATTCATCATTATCACCTAACTCTTTCCGTAACGCTGCAATGTTCTGTTCCTTACTTATCCGTTTCTTTCTTTGACTTTTTGCCATCTTTATATGTCCTCCTGATTGTTACTGATCCATTCAATCATTCTTGCACAAGTTCTTAGCATTACCCTCTTATTCTTTTCAGGCAACTCATCAAAAGGAACTTTACATTTATCTTGAGTTTTCCAACCAGCTTCTATAGCTTCTGCTTCATATATGCTATGGAATTCTGTAGCCATCTTAACAACATCTATCCCCTTTATATCTTCATTTTTTGCCATCTTCTACCTCCTCATAAGTTGCTTCAAAGATATCTGGCTTGCAAGGATAAAATTCTCCTTTGATGCCTTTTATAATCCAATCTTTGGGGCATACTATATGTTCTCCTTCTAAAGTGTCTATCCAACCGTGAAACTGCATAATCTTCCCGCAATGTTTGCATTTTGTATACCCTGCAACTGTGGGGTCTCTATAATATCCTACATTTAGATTGTAATTTCCTCTGACTTTATCTTTCGCTACTATGAACCATTGCTCTGCTTCAACTATAATTGGTTTCTTTCTGAATTTTCTTACACTCATTTTATTTTCCTCCCTTCATTCTTTTGCTGGTACAAACCAGATAATGTTGCTCAATAAATATAAAAATGATATAATCGCCATAAGGTGACCAAACCATGTTGCATGTCCATCTATTCTAAGTTTAAGGTATAGTAGCCAATAAAAGTTCATTGCATACTTGTTAATCTGGTAAAAGATTATCAGGAAGGTTCTCATTCTATCAACCCAGCGTTAGCGTCCTTTATCAACTGCCGACACTCATCATCAGTCATGGCCTTGAAACCGTCATATTTTCTATTATGAGTGTTAAGTTCAGAGTCTGAGTTAAGAGGGTTGTCACTGGGACTAACATCAACGTCAAAGCTGATATTACTCTTCATATCCAAGAAAGGTATGCAAGCCATCATGTCACTGTCCCAAGTATCGCACAGTTGCCCTTCAGGAGCTTTGATAGTGATAAGAATCTTATTCTCTGTCTCCTGCACAGTCTTCATCTCGGACTGTTGAACAGTGTTCCATTTAGGTATCTTAATTATTCCTTGCTTTAACCTCATCCTATAAGAGTATGCAGCACAGTTCCTGTTCAAACCGTCAGTCTTGGTCATCTGGTCACTCCTGAAATTGTATAAATGCACAGGGATTTCAATATGACTCTTCATCCAGTTATTATGATCATTACCTCCAGGACAATTATCTGCATAAACCCCTAACCCCAGATCATATCTCTTCTTAAGGTTCTGTATTGAATGTTCCCATTCAGGGTCATGCAACAAGTTGTTATCGAACCCAGCCTTACCCCTGAACTGAAATAACTGTATTACTTCTTCCTTCCCAGTAAGCTTATCTTTCCGTTTAGTCCTTATCGTAATAGCAGTCCTTGACTTAGTCATGCCATAATCATACGCTACTGAACAAGGTGTGTCATGGTATTCATATTCTTGAGGAGTATCCTTAACACCGTCATCCACGTCCTGATGTTCAAAGAATGAACTTTCAGTGACAGTGAACAAGGCTAGATGTTCCTGTTGCCAGAACTTGAACCGGCCAGCTTCAGTGAGACGTTTTTGTTCTGATTTTACAAACGCTTTATGCTTTCTACAATCAAGAGAGTCATCATTCCAAATCTCGTGAGAGAACCAAATAGTATCATACTCATTATATTCTCCATACTTTCTCTCTGGGTCTATTGCCTTATAAAAAAAGCCTAGCTGGCCTTGAGGGGATGAAGATAAACAGATGTTACCGCCAGTCTCTGCCACAATGGATGAAGCGTAATCAAAGAACGTGTCAGGGTCAGTGTCAATACAGTTTAATCTATGAGCCTCATCAATGAATAGCCAAGAACACGATTTACCCAAACTGGTCATTGTTGGAGGGAAAGAACCAACATAAGCATTATTATGGAAAGTTAGTTCATGCTTGTTATTAGGCTCTTTCAGGCTGCCGGTAAAGTAATCATCAGAGTCTGTGAACTTCTGCATCTGCTTGTCACCCATTGCAAGAACTTTCCTAATCTTCTTGATTATATCTTCAGCAGCAGGATCATCACGGGAAGTAACATAAATGATAGTTTCATTAAACATGGTAGAAGGATACTTATCATACCAGCAAGCCCATACACAAAATATGCAAAAGCCTAAAGATTTGCCTAACTGCCTTGCTATGCACATGGCAATACGTTTACCTAAATATTTGGTCTTAGGAACTGAATTCAGTAACCTATCAATAGTATAATCCTGATGAAGTCTTAACTTTACACCAAGAAAATGATACGCAAACACTGTAGGGTCAAACTCTGCCTTCCTGGCAATCTCATCATTGTCAGTCAACGTGAACTTCTTAGCATACGCTTCCTTGAATGATTTTGGTATCTTAGTGAAAGCAGGCATTATTGGGTTACCTCGCACTTGCCTAACTTTAAGTCTGGCACCTCTTCAAAATATATGTCAACACGCCAAAAGTGAGTACAGGTTGCTTCATCATACAATTTATCAATCATGATAATCTCACCTTCTTGCTTAACTTTCATTTCTTAACTCCTTTCTCAACATACCTCTTACACTTGCACTTCGGATAGTTGCACTTGCCAGGGTAAATGTTTATCAGGATACCGTCAGTATACTTGCCAGAGACGTTATGGCTACCTTTCATGTGACCGCAAGTGCAAGGTTTACGAGCTGGCATCGTTCTCCTCATCAACATCATCAAGATATTTGCGGGGATGCTTGATACAATCATTCAATATATCATCCTTAATCTTAGGCATTAACTCTTTCATTTGCTTAGTGACACCATTAGTAAAAATACTCAGTTTTGCCCCTTTACCAGCCATAGAAAATGTAGGTAAACGCGTGTAATTATCTAAATGATATTTATTTTTCATTAACCTGTATGATTCATTGTGGTGGAGTTTGTATTTCTCATAACACCAATTACTGCACCATTTTCTATGTTCTCCTGTAAGTTGTTTCTTGCATTGTTTACAATGTGGATTGATTGTTCTACCCTTACGTTTTCTTCCATAATGCATACTACAATATCCTTTACTTCTATACTTTTTACCACAACCTTGAACTTTACAAATTCTCATTTCTTATCCTCTACCTTATTTGACTCAGGCTCTTTGCTCTTGTCTCCACCCATATTAAAGTTAATAGTCTTAGCAGACAATATCCCAGGCATCCGGCCACTGCCCTTATCCTTTACCTCTCTATCAACAACCTTCTGCAAACTTAACACTACATGCTGGTTAAGTTTCACCCACCATAACTTGGCAGCGTTCTTGTCCATGTGCAAGTTATCCAACTGCTGAGTTAAGAGTTCTGAGTCATCACTACTCTTACCGTTAAGCTCCTTCTCCAATTTCTTAATCTTCTTCTGTAACCGTTTATAATCCTGGTAATCCTTAGATACCTCTAACCTCGCTATGTAGATATGATACTTCTCCCATAAAGCGCTGGCAGTGTCACCTTTCTCTACCAAAGAGAACAAGAACTCAGTCATGTCATCACAGATTACTTGACCCTTCTTATGGTCAGGGTGAGGACACTGACCGTTAGCTTCCATAACACAACTGCCACAACCAACGTTAGCAAGCTCAGTGTTATGCAGTCTAATGCTATTATCCTGATTAGCAACCACTAAACCGTTACCTACAGGAATTATGTTAGTGTCAGGCATTATTCAGACCTCTCTTCTGGAGTGGTAGCATCTACAACATTATCAGGTTCAGGATTAAGTTCTGAGGTAGAGTTAGGAGAGTTGCTGACTGCAGATTTCTCAAGCTCTGCAGGAGTAGTAGTCTTAATAACAGATTTAGGAGTGCTATCTTTTGAGGGGATAGGGGTTTCAATGAAATGATCATACAACCTTTGCACGACATCACCGTAACTCTCCCGCTTACACAGCTTCAAGTCAAGAATCTTCTGCTTTAAATCAGAATGTATACCAATTAATACCATTTATATCACCTTATAATACATTATAAAGGGTTATATATAAATGTGCCGAAATGTGATTTCTAACAAAGGATTCTTGTGAAATGGGGCAGATAAGTGTGATGAACCTAAAAACCCCCGTCCACCATTTACCTCCTGTATCCGCATTCCTGAATTGGTGTGTTGATTGCTGTGGGAAGTGAGCCTAGGTATAGTATTGGCTGCTGCAGGGGGTGTATGGCAGGCAACAAGAGCGAGCCTGTGGGCGATCGTGCAGAAGTGAGTATATGGCCTTATCACTAGCTGTAGTGGGGAATATGTATCTGCTACCCTGTTGCAAATCAACTGCATATCAATGACAGATTAATGCATACAACCAATACAAACAACCAATACATACGACACAATACCTAATCAATAACCATTTTACTCCTAAAGTTTAAAACAATCAATGTAGCAGACAAGGAAACCAACCAATGCAAACAAGACTCGGTCTGTCTATCTCTCTATCTATCTATCTATTAGTCTATCTGTCAATCCATCATTCTAACCATCAGTCTATCTGTCTATCTGTTAGTCTGTCTCTCAATCCTACTAACTAACTCTCCTTCTATCTATGTGTCCATATATCTATCTACATATCTTTTACAATGAAAACAATAAGGCAGCATAAGCTTTCTTTGCCTATGCTTGAGAATAAGATTCATTCAATATATGTAATGCCTACTTCTTTCAATAACTGTTTCAGTTTGTTGTCTGACAACTGCTGTAATTCTTTCATTGTCATCCTCTCCATTATCTGTTCATGCTTAGGTTGTTGTCTTTGATTCTGCACTGCTTTTTGTGCCAATGCTGCTATTTGCTTTGTGTTCTGATCTCCTATGTTAAAGCTCATTGTGTTCCCTCCTTTATTGGATATGAAGGATCTATGGTTATTGTTCCACAGCTCTCTCCTCCTAAGTTCTTCACGCTCTGCTTTGCTACTGTATGCATAAACAGTAGGTCTTCTTTCCTTTCTATCTGCTGTTTATACTCCTTCCAGCTCTTGTATGTCACTTTCCTTTTAAACCATCTCATTGTTTGCACCTCTTTTCTTATAATGTAGTATAAAGGGTTATACTCCTATATAAGCTTTGTTGTTATGTGATTAAACATTTTAGTCTTTTAATCGACAGGTTTAAATATAAGCTATGTTATAGAAATTAGATGACTAATTCGACAAAGGTGATAATCCAATGGCAAAATTTATCGTAGATATACCTGATGACTTGCATGACCTGTTAAGGATAGAGAAGGTTAAGCAGAAGAAGGACATGCAGGATTTAGTAGTAGACTTGATACGTGGCGGTCTTAAAAATGACTTGTAAAATTTGTGGTACTACCATTAATCTAGAGAAACATCATCTTGATTACATTAAAAATATAACTGTATTACTTTGTAGGAAACATCATGGACAAGCCCATGGTACTAATCTCTTCCCGGATTTAAAGGCAATCAATAAAAATAATTATGGTGTAAATAGTATAAACATTGATGATGATTTGTATAAGCGTCTTGTTGCTTTCTATGATACTCAAGATAAGTTAGAGTATCCCACTTTAAAGAATTTCGTTAGCAAGAAGTTAAAAGAATTAATCAATAAGGGGGTTGATACACAATGAACTTTGAATCAGCTGTAAGAGCTATGAAAGAAGGTAAGAAGGTTAGCAGAATTGGTTGGCCTTTAAGTGACTATTGGTTAGTACAAGACGGTATGGTTAAGTCTATCCTTGGTCTCCCCCTTATGGGTCTGGGTAATTTAGAAGCTACTGATTGGGAGATATCAGAAGAGCCTAAGAGTTTGAGTGATAACATTAAATGTGCAAGAGCTTTCAGTTTTGATGCATATGTGGTCTCTAGTTTAAAGCTAATGGACTCCCTTCAACTATTAAATGATTATATTGATCAAAGTAACTTAGGTCTACATCCTGGTCACGTTGGCATGTTGCATAAGAAGATTAAAGAATTGTTTGGCACGAGGTTGGTATAGAATGAAATATGAAGATGTTATCGTAAACCTTGTATCCCAATCTTCTTTTCTCAATGATGCATGCCAAAGCAACAAGGGCGCTAACCAAGTCATTAGAGAATGCACTAACTTCATCAAAGTCCTTGATAAAGCTATCTCTGAGGTTGATGACTAATGGACTTACCTACCCCTCATCAGTTATTAGGTCATGTTCGTGAAGTATGGTGGAGTCAGTTAACTTCCGGCGTTCCTATTGAGCTTGAGTTAGTTGACTATTTCCATGCTCCTGTCATCCCTAAACAGCGCGGTTTATATGTCATCTATTATTGCCTTGCCGTTTCCGACTATCCTGACTTGGGGATACTCTCAGGTGACAAGTTAAACTTTCACCTTTCCTTCAAATGTTTCTTGAATGCTTTACGTAAGTTACGCAGTGACTTGGTCATTCCTTGCCTTCCTGAGCATGCCATGGGCAAGAATTTATACATAAAGTTTGAGAAAGTGAGTGATCATCGTATCACTGTGCATACTCAAGATATTCGTGAGCCCACTGATGACCAGTTGTTAGAGAGCAAGAAACAGTATGCTTTCATCCTGGAAGAGCATAAAGAATTAATCAAATGGGGCAAGAAATGACATTTGAAGAAGAATTAGAATATAGGCTTTTTAATCTTCACATAAGAGGTTGTATTCTTGAAGGCCCCAAATCAAATAAAGAATGTAATATGGTTAAGAATGGTATTAAACATTTCATTAACAGAACATGCATTCCAAAGCAGAAAGTTCTAGATGTTCTTAAAGAGATTAGCACTGAACTTAACTCTTGGCATGATAGAAGTTCTGCTGATTGGGTATTAGGGAGGATAAAAATAAAGTTGGGTATAGGATGAGGTGAATGATATTATGAAAAATCCAATACCAAACCAGCTACACAATCCAGACTTACGCTTTTACATTATTGGCAAGAATAAGAAACTGCCATTGCAAGTGGGCTGGAATAAAGCTAACAATTACATGTTCTTTGAGCCTAAGCTGTTAAAGCATATCAGATTTGGCGGTAATGTAGGCATTATAACCGGCGTAAATTCTTTGATAGTTATTGATTTTGATGACAAGGCGTATCAGAATGCTAAGGCCAGACTATTACCAAAGACGTTCACTGTCCGTTCTGCTGGCAAAGGTTTGAGGCACATGTATTACTATTTGAAAGGTGACATGATCAAGAAGATTGGCATTGATAATGCTGATAAGGTTAGGGTTGCTGACATCCAAGCTGGGCGTTATGGTGCTGTATGCCCTCCTTCCAAGGTTAACAGGCGGTATTATTCTGTTGTTGATAACAGTCCCATATCAGAGATAACTAAAACAAGGTTAGCTGAAGTGTTTGGTCTTGATAAATTAAAGGTTAAGAAATATATCTCTCATAAGAGGTATCAGGACAAGGGTGAGCCAGAGTTAGTACGTAAAACTCTTAGTTTATTCAAGCTCTTGGGACTAGAACGTTCCAGTAGGTTAGCTTTCAAATGTCCATTTCACGAATCTGTTAACGGAGCATGCTTGACTGTTATGCCCACAAGCCACATTTACTGTTTCCATTGCCAAAGATACTTTCCTGATTATGAAGAGTTTGCTATTGAATATTTCCGTGTGGTGAAGAAGAAATGACGGAGTTAATAGTTTTGAGTAAGAGTAAAGAGTTGGCTAAGTTAGTTTACCTGTTTTTATGGTATTTTGATAAGAACAAGTTTACTTACAACCCTCAAATGATTAGAAGCAGCTTATCAATACCATCTAACATAGCTGAAGGTAGTCAAAGAGATAGCAAGAAAGAGTTCATCAGGTTCATTAATATTGCAAGAGGAAGTTTAGCAGAGCTTAAAGTACAAATGGAAATATTATGTGATGTTGAAGAAGTATATCTTGAGTCATTAGAAATGCGTAGTGGTCATCCAGAGTCTAAACCAAGTTA
>SDBS01005236.1_pt1 | contig 12682 bp, 9 predicted proteins | sample 2277091 | NCBI WGS metagenome assembly SDBS01 (sample SAMN10404972, study PRJNA504765) | marine sediment metagenome | isolation source: marine sediment core GS10_PC15, 163 cmbsf | place: Arctic Ocean: Southern Knipovich Ridge | collected 2010 | reverse complement strand
ATATCTGACCGACCGGCAGAACCTGGAGGCGGTGGAGTTCATCGAGCGGCACAAGGATGGGCCATTCTTTCTGTTCCTGAGCCACTACGCGGTGCATACCCGCCTCAGCGGCAAGGGCGACCTGGTGGCCAAGTACCAGAAGAAGCCGGGTGCGGGCGAGGGCAACAGGCCGCGTCGTAACAATCCGCACCTGGCCGCCCAGCTCGAGGTAATCGACAGCGGTGTCGGGATGCTCATGAAAAAACTGAAGGAACTCGGCTTGGCGGATGATACCGTTTTGATCTTCACCAGCGACAACGGCGGCGAAAGCCAGGTGACCAGCAACGCCCCGCTGCGAGCGGGCAAATCCACCCTTTACGAGGGCGGGATCCGCGAGCCGCTCATTATCCGCTACCCCAAGGTCGTGACGGCGGGCACGGTCTGCAAAACTCCCACCTGCAACATCGACTTCTATCCCACCTTCTGCGGGCTCGCGGGCGTCAAGCCGAAGGCCGCGCAGCAGATCGACGGCGTTTCCATCCTGCCGCTGCTGAAGGATCCCAAGGCCGGCCTGAAACGAGATGCACTCTACTGGCACTATCCGCTGGCCAGGGCGCATTTCCTCGGCGGGCGCTCCGGCGGGGCAATCCGCCGCGGAAGCTGGAAACTCATCGAGTTCTTCGATACCGGCAAGGTCGAACTGTACAACCTGGCCGACGACATCGGCGAGAAGAAGAACCTGGCCGGCAAGCCCCCCGCTGGGGGCTCTAGGGGCCTGGGGCCCCCGGGCGGGCTGCCGGAAAAGGCCGCCGAATTGAAAGAGGCCCTGGCCAAGTGGCGAAAGCAAACAGGTGCGGTAATCCCTGCCAATTGCAGGGGATATGATCCCAAGAAGCCGCGCGCTAAGAAAAAGAGCAAAGCATAGGGATTCCGCGCCGAGCCTCTTTAGCCGACGCGCTCGCGGACGGAAGCACTGCTGGGCAAGCCAGTCCGCCTGGGCGGACCGCACATATCAGCGTGGCATGGCTGGCTCGTCCAGCCATGTTGTGCTGGCTTGTCCACAGTGGGTGGCACGGCTGGCTTGTCCAGCCGTGCTTAGTTAGAGCATGCTGAAGTAAGCACTGCCGGGCAAGCCGGCAGTGCCACCCGCCGGGGGTCAGTGCTCCGCTCTCAGAGGCCTGGCCATCAGGTCCGCTATGGCCTGGTCGGGCTTGCGACCCGCGAAGAGGACCTGGTGTATCGCCTCGGTGATGGGCATCTCTATGCCGAGCTTCTCCGCGAGCTCTACCACGCTGGCGGTGGTGGCGACGCCCTCGACCACCGAATCGGTAGCCGCCAGGGCCTGGGCTACCGCCTGGCCCTTGCCTATTGCCTCGCCGAGCGAGCGGTTCCGCCCGATCGGGGAGAAGCACGTGGTGACCAGGTCGCCCATTCCGGCAAGGCCGGCGAAAGTCTCCGCGCTGGCGCCCAGCGCGACACCCAGCCGCGTGATTTCCACCAGGCCGCGCGTGAGCAGCGATGCCTTTGCGTTCACGCCGATGGCCAGTCCGTCGAGGATGCCGGCCGCAATGGCAATTACGTTCTTCGTGGCCCCGGCGACCTCCACGCCGAGCAGGTCCACGTTGGTATAGACGCGAAAGTATGGGCGGGTGATGAGCTCCTGCACTTGCCGGGCGAGCTGGTCGTCGTTTGCGGCGACGGCGACGGTGGCTGGAAGCTTGCGGGCTACCTCGGGCGCTATCGACGGACCTGAAAGGGCCGCCACCGCCCGAGGAGAGTCGGGCGAACCGTCAAGCACGTCGCGCACCACCTGCGTCGGGCGCAGCAGCGTATTGTTCTCTATGCCTTTGGCGACCGAGCAAATGGGAACATCCGCCGGGCAGTGGTCCTTGAGTCGCTGCCAGAGGCCGCGCATGAACTGTGTCGGCACGGCAGAGATCGCCAATGCCGCATCGGCCAGGGCCTGATCGTCCCGGGCGGTTACCTCGATGCTGTCGGCCAGCCGATGGCCTGGAAGAAAACGCTCGTTCTCACGCGATTCGGCCAGGCGGCGTGCCGCATCCGGAAAGGCTGACCACATCTGCACACGCCGGCCGTTCTCGGCCAGCATGATTGCGCAAACCGTCCCCATCGCGCCGTCGCCGATTACTGCAATCCTGCCTGGCATGGCGACAAAGCTACCGTCACGCCGGGGTGAAGTCCAGCCTGGTTGCCGGCCGCGGCACTTGGTGGCACAGGCCCCTGGGGCCCCAAGGCGGGTTTTCAACCTGTGCCTCACAGCTTAAAAAGCTGTGCCACACGGCCGCTGATGTGTTGTCTGTTGCCTTGCCCCGCCGAGACACTAGAATGCATTGCTCAGTTTGGGCTGCAAGAGGAGCAACAAGAGATGCCGGAAGAGTTGTTCGTAAAGGAATTAGCCAATGGCATGACGCTGCTGGGCCAGCGGATGGAACACGTATCATCGGCCGCCATGACGATAACGGCGCCGGCCGGCGCGTCCCACGATCCGCCTGACTCCGCAGGCGCAGCCTCTGTCATCAGCCAATGGCTTCTTCGCGGTGCAGGCGGGCGTGATACGCGCGGGCTCAACGACGCCCTGGACGCCCTTGGCTGTCAACATCACGAAAGCGTCCTGAGCGAGCACCTGCAGTTCGGCACGGCCCAACTGGGCCGCAACCTGGACGCCGTGCTGGCGATTCAGGCCGATATCCTGCGCCGGCCCGGCCTGGAGGATGCGACGTTCGGGCCGGTCAGGGCGCTGATAGCCCAGGACCTGGCGTCGCTGGAGGATGAGCCGGCACGGAAATCGGGTCTGATGCTTCGGGAGCGGTTCTACCCGCCGCCTCTCGGCCGGTGCGTTTACGGCACGGCCGAGTCGCTTGAGCGCATGACGGTGGATGGAGTTCGTGGTCACGTGGCGGAGGTTTTCGGCCCGCGGGGGGTGATATTGAGCGTGGCGGGCCGGATCGACTGGGAGGCATTCTGCGACCTGGCCGAGGGCCACTTCGGCGATTGGGCCGACGGCGGCGGGGCGCCCGTGGCGACTGAGGCGCCGGCCGGCGGCATAACGCATATCGAGAAAGATTCCGCGCAGGGGCATATCACGCTGGCACACAGGGCTGCCTGCGTGTCGGACCGGCGATATTACGCGATACGGAGTGCCGAGGCGGTGCTCTCGGGCGGCATGAGCAGCAGGCTGTTTACGGAGGTGCGCGAGAAACGGGGATTGGTCTATCACGTTTCGGCCAGGTATCACAGCCTCAAAAACCATGCCGGGATGTTTACCTATGCCGGGACCGTCAGGGAAAAGGCACAGGAGACCTTCGACGTGACCGTGGGCGAACTGCGACGCCTCCAGGAAGGGATTGAGCAGAGCGAACTGGACCGGGCCAAGACACAACTCAAGAGTTCGCTGGTCATGCAGGGCGAATCCACCGCCGCGCGGGCCAACGCGCTGGCCGCGGACTGGTACCATCTGGGACGCCTGCGCACCCTGAAGCAGATATCCCAGGCGGTCGATGCCGTAACGGTCGACGACGTGCTCGAATACCTGGCGGAGTATCCGGCTGAAAACTTCACCGTTCTGGTCATAGGCCCGGAGCTGCCGGATACCGGAGCGATCGAATGAGAAGTCCACGAATGACACGAACAGAAAGTCCACGAATGCCACGAATGGCACGAATTGAAAAAGCTCAAAGAAACAGAAGGATGTGTGAATTGGTGTGCAGGCTGGGGAGGTGCTGTTAGTGGGCAACAGCAACATCGTCCATAAGAAGCTGAGCTTTGACGTTGTGGGCTGTGCGCAGCGAGTCCACAGTGCTCTTGGTCCCGGGTTTCCCGAGGGTGTTTACCATAAAGCTCTTTGTCACGAACTGGTGAAATGCAAAATACCGTTCGAAAGCGAAGCGCACGCGGAGGTGTTCTACGATGGACTATTGTGCGGCGAATTCCGAATGGACATGGTCGTGGACCAAAAGATCGTGCTGGAGTTGAAGGCCTTGGACAGTCTGACAGACGCCCACGTATCTCAGGCAATCTCGTATCTGAAGGCAACCGGCCTGAAGCTTGCGATACTGTTGAACTTCGGCACAGAACGCCTCGAAACTAAACGTGTTGTCCTGTGAGAACTGTGCTTGTTGTTTTTTTAATTTATTCGTGTAATTCGTGTCATTCGTGGACTTTAAGGTGTAATTGGTGGAAAGCTGATGGAATTCAAGCAGACCCAGCTTGACAACGGCCTGACGGTCATTGTGGAGTTGAACCCGGCGGCGGCGTCCATGGCCGCGGGCTTTTTTGTGCGGACGGGCAGCCGGGATGAAACGCCCGAAGTCGCCGGGGTGAGCCATTTTCTGGAACACATGATCTTCAAGGGCACGGAGCGCCGCAGCGCCTTTGACGTGAACCGCGAGTTCGACCAGATGGGCGCGATGTACAACGCGTTCACCTCGGAGGAAAACACCGTCTACTTCGGCGCGGTGCTGCCGGAGTTTCAGGACAGGCTGCTCGACCTGCTCTGTGACATTCTCCGCCCGGCCCTGCGCGGCGAGGATTTCGACATCGAGAAAAACGTCATTGTCGAGGAAATCGCCCTCTATCAGGACCGGCCCAGTTACAGGACGTATGAGATGCTGATGGGGCGGTACTTCGCCGGCCATCCGCTCGGTAACCGCGTGCTGGGTACCACCGAGTCCATTCGCGCCCTGAAGCAAAGCGACATGCAGGCGTATTTCGACGCCCGCTACTGCCCCGCCAACGTGACGGTGGTCGCCGTCGGCAACGTCGACTTCAACGCCCTTGTCGACAAGGTGGGCCAAGGCTGCGCCCACTGGGAGCCCCGCGAAGTGAGCCGCCAGATCCTGCCCGCGCCCCAAGAGCCAACGCAGGCCGTTATCTGTGATGCAAAGGTCGCGCGCGAGCATATCGGTCTGATGTCGGCCGCGCCAGCTGCCCAGGATGAGTTGCGATACGCCGCCGAGCTGGCCGCCACCGTTCTTGGAGATGTCACCGGGAGCAGGCTCTTTTATGCCCTCGTGGAGCCCGCAATTGCGGACGAGGCCCACACGTCATACAGCCCGATGGACCAGACGGGGGCGTTCATTACTTTCATATCGACCGATCCGCAGCGCAGTGGGCAGGCCGTGAAAATAGCCCGGGACGAATTCAAGAAACTCTGCGATGGCGGACTCACCGATACCGAACTCCAGGCGGCGAAGAATAAAATAGCTTCCGGCGCGACGCTCAAGGGCGAGCTGCCCATGGGGCGCCTTACGTCGGTCGGGTTCGACTGGGTCTATCGCAGGGAGTACCTGCCACTAGCCGACCAGATCGAAATACTCTTTGCCATCACGCTAGACCAGGTGCAGCAGCTTGTGCAGGACTACGACCTGACGGCTGCTACCGTGTTGGCCCTTGGCCCGGTGGAGAAACTATGACGCCAGCCCTGGCGGGCAAGCGGGTGACCGTGGTCGGCCTGGGCCGGTTCGGGGGCGGCCTGGGGGCGGCCCGGTGGCTCTGCGGGCAGGGGGCCCATGTGACTGTCTCTGACACGGCCGGGGCGGATGAGCTGGCCGAATCCATCGGGCAGCTTGATGGCTTCGACGTGGATCTGCACCTTGGGCCGCATCGACGCGAGGATTTTCTCCAGGCCCAACTGCTGGTGGTAAACCCTGCGGTGCCGCCGGACATGCCGCTGCTGGCCGAGGCCCGCGAGGCGGGCGTGGCCGAGACCACCGAGATAAACCTGTTCCTCCAGCACTGCCGGGCGCCGATTGCCGCTGTAACCGGCAGTGTCGGCAAGAGCACTACCGCGGCTATGACCGCGCAGATCCTTGCCGGCGCGTTTACCACCCACCTCGGGGGCAACATCGGGCGAAGCCTGCTCGAGGACTTGCCCCGTATCGCCGGCGATCACGTGGTTGTTCTTGAGCTGTCAAGCTTCCAGCTCGAGCGGACGGCGCTTGTGGGGATAAGCCCTCACGTGGCGGTTGTTACCAACCTGTCGCCGAATCACCTGGACCGTCATGGCACGATGGAAGCCTACGCCGCCGCAAAGAAGAACATCTTCGCATTTCAGTCGGCCCGCGACGTGCTGGTTCTAAACGCCGCCGACCGGGTCGTGGCCTCGTGGGAGGCCGAAGCTCATGGCAGGGCCGATCTGTTCGATCCCGCCGGCGAGCCATTCGAACTTTCCGTTCCGGGCAGGCACAACCAGGCGAACGCCCAGGCGGCCTGGGCTGCGGCGAGGCAGTTCGGTGTGAGCCGGGAAGCAGCCGCGCCCGCCCTGCGCGAGTTTGAAGGCCTGCCGCACCGGTTGCAGTTTGTGGCCGAGCGGGACGGTGTACGGTACTACAACGACTCCAAGAGCACCCTGCCCCAAGGTGCGATAGCGGCCCTGGAGGCGTTTGAGACGCGCACGTCGGTCATCATCGTCGGCGGGTACGACAAGGGAGTGGCCTTCGACGAGTTGGGCGCGGTTCTGGCCGAGCGGGCGAAGTGCGTCATTGCAATGGGCGCGACACAGGACGGGATAATCGAGGCGCTGGAAGGGCGGCGTACCGGCGATGCGCCCGTTGTACGTCGCGCCGCCGATCTGGCGTCGGCGGTTGACATCGCCGGACGGCAGGCCCGCCGTGGCGAAGTGGTGCTGCTCAGCCCGGCCTGCGCGAGCTTTGACATGTTCACCAACTACGAGCAGCGCGGTGAGATGTTCACCCAACTCGTGGGACGATGAAGACAGGGGAAGATAGGGGGGCCAAGGGGCGAAATTTTTGGCGAAAATCGAAAAATCCTCGCACACTTTTGCCGGATTGCGGTTATACATATCCCAACCGCCGGCCACGAACGCGACGATACCTCGGCAGCGAGAGAACCGCCGATGCCCGCCCGGATAACGGAACTGACCTTTCTTGAACACCTTGCCCCGGGATTTAACATGGCCGTACCCCGGTATCTGACCGCCGAGGCGTCGGCTGCGGAAGTCAGAAACGCGATGAAGCAGTGGGGAGGCAAGGCCCTTGTCAAACCCGATGTCCTTTCCGGGCGCCGAGGCAAAGCCGGCGCGGTCCGCGAAGTGACCGACCACGTGGAAGCCGAGAAGGAGCTCAAGCGCGTGCAGGGCCTGGAGGTCAACGGACACCTTCCCCGGACCGCGTATCTGGTCGAGTATGTGCCGAGCGAACTGGAGGCGTACTCGGCGGTTACTTACGATTCGCGATTCATGGGGCCGGCCATCACGGTTTCGCTGTCCGGCGGAGTGGATGTAGAGGAAGTCGACGAGCAGAAGAAAGTGGTCTTCCCCTTCGACGTTTACAAGGGGCTGGATGCTTACCAGGCCAGCGACGTCCTCGGCAAGCTCGGCTGTAACCGCAAGGCGGTCAGTCCGCTTTCGCAGAGCCTGGTGGACCTGTGCGACATGTTCATGTCGACCGGCATGCGCATGTGCGAGGTCAACCCGTGGCGCATCACCGCCCAAGGCAAGCCGTACGCGTGTGACTTTAAGGCCATCTTCGACGAGGCGAACTTCAAGTTCAAGAATCTCGGTTTCGAACTGCCCGAATATCCCGCCAACGCGACCTCCTTCGAGGAAGAGATGGCTTCGTGGTCGGCTTCGAGCCATCGGGGCCAGGCCCACGTGGCGGATCTGAGCGGCGAGTTGATTCTGCCGATCCTGTTCGGGGGTGGAGTCTCGACTATTATCATCGAGACGCTCATGCAGAACGGCGGTTCGCCCATGTTCCTGTCTGACTTCGGCGGAAACCCCCCGTTCGAACGCATGTTCGGAACTGCAAGGATATGCTTCGAGCACAACCTGGATAAGGCCACGGCGATCCTCATCCTGGGCGGCAAGGCCAACAACACGCTGATTGACGTAACATTCGAGGCCATCGCCGCCGCCCTTCAGGCATACGTGGACGAGCACGGGCCGATCCGCACGCCGGTCATCATCGGCCGCGGCGGACCCAGGCTCGTCAGAGGCCTGTTGGCCATGAAGGACACGCTGGAGTCACTGGGCCTGCCTTACGTCATCTTCGGCCCGGACACGCCGGTAACTCAGGTGGCCGAGTACGCCGCCAAGTTCGCCGGGGCATGCAGAGAAACCGGAGGTGGCGCGTGAAAGCCGCGACGCTGAGCGATCTGCTGAAGGCTGACGACAGAGTCGCCGTCTCCAACATTACCGGCAGGGAGGCCGGCACCGTCACCGTCGCCTCGCAGAACTACTGCGGCAACATTGTGGGCGGATGGGCGCTGGGCAAGGGCGGACAGACCATCGACGTGCCGGGCGGCGCGCCCATCAGCGTGTTCGCAACCGCCGAAGAGCTCATCAGTTCCCTTCCCAAGGCCAAGAGGCCCAACAAGGCCATCGTGTACTCTCCCCCGCCGGCCGTCTACGGCGACGTCAAGGAAATCGTCGAGCACGGTAACAGGAAGATCGAAACCATCTTCATCATCACCGAGCACGTGTCCATAGAGGTCAGCGCCAAGATCGCCCAACTGTGCGCCGAGGCCAAGATCGATGTGCTCGGCTGCAACTCCCTGGGGATGATAAACACCCATGACGCGGTGCGCGTGGGGGCCGTCGGCGGCGACTCCCCGGCTGAGAGCTTTCGCCCCGGCTGTGCGGCCATAATCTCCAACAGTGGGAACATGGTAAACACGATGGCCTCCTACCTCCAGAACGCCGGGCTGGGAACCAGCTACGGCATCTCCACGGGCAAGGACGTGCTGATCCTCACGCCCCTGAAGGACCTGCTGGAGTTGGCGATGAAGGATGACCGCACCAAACTGATCATCCTGTACGTCGAGCCGGGCGGCCTGTACGAAAAGCAGGCCGTTGAAATGCTCCGCGAGGCTAAGACCACAAAGCCCATCATCGCCTACGTCACCGGCCAGATCCTGGGCTCTCTTGATCTTTCCCTGGGACACGCCGGAGCCGTGGTGGAAGGTGGCCAGACCTCAGCGGCCGCCAAGATGAAGTTCTTCGACGAGTATTTCGGCGTCGATCCGTACGAGCCCGGCAGGAGGAGCAGGAAAACGGCCAAGCTGGCCGAATCGCTGGCCAAGGGCATACGCATCACGACGCTGCACCACCTGGCCGGCGCGGCGGCGCTTCTTCGCGACACGCTGGGCATTCAACGGGACTTCCAGCCGATCAGGAAGTTCCGATTGAACCCCTGGTTCCTGGACTACAAGGACCTGGCCGGTCGTCTGGCCGCAAACCTGCTGCTGCACCCCGGGACCATCCCCAAACCTTACTTGTCTCAGGTAAAGCTCATGAGCTCTGAAACGCTGGGGGCACACCCGGCCAGGAGAGACATGAGAAACGTCAGCCGTGCTTCGTCCAACGACGGGCAGGTAACGAGGATTCACGGTCGGGCCCTGGAGGGCGAGATGCAGCGGGCCAGTTTTGTCGAGTCGCTGATCCTTGCCTGGACCGGAGAGCGGGTTCGCGACTTCGAAGTGGAGCTGGTTGAAAAATGCCTGATCGGTTCCCTGAGTAACGGCCCGGGCACCATATCGGCGCAGGGCGTGAAGCTCTCGACGTCGGCGGGCAACGCGCCGAACACCGCCATGATCGCGACCCTGGCCTGCATAGGCGACGTGCACGGGGGCAACGGACGCCAGGCTGTGGATTATCTGCTCCGCATCTTCGGGGACGCCGACCTCGACGACCCGTTCGACGCCGGCCACGGCGTGGACCTCGAGAGCATCGTGCACGCGGAGGTCGAGCGGTTCAGTAAGTTGCGCAGCGCCGCCAAGGAGGCAGGAGCCGATGACGAGCGCATCCCGTGCCGGGGCCCCCCGGTCTTCAGGGACAAGCCCGTGAACTATGACCCGCGGGAGCAGGTCATCGCCGGCTACCTGAAGGAAGAAGAGCTGTGCTGCGTCTTTCTCGACTTCTACCACATGCTCGCACACCGGCTGAAGGAGGTCGGCATCGCCCGCAACGTCTGGGCCGTCAACCTCGACGGGGCCATCGCCTCGGTCACGCTGGGATTCTGCTGGCGCGCGCTGAAGGACAAGCGAATAACGGTCCAGCGCGTCCGCGACATCGCGTTCATGATCTTCGCGGTTGGGCGCGTCGCCGGGGCGGGCGGGGAGTTCCTCGACCACCAGGACTTCGGCAGGGCGATGGACATGCGGATCCCGGTCAGCGAGTGCACCGCCCTGACCAAGCCCAAAGACGAGGATGCGTAGGCCGATCACCCTCCCGCCCAATGCCACAGAGATTCGGAGGAGTCCTTCTCGCCGTATCTGTGTTCCAGAAGGTTGGCACTGATCTTGGAGCTGCAAACCTGCTTCAGTCGCTTTATGCGGCTTTCCCGGCGGGCCGGGTCAGTAAGTGTTCGTGTGTGAGTGCCCCTGAACCTTGCGCTTTGGGTCGGGCGTCCCGGTGATCTCAATCTGGGAAATGGCAATCGTGCTGTTGGCGGGGTATATCGTAACCGTCCCTTGAATTACCGCCGTGGCGGAGTAGACCGTCTTGCCATCCACCGAAACGACCGCGCGATCTCTTACCTGTTGGACGACTATCGCGTGCCGCTTGCCGGGCGTCAGGGCATGTCCTTTTTGCCGGGTTCGTGCCTCGCCGTTGCGATAGTGGTTCTCCGTGCCCCCGCTCCAGTTGAAGATCAGGTTGATCGGCCCGACGCGCAAAACAAAGAGTCCTGACCCTTTTTCTGCTCCCCCTTTTTCTGCTCCAATGTTTAGCGGGCTATCGTGAGATGGCCGCGTGGGTCCCACCCTCCGTAGTCCCGAATGGCTTCGGGACGAAGGACGGGTCGTTACCCCCGCGTGGGGTGTCCCCCGAACTCCCCGGGACTGGAGTCAACACTCCGCCCACGGCCCGACGCGCAAAACAAAGAGTCCTGACCCCTTTTCTGCTCAAGGAATCACGGACCACTTGGCATCATAGCCGCTCCCACAGCGCTCGCCCGCCAAGTAGACTTGCAGCAGCGCCATTGCCCCCTTGCGCTCTGGCGCGTCGCCCGTGTCCCATACTTGGGTACGCACGGCTCGTACCTGTGCGACCAGATCACGCCGCAGGTCCAGACTGAGTCGGCCTTCGTTTGCCACGCTGGCTAAGAAACAAAGCAGTTGCTTGACCATCGCCAGGCGGTTTATCACCAGCGCCGCCGGGAAGTCGCCCAGCGGCGGGACTCCCACAGTGTCATTGTCGGCGTGGGGCGACTTGACCCATCGCCACAGGGCTTGATCGCACGGCTGTAGTTTCCATCTGACGTGCCAAGGGAAGATCAAGTCGGCCTTGATCGCCAGCGGATACTGGCAGAACTTCCAGCACATCGAGGCGACTTCTCGGTAGGTGTGCTTCGGTGACCAGAGTGACGCCAGCAGCCCTTTGGGCAGGGAGTCTACCTTCTGGTCTAGGGCCTCGCTTGTGCCTTTGGCCAGCGCAAGAAGCTCTCGCCCCATGTGCTGCCAAAGCTGTTGCGCCTTGCTCTTGGGCTTGGTGACTTGCTTCCACGTCCGCCCGGCCGCTTTGGTCAGCAGATCGTGGGGGTCCTTGTCCTTGAGGATTCGGTCCAGCCGCACGGCGACACAGTTCTGCTCTGTAAACAGCCACCCTTTGACTTGATCGCTCCTGATGTCCCCGTTTGGAGCGCTCTCTAGGCAGGCCGCAATTTCGGCCAACACGTCAGTTGGCATATTCCACCGTCCTTGTTCGGCCAGGCGGAGTTGCCGGACGGTGCAGAAGCAACCCCGCCGGACCGCTTTGCATGCGCCACCATTATCCCGCGCGGTGCCTGAATCTGCAAACCGTTCCCCTGCAAGCTCTGCCGCTTGTTACCTGCCGGGGGGTTATCTTCGTGGTCGTTTAGTAGTGACGACGACTCGGAAGCCCTTATCATGGTACCTGGTTGTGAGTTGCTGCGAGATTCGCACAGCAGAGCGACAGTATTGCGGCCTGGCACCGCAGGAACCGCCACGGAGCACTCGGTTCGAGCCAGTAATTGGCCCCTTGGGGTCGCGGGCGTCTGCCTTGGTGTAGGGGCCGTGGGCATCTTGGCACCATTCCCACACATTCCCATATACATCGTACAGCCCCCAAGGATTCGCCTTTTTCTCAGTGACTGGATGTGGCCCGGTCTTACTATTGGCCAAATACCACGCATGGTCGCCCAACTGCTTGTCATCGTCGCCGAAGTAGAAGCGGGCCTTCGTTCCCGCGCGACACGCATATTCCCACTCGGCCTCAGTCGGCAGGCGGACGGCATGGCGCGTCTTGGCGGACATCTTCTGACAGAAGGCCACGGCGCTTTCCCACGATACTTGCTCCACCGGCCCCGTGGCCTGTTTAGCCTTACTTGGATTCTCTCCCATTACAGCCTGGTACTGCTCCTGCGTGACTTCCGTCACGCCCATGTAGAACGGCTTGCTGATCGTGACCTTGTGCTGCGGGCCTTCCTCGGCCCTCCGCCCCTTTTCCGTTTTCGGACTCCCCATCATGAACGACCCCGCCGGAATCAGGACCAGCTTCATCGTCACGCGCTTGCCGAGATTCAGTGTGAGGAACTTGCTCGTCGGTGATTTGGGCGAAGGGGCTGCGCCGAGTTTTTTCAGTTCCTTGTTTACTTCCACCAGGGCAGCCGAAGCCATATACCGGCCCATATCACGCTTCGTGTGCAGGCTCAGATAACGCTCATAGTAAATCTTCGCCCTGCCCAGAACGACCGCCTTGCCCGCC
>SDBS01005235.1_pt1 | contig 12682 bp, 14 predicted proteins | sample 2277091 | NCBI WGS metagenome assembly SDBS01 (sample SAMN10404972, study PRJNA504765) | marine sediment metagenome | isolation source: marine sediment core GS10_PC15, 163 cmbsf | place: Arctic Ocean: Southern Knipovich Ridge | collected 2010 | reverse complement strand
CACTAATAACACAAGATCAAGTTACCGATTATGAAATATTTGAATCACCACAAAGAAGTCCAATATTTAATGCCGGTAAGACAAGCAGGATAAATGTCGCACACTTTATAATGAAATTGGTATTGAATGAAGAATTATGGAATGAATGGATGTATAAAATGCCGGTTATATATAACAAAGAAAAATAGCACCAGATTAGCACCAGAATTGAATATGGAAACAAAAAAACCACCTATAAAAAGGTGGTTTTTTCTCTGTGAGCGTGGAGGGGCTCGAACTAGTAAACTAAACCAATGGCTTAAAAGGCCACTGCTAAATGGTTGATCCATCGAGTGAAAGTGATTTCAAAGGGAAATAAGGGGGAAAATGGTGTCTATTGTGTATATACAGTCTATTGTTTATATACCATATGCACGGGATATGCACGGAAAAGAGGTGGTTTTTTGTTAGGTTTCGAACCTGCGACCTGGCGGATAAAGGCTATATACCTATTCGGATATGTAAAAGAGATCTACAAAATTGCGTTACTTATTTTACTATTCGCCAGATTCTTCATGTGTTTCTTCATAAGCAAAATTCTCTCGCTCAAAAATTAGTATTAATGTGCAACTAGTAATCATACAAAATAAAAATTGAAGAACACCTATTACTGTTCCAATATAGTTTACATTTTCGACTAAACCAATTTCTTCAATTATATTAGGAAAACATAGAATGATACAAATAACTAGGGAAAAAAAGGTGATTGCTATGTCAATCTTAGAGCCTCTTGGAGCATTATTATCACCTCTAAACTCAGATAAGATCATTTTCACAGCTGACCCTAAGGATTCGATTACTTTTTCGATCTTAAAATCAACAAGTCTTAACGCAATACCTGCAGAAATAAGCAATATTGATAGCTTCAACCAGTGAGTTATAATGTAATCCATTATTTGTTTTTGTTGGGTGAATTTTTCCAATCTCTCCGTAGGGCGAGTGACATAATAAAAAAACCAAACGATATTCCAATACCTAGATTATTCCAAAATTCAGTAACAATTATTGTATCGAAAAGTGTTCCTATAAAAAATGAGGATCCAAAAAAAAGCAGTCCAACAGAACTATACCTCAGCAATTTCTTATAAATAAGATTGGACTCCTGCATTGCTCGAAGGATTTCTAGTTTTGAATTAAGCTCAACTATTAGGGATTCCTGACTTGAAATTATTTCATTAGTTTGAGCAAGAAGATCATCTTTTGTAGCTACAGTCTTAAGCAGTTCTTCAATATTATTTTCAATCCGTTCAAGCTGGGTTTCCTTTATTATTGTTTTTTTTCTTTCTACTAATTTAATTTCATCAAATAAATTTCTAATTATTCTGTCAGTAACATGACCGACTTCTTGATCAAAAGCTGGATAAACCAACGAATTAATAAGATTTTTGCTAACAATCTTTTCTTTATTACAGAGATGAAGATATGTTTTTGCAATTTCATGATCGATTTCATCTAATCGCATATAAATACTCTTAACTTCATCACTGCCTTTAATATAAAATTTTACGTCTTCATCTGTTGAATCAAGAATAAAATCGCTGTCAAACGTATCAATATACTGTTGTTCAATTTGGTCTATATTATCGTTCATTTCTATCCTTGTTTTCGTGTTTATTTATAATTTCAAAATTGAGAGTTAAATCATAATTTTTGTATAGTCTTTTCCATTAATCTAAGCTCTTTTTGACAAGCTTGTAATTTTGAAATCAGATCATCGAGCTCTTTGGTGTTTACCTGAAAAGTCACATCATTATTAGAATCATCATTCTCAAAAGATAATGAGACAGAAGCAACAGGATAAAATCCATAGAATTCAGGTTTATACTCTTCAATTGGATCATTAGTTTGATAATCTACTTTTGGTATTTGATAGAGGCAAGTACTATAATTTGTTGATTCTATTGTTTTAGAAAATTTTCTATAGACAGCTACCAGCTCAGCATCTTTTATAAAACTTGTAAATTTCTTATATGTTGAGGATATAAATTCTAAGAGCAAATCTCGCTCAAAGCTTGTAATTAATTCACTCTCAATTAAATCATCAGTTATATTTTCCACTGAGTCATTCCGGTCATACATCTCTTCTAAAATGAAAAAAAGGAAACTTTTAATATCTTCATACAAGTCCTTCTCAATTCCTGTTTTTTCTTTTAATTCGTTAAGATCTGAAATACGAATCACTAAGCCAGCTCCTGTTGTTTTGGGATCCGATTCTAGATTCTCAAACCATTTAGCAAAACCAAGAAGTTGCTTCTCATCTATGGAAAAAGCCTTTTGGATGATTTCTTTTCTTTTACTAGAAGGTAGGAAATATTTTGAGAATAATTCACTTTTCATAATATTCTCCTAAATAATAATTCTTCAATAGATATAAATTATATACTAAAGTTGATATTATTTCCTGATCAAAGGAAGTTTCTTGTTCAGTTCAAACACTTAGTCAAAAAATTGAATTACTGTTCAAAGACTCATAGTCGACTCTTTACATGGTAATTCTCCCCTACAGAAAATGCGATAAAAATTCAAAGTAGGTTTAACATATGAAATCAACCTAATGCTATTTGTCAATATAAATCGGAATAATAACTTAAATAAATAACGGATAAACTGATAAGGATTAAAAATCTTTGCTTATGATAACTGTATTTATATTGAAACCAGATAACGTTACTCAAAATGAAAGACAATCAATAATTTTTTGAAATTAAATTATAAAACTGAAGGGTCTCCTTAACAGTCTCCTTGTTTTTTACTTAAAATCAGTATTTGATGTTGGGATTGGTGTGAAGGGAAGATATATAAGGTTCTGATAACTGTATTTATACCAAAGATGGGTTCAACTGATGCCATGTGTTCTGGTAATGATTATAGAAATAAAACCGATAATGGAGTGTATGCAGGTTACCTGATAAAAACCGGCAATAAGATGGAGCGGGAGTTAGTTAGACTCTTCTAACTCACCCAGCAGGAACCAGTCATTAATGTGTTTGGCCAAGCCATCTAGACCAGGGAAAATCGTTGAATGATTGAATCCAATACGATCGAGAGTAATTCCTAAATCAATGATAGCTTCCTCCTTGACAATCCATCGTTCAAGTGGTTCACCCTCAAATGTTATAGTCGGATCAGGGTGCACTGTGAAGAGACCCATCTGAGCGGAAATCCTTGTGGCAATGTGTTTCGGATAATAGATTTTGATAGTATCAATGTCGAATGGAGATTTGTCTTCTTCTGGTGTTTCTAGCCAGCTTACCTTAAGCGCATATATTACACGATCAATCGGTTCAATGTAATTAGAAACGGCGAAGAATGAGGCCACAAATGGATTCTGGGTCCAATCAAGGAGTCTTGTAGCTAGGCCATAGTGCTGGGCAAGAGATAACCATTCCCAATCGTTAGCAGGTTGATATGTGATGTGGGGAGCGCTCCGACGTTTAAATTCTGCAAGAGTGTTTTTTTCGGTGAAAAGCGATTCGGGCAATTTACTAGATTTGTACCTGCCGAATCTCGGAATTAGTGAGTATTGTATGTTGTCTTCACCACGGTAAACAAAATGATCGTTTCTATGACTGTGGATCATATTGTTTAGGTCGTTGATCGAGCGAATTTCACGTTGAGGTGTTTTCATGATTGTCATATTTATAGATTGGAATAAAGAGAATTATCTTTTAAATGGAAGATAAAAGGATATGGTATTATCATCCATATTAATAATAGCAATAATTATAACTAATCATCTTTAGAAATTCTTGTATGTTTTTCTGCAATTGCCCTTGTTTCTGCTTTGTTTACTACCGAAAGTTGTTGTTTAACATATTCAAAGGCAATATGCTGCTGGATCTCAGGCAGCTGCCAAAAGATTATTAATAATTCTTCATCCATTGAGGACAGATCTTCTTTACTTATTTTAAGTCTTGGGGGATAGAAGTAGCTAATTGGTTTGTCATAATAAGCAGCAATAAAGCCAAGGTCTGATGAATTAACAGAAACACGGCCTCTTTCTAAATCAGAGATTGCAACTCTGGTTTTTTCCATCTTCTTTGCCAAATCTTCCTGGGTCTCACCCGCTTCAAGGCGTGCTTGCTTTATTCGCTGGCGAATATATGTATTTAACTTGTCGTTTCTTCTACTTTTTAACATAGGGGAGTCCATCGCAATTTGTTACTTCATTGTAGCAAATATCTATTGACATATATGTCGCATATTGTTACTATTCAGTAGGGGAATGTTAAGTGCAAGGAGGGGATTAAGAGCCTGGTATTTGATATTTTAAAAGCATCAACAAAAGGGGGTGATTAAGAAGGTGAAATTGAAATAAGAAATGTATAGCAAGATCCTGGTGAGATAAATTCCCCTTGTAAAATATTGTAAAAATGATATAATTCCGGCCAATATCATAAATAGTACAAAGCGTTGAACGGAACGAGTATCCTTTGGAATAGCTCCAGAGAGTGAGGGCCATCGGCTGAAAGCCCTCCTAGTGAAGACAGAGGTGAAAACCAACCGTGAGCGGGTCTCTTAAATCATTCATTGTGAGAGTATGAGACTCCGGGGCAACCCGTTATCTATAAATGAGTGCCTGACGATTGATCGTCATTGAAGTTGGGTGGAACCACGCGAAAGAAACCGCGTCCCTTTAGGACGTGGTTTTTGTTTAATATAAGGAGACAAGAAAAATGCCGGACAAACAAATTATTCCCCTTCTATGTTTAGGAGTAGGGAAGGTTGGCGGAGAACTATTGCGGCAAGTGCTAAGGGATGGTGACACCGTCACTCAGCGTACAGGCTTATCTCTCGTTCCAATTATCATCGCCGACAGCAGTGGGGCACTGGTAAACCCCGCCGGCTTATCAGAAAAGACACTCCAATCTGCCCTCGAGGTGACCTCAAAAGGTGAGCGATTGCAGGTACTTACAGACCATCGCTCCTTACCAGCGGTTAGAGAAGTTTACCGTCCGGGTATGATTGTAATCGATTTAACTGCATCATCCGAAACAGTGCCCATTTTGATAGAGGCTTTAGAAGGTGGGTGCGGTGTCGTGTTGGCAAATAAGATCCCGCTAACTATCCCTTGGCAGCAGGCTCGGAGGTTATTTGAAAATCCAAACGTGCGCTACGAGTGTACCGTGGGAGCTGGATTACCTATGATCGCGACATTGCGCTATTTGCTTGATACTGGTGATCAGGTAACAGCCATAGAAGGATGCTTAAGCGGAACATTAGGATATCTTTGTACTGAGTTGGAACGAAATGTATCATTCTCGGACGCCGTGCAAACAGCGCTTGAGAGAGGTTATACTGAGCCAGACCCCCGCGATGATTTAAGTGGAAAAGATGTGGCAAGGAAAGCGCTTATTCTGGCTCGAACCGCTGGTTGGCCCCTTTCTGAAGATGATTTTGAGGTAAAAGCGCTCCATCCTAAATCCTTATCCGACATTTCCAGGGAATCGTTTTTATCGGAAATGAGTTCCTTGGATGAACAGTATAGGACAAGTTTCAAGTCAGCAGAGATAAATAACCATTCCTTACGTTATGTAGCTCGGATCACTCCTACAGGAGGAGAAGTTGGGTTAGTACCCATCGACCGCAATAGTTCGTTAGGAGCACTGCAGGGTCCAGCAAACTATGTTTCTCTCCAAACCAAGCGATATTATGAAAACCCATTAATAATTTCCGGTCCAGGTGCGGGTCCAGCGGTTACGGCTGCCGGGGTGCTGGGGGATGTGATTAAATTGGCTCAAAGGAATCAAAGTGGTTGATTATGAGAAAGAGGATGGCATGAGCACATTGATTATGAAATTTGGCGGCACCTCGGTGGGAAGCGTTCAAGCTCATGCTCAAGCAGCTGAAATTGTGCTGGAGCAAGCCCGAGAATGGGATCGTCTGATTGTGGTTGTATCAGCAATGAGCGGTGTGACCGATTTATTGATTGAGGGAGCCCAAACAGCTTCCCATGGAGATGATCAAACTTATCGAGGCATTGTAGAGGATCTTCGAACCATACACAACCAGGTGGTGGATGAACTTCTGGATAGCGACGGAGAACATGTCCATATTCAGGCTTCTGTAGCTCAGTATCTAGATGATTTTGCTGTTTTTTGCAACAGTATTCACGTATTGGGCGAACTAACACCGCGGGCAATGGATGCTATCTCTTCTTTTGGAGAGAGGATCAATGCCCGGATCTTGGCTGCTTATCTCCGCCAACAAGGTTTACACAGCAAAGCAGTCGATTCCACAGAATTGATTATCACAGACGATAAATTTCAAAAAGCTGTGCCGCTGATGGATCTTACCCGGAATCATATCGAGCGATTGCTGACCCCACTCTTTGAACAAGGTGTTGTCCCGGTGATCACGGGTTTCATCGCAGCCACAGAAGATGGAGTAACTACAACACTGGGACGGGGAGGTAGCGATTACAGTGCATCTATTATTGGGGTCTGCCTGGAAGCCGACGAGGTTTGGATTTGGACTGATGTTGATGGCGTCATGACCTCCGATCCGAAGATTGTCCCTAAGGCAAAGTCACTGCCGCTCCTGTCGTATAACGAAGTGAGTGAATTAGCTTACTTTGGTGCTAAGGTTGTGCATCCACGGACTATCCAACCAGTAGTTGAACATGGCATTCCATTGCGGGTAAAGAATACCACCAATCCAACTCATCCTGGCACCCTCATTGACCAGAATCCGGAAAAGGTGAAAAGCACAGTGAAAGCAGTTACTCTTATTGAGGGTTTGAGTATGGTTAATGTGGAAGGCAGGGGCATGATGGGTGTGCCTGGTATTGCAGCTCGCACTTTCGCTGCTGTTGCCAGCCAGGGAGCAAGTGTGTTAATGATCACACAAGCTTCATCTGAACAATCGATTTCTTTTCTCCTACCAGTAGAAACCGTAGAATCAGTTCTCCATGCTCTAAAGGAAGAAATGACCCTGGAGTTGGCAAGAAGGGACATAGAAAAGATCTGGGCAAGAGATGGGGTGGTAATCGTCACTGCTGTTGGGGCAGGCCTTCGTGAAACACCAGGGGTTGGGGCTCGTATTTTTGGAGCCTTAGCTGAAGTTGGAATCAATGTCATCGCTGTTGCCCAGGGCTCTTCGGAATGCAGCATCTCTTTGGCAATCGCAGCGAAAGACGCAGTTCGGGCGGTACGCCAGATTCACGAGGATGTAATCCTAAACCCTGGAGTATATTTGTACAAATCAAGGGAGGAATAGATGATAAATAAATCGAAATTTCATGTAGGCGTACTGGGAGCAACTGGCATGGTGGGACAAAACTATCTCCGGTTGCTGGAAAACCACCCCTGGTTTCAGGTCTCATATCTGGCTGCTTCCTCTCATTCCGCGGGAAAGAAGTATGCAGAGGCGGTGGCTGGTCGTTGGTTGATGGAGGGAGAGATCCCCGAACGGGTAGCAAACTTGACGATCAACTCAGTACATGAAGCTAAGGAAGCCGCCGAGGAGTGTGATTTTGTGTTTTCTGCCTTCAATATGGAGAAACAAGCGGCGCGGGAACTCGAAGCACAGTATGCTGAATATATACCAGTCGTCTCAAACAACTCAGCCCATCGCCTGACTGAGGACATTCCTCTGATCATCCCGGAAATCAACCCGCATCACTTGCAAATCATCCCTATCCAGCAGCGGAACCGAGGTTGGGAAAAAGGTTTTATCATTGTCAAACCCAATTGCAGTATCCAAAGTTTTCTTCCGCCGGTCTACGCCTTGATGGCAGCAGGGTATCCGGTGGAAAGCTTGGCGGTTACCACTCTACAAGCAGTATCTGGAGCAGGATACCCAGGCCTGGCTGCTCTGGAGATGATTGACAATGTCGTCCCCTTTATACAGGGTGAAGAGGAAAAGAGCGAGCAGGAGCCGTTGAAAATCTTAGGTTCGATCCGGGATGATAAATTTATTGATCTCGATTCACTGGTTCTCTCGGTTCACTGCAACCGTGTCCCGGTGAGCCATGGTCACATGGCTACTGTCAGTTTGAAATTCAGGGATAAAAAACCCAATTTACAAGAGGTTAAAGATATCTGGGAATCGTTTGAAGGAGCCCCTCAGGCGTTGAATCTTCCTTCTGCCCCTCTCTCTCCCATTGTGGTTCGGAAAGAGATCGACCGCCCCCAACCTGTAAAAGACCGAGACGCTGGAAATGGGATGGCAATTTCTGTTGGCCGATTACGCGAGTGTCCCCTATTTGATATTCGATTTGTTGCTCTTTCCCATAATACAATCCGTGGAGCAGCCGGTGGTGCGGTCCTGAGTGCTGAGCTTCTCAAAGCCAAAGGTTATTTATGACCCAACCCTCAAGTCGGGAAATCGATTACTGGAGTAATTGATGATAAGACTGTTTTGAAGACCCTCTTTAATGGAAAAAACTTTGCGGGAGTGATCATGATTGTGCATGGAAACACATCACTGCAGGAATTTTTAGGGGACTTCGTTGTCTATCGTAACTTAGCCCCGGTTGATCCTCGGTTGCCAAGGTTGGGGGATGTCAGGAATTCAGTGGGTATTCCTCCCGGAACCACACCGCGTAAAGGACAACCAAACTACGCGCGAGTTGTTGTTAAAATGCTGAAAGCAGCTGCTAAACTTATTGATCCAAACTACACCATTCAGCAGTTGGTCTATGTCGGGGATACGCGCATGAATGATGGAAACGCCTTTACCACCATTGCCACTGCTGGTGGTTGGCCGGGGATCGCTTTCATTGCTGCTGAAGACCAGCATTCTGCTTCCGTAGATCTCGTTGAGGAGGGAACGTTGAATCTTTACATTTCGAATCGTTGGTCAGCATTGAACGATTTCGAAACTATTATCAGCGACCATAATTTTCCAATTGGGGAGGGTACAGCGGTCATCCTTGATCTGGACAAGACAGCCCTCGGAGCCCGAGGTCGCAACGATCACGTCATCAACCAGGCGCGAGTGGAAGCTGTCAGGCGTACGATGGGATACCTCCTCGGAGAGACGTTTGACCTGGAGCGCTTTCAAGAGGCTTATGACATCTTGAATCAACCGACCTTCCATGCCTTTACAACTGATAATCAGGACTATTTGGCTTATTTATGTTTGATCCTGGGCAGCGATTTATATGAGCTTGATTATTTAGTCGAATACCTAGGCAAGGAAGAGATGGAGACTTTTGAGCAATTCATCAGCGAGGTAAATGACCAGATTGAAGAACTGTCACCCGCATTGCGCCAGATCCACAACAGTGTATATAAACGCGTACAAGCAGGAGACCCAACACCCTTCAAGACTTTTCGCTACCACGAGTACCAGACCACCATATCCCGGATGGGATGCCAGGGTGATTGGGAAACCGTTTCGGAGTTGTTATCAAGTAAAATCGTCATCACCCAGGAAGTGAGAGATGCTGCCCTGCGTTGGAAAGGGAAAGGAGCACTGCTCTTTGGTTTGTCCGACAAACCTGATGAAGCGTCCATTCCCAGGAAAGAATTAGCAGCTCAGGGGTACCAGCCCATCCATCGTGTTGAGACCTATGCTGTGGGTGAGTAAGGAGAAGAGAGATTGCCATGACATACAATAGTTGGTTTGAGTGCGTCCAAGGGTGTGGCAACCGCTATTCGATATACGACGTTGTCTATCACTGCCAGGATTGTGGTGGATTACTTGATGTCGAACACGATCTAGACGCTTTGAAGGAGTGCACAGGTGAGGAGTGGAAGATGTTGTTTGACCAGCGAACCCACACCAATCAATGGCCCCATGGCAGCGGAGTTTGGGGGAAAAAAGAGTGGGTTTGCCCACAATTAGATAATGAAAATGTTGTTTCTCTCTATGAGGGCCATACGAATTGTTTTCGAGCCCAACGTCTTGGCAAAAGAATAGGAGTGCCAGATTTATGGGTCAAACAATGCGGTAACAGTCACACTGGCTCTTTCAAAGATTTGGGGATGACCGTGCTTGTTTCTGTCGTCAACCAAATGATTGCTGATAATAAAACAATCCGTGCTGTTGCTTGTGCATCTACAGGTGATACCTCCGCAGCCCTGTCTGCCTATGCTGCTGCTGCGGGAATTCCTGCTGTAATCCTTTTACCGAAAGGGAAAGTTTCCACCGCCCAACTTGTGCAGCCGCTTGCCAATGGTGCCTTGGTGTTGGCGCTTGACACTGATTTTGATGGTTGTATGGCAGTTGTTGAAGAATTGACCAAAGATCCCACGATTTACCTGGCAAATTCGAAGAACTCTCTACGCATTGAGGGACAGAAGACAATCGGGATAGAAATCGCGCAGCAATTCAACTGGAAAGTACCTGATTGGATTATTATACCTGCTGGTAACCTGGGGAATGTGAGTGCATTAGGGAGAGGATTATTAATGATGAAGGAATTAGGTTTGATTGACAGATTACCCCGGATTGCTTGTGCACAAGCAGCGAATGCAAATCCCTTATATCTGAGCTACAGGAGGGATTTTAAGGAATACCGTCCTGTGGAAGCTCAACAAACATCCGCTTCTGCAATTCAGATTGGAGATCCTGTGAGCTATGACCGTGCTGTCAAAGTGTTAAGATCTTTTGATGGAATTGTGGACCAGGCTACAGAAGATGAGCTGGCCAACGCATCAGCTCTCGCGGACACCACTGGGCTTTATACTTGTCCGCAGACTGGTGTGGCATTGGGTGTGTTAATTAAAATGATTGAGCGTGGGGAGATTGATCCCGATGATCGAGTGGTAGTGATCTCCACTGCTCATGGACTTAAATTTACCGAATTTAAGGTGGGCTATCACAAGGGAGACTTACGGGATGTTTTTGCACATCATGCGAATCCACCCCTCGAGCTTCCTCCGGATCTTGATTCGATTAATAAGGCCATTAATCTTGCGATCCAGTAGAGAGATACTAAAAGATTGTCTGAAAGGAACCTTTTCGCTTCGCGGGGTATGCTAGGTATCTTGTATTTGCTGGGAAGCCAACTAATAACCGATTAGCTGCAATTTAAAAGAAAGAGGAACAGATCCTACTCGAGCGCTAATGGTTGACAGAAACGAGGATCTTCGTTAAAATCTCGAACAATATGAAGAAAAACAATTCTTCCCGCTTTCATACAAAAATGAATTTTGGCAATCCTATCATGAGTGCCGGTGGTGGCTGAGCGGAAGCAGAAGAAACCGAATGATCTAAAGCGCGGGGCCGCTGGCCCCGCGCTTTTTGTTTATGGACCGTTTGATCGATGAAGTAGTTATCAGTGGGCTGAACAAGGTGGGTATTGCTAAAATATTCTTGGTCAATTTGATGAGGGTGAATGAGTTGAGGAGTCATTATTCCGAGGAGAAACAATGGATGCTAAAGAATTTATATCACGAGTGAAAGAGGATGGGGTCAAGTTTACTTCCCTCCAATTTACAGATGTGGTCGGCTCTGTAAAGAGTGTAGATATCACTACCGAACGCTTGCCTTCCCGTTGGAAGATGGCGTCTGGTTTGACGGCTCTTCCGTTGAAGGATTTGCACGTGTTTAAGAAAGCGACATGCGGCTTGTGTTAGATCCAGACACATACGTGGTATTACCGTGGAATCCGCCTGGCTTGCAGAGAGCCCGGATATTTTGTGATATCTATAAACCAACGGGGGAGCCGTTTGAAGGTGATCCACGAGGTGTTTTAGCCCGTATTGAGGATAAGGGTTGGACCTATAATATTGGTCCGGAACCTGAATTTTTCCTCTTCAAACGGAATGATGGGGATGATATTCACCCTGTTCCTTACGATGTTGGTGGCTATTTTGATTTCTCAGCAAGTGATCAAGCAACGCTGGTTCGCACGGAGTTAATGCATGCTTTGAGTGCCATGGGGTTGGATGTCGAGATGGGGCACCATGAGGTGGCTCGAGGACAGCACGAAATTGATTTCCGTTATACAGATGCCTTGCGGGCGGCGGACAATGTTGTCACTATGAAATATACAGTGAAAGCAGTTACCACGATGTACATCGCAGTTAGGGATGTCCAGAAAATAAATTGTCCCATCGTGAAATATAAAACGTGATGCGTGAAGGATTTTATCTCCTTATTTTGCGCAAAAGTAGCGCAATTCTATTCAATAATGCCAAAATAGGTGGTTCCTAATCGCTAAACGGCGCCATTCAACACTTATCAGAATAGACTTTTATAAAGTTGAAGGTTTGGACGCAACCAACAACCCGGCCTAATAACAATTTCGCCTCGCCGTTATTAACCGGAAAACTTTGGGGTGTAATCGCACAGAAGGCGGCACTAAAACCCATGCCATTCTGTGCAGCATATTGGTGACTTGCCGCCAACAGAAACGGCCTATTCTCGATTACCTCATAGCTTTGCAACGCTCTCACGGAATCCCGCCCCCCTACTTTCTCCATTTGGAACGCTAAACAAATACCCGGAGAGATTACCCTTCAAATTAGCAGATACCTATCAACAGTCTCAGAGAATACAATCCACTTGCCATAATTGGCAGGTGCTGAAATTCGCTCTTTGGGTCTGCTCCCTGCTAACCAGGAATGAGTTATGGTAATTCGAAAAGTAAGCCCAAAGCTTGTCCCAAATCGGGATACACTTGAGCTCCTAGGCTGAATAGGCTTTCTTGTTTTTCCTTGGCAGTCGCTATCCCTACCAGGGTCAGGTT
>SDBS01005233.1_pt1 | contig 12686 bp, 10 predicted proteins | sample 2277091 | NCBI WGS metagenome assembly SDBS01 (sample SAMN10404972, study PRJNA504765) | marine sediment metagenome | isolation source: marine sediment core GS10_PC15, 163 cmbsf | place: Arctic Ocean: Southern Knipovich Ridge | collected 2010 | reverse complement strand
AGCTCATGCAATGTATAGAGATAAGACAGAATTTGTTACTGTCTAGTTTCTTTAAAATATTTACAATAAAATATCGTATCTAAGGAAGAGTTTGCGGGTTGACTTTTAACACAGTATCTACATTTAGCTACTGAATTCTATTTTATCTACATTTTACCCATTGCTATTTTCTTCATGTAATACTCGATACTATATACTATCTTAATATTACTCATTACTTATCACTCGTTACTGTTGTATTCACTAACGGCTATTTTATATATCTTCTGAATTACTTTAGCGCATCTTTCTCCGGTTTCATAGTTGGGAATTCCATATTTTTTTAATTCCCTAATCGCCTCTTTTACTAATCTACCGGCCATAAAATTGGCAAATATAGGTATTCCTATCTCTTCTTTTATTTTTCCTAAAGCGGCGGCAATCTCTGTAGAATCCATGGAAACAGTCGGAACAAATATGGCAATTATGGCATCATATTCCGAGGCAATAGTTTTACTCACCTTGACAAAATGTTCTGCTCCCCCATAAGCTAAAAGGTCGAAAGGATTTCCTAAAGAGACATGTGGAGGGAGAATTTCCTTTAGTTTATTCTTTAAACTTTCGGATGGTTCAGGGACTTCTAATCCCAATTCTTCCAATTTATCCGTAGTTAACACTGCAGGTCCTCCTGAATTGGTAATCACTCCGATCTTATTCCCCTTGATTTTCGGGTAATAAATAAGACCCCGGCATAAATCAAACATCTCCTCTATCCCTTCTACCCGTAAAATACCGGCCTGTTTAAAAGCAGCGTCATAGATTTTATCTTCCCCTGCCAGAGAACCGGTATGAGAGGAAGTCGCCCTCATCCCGGCTTTACTCTTGCCCGCCTTGATAGCAATAATAGGTTTTTTTAGAATGGTTTTTTTGGCTTGAGCTAAAAATCTTCTTCCCTCTTGTAATCCTTCAATATAGAGAGCAATAACTTTAGTCTGCGGATCATCTTCAAGATACTTAATTAAATCTACTTCGCCTACATCACATCTATTCCCGTAACTTACAAATTTAGAAAAACCAAAACCTAATTCTTCTGCCATCATTAAGACTGCTCCACCCAGAGCACCGCTTTGGGTGATAAAAGCAGTTTCACCAGAAAGGGCACGAACTTCTATGCTGGTAAAAAGATTACATTCTGTATTCATAATTCCCGCACAATTAGGTCCAACAATCCTCATCCGATGTTTTTCAGCTATTTTCTTTATTTCTTTTTCTTCCTTAATATTCCCCACTTCGGAAAAACCAGCAGAGATTATAACTGCTGATTTAACTCCCCTTCTTCCTAAATCTTCTAAAAGTGGAGGAATAAACTGAGCGGGTATAGCAATAATTGCCAAATCAATTTCTAAATTCTTAAAATCTTTATTGATATTTACTCCGAATATCTGGCCGCCACTCTGACTCACCGGATATATATTTCCTTTAAATCCACCCTCCACCATATTTTTTACTATTTCATATCCGGTCTTTCCTTCTTTCATCGAAGCAAAGATAGCTACTGAACGAGGGTTAAAAAAATTTTCCATACTTTTCATTTATCCATTCCTTCTGCTCTTTCGTAACCTGCGCGAAAAGCAGCAATATTCTTATCTAATTCGCAAGGAATATGTTTCCTTAACATATTCATAATAGATTCTTTATCAAATGAAGAGATAAAAGAGAGAGCACCCAACAAGACAATATTTTCTGCAATAGGGAGCTCTGCTTCTGAGGCTATTTTACCGGCATCTATCCAGATTATTTTTGCTTTTGCCTTTTTAAATAATCTGATTATCTCCTCATCCTGAGGGTATTTTTCGGGATGGGCCATTATATCAATAGGGTATATCCTTTTTCTATTTAGAATAACTGTTCCTCCCGGTTTAATAAATTCTAAACTTTTCAATCCTTCGGATAATTCCATTACTACTATTATATCAGAAGAGAGAGGAGGAATCCTCGACCCAAATACATTACCTATCCTAACTTCACAATGAACCGAACCACCTCTCTGAGCCATTCCTACTTCTTTAAAAAATTTTACTTTCTCGCCTTTTTTTAATCCATAATCAGCAATAATCTGCCCTAATCTTATTACTCCCTGTCCGCCTACTCCGATTAAATAAAAATTATTCTCCATCTTTTATCACCTCTATCGCCCCATCCGGACAAGTAAATTCACATAATCCGCAGCCAAAACAGGCTGAAGTAATTTCTATATTAGCTTTGCTGTTGGCATCTTTAGGATGAAATACCATCGCCGGACAAGCTAAAGAACTTAAACATATCCTGCAACCGGTACATTTATCAATATTTACTTTGCGCTGGGGGAATTTGACCTTTCTTCTTTTAGCTTGAAGAGCACATTCCCGACGGGAAACTACTACCGAAACTCCCGGATATTCTATCGCCTTCATTATTGCGTCTGTTGTTTTTTCACTCTGATAGGGGTCAATTATCTGAATATCCTCTATCCCGCAACCTTGACAAATTTCAACAATATCTATTCTTTTAGTACTGCTCCCGTCTAAATTAACAGTCCCTGGATTCTCTTCAAAACCGGTCATGGCAGTCCATCCATTATCTAAAATAATTACAGTTAAGGGAACCTTCTGATAGACTGCATTAATAAGAGGAGGAATACCGGCATGGAAAAAAGTAGAATCTCCTATAGTGGCTATCACCGGTTTTTTAATTCCTGCCCATTTAAATCCCTGGGCTAATCCTATGCTCGCGCCCATAGCCGCTTCAGTCCAGCAACTCTCAAAAGGTTTGCCCATACCTAAAATGGTACATCCTATATCCCCGGTAACAATAATTTCCTCTTTTTTATATTTTAAATTCTTAATCGCCTTATTTAGGGCAAAATAAGTTCCCCGGTGAGGGCAACCTATACAAAAAGAAGTAGGACGTTTAACGTCTAATTCTTTAGCTCTCTCTAAAATTTTAGGATCCTGCCCGGATTCAAGTTTTGTTTTAAAAAGAACTTCCAGAGCGTTTTTTATCTTTAAAAAAGAATAATTTCCGATTAGAGAAAGAGTTTTATCATACTTTCCTAAAATTTTAACTCTCTTGTTTAAGAGACAGGCAATCCTTATCACTTCTGCTTCTACAAGAGGGTCTAATTCTTCCAAGACAAGCACCCTATCTACTTTCTCTAAAAACTTTTTTATCCTCTCTTCGGGCAAGGGGTGAACCATACCTATCTTTAACCAGGATAGTTTCAAATTATATTTTTTTAAAGCCTCTTTAAAATTTCCTTCCACCGCTCCGGCATAAATTACTCCCTGTTTACTGCCATCTTCAAAGTAAGTTTCATTTACTTTTATTCCAGATTCAGTAATATAAGAATCGCTAATTTTAGATGCTTTGGCCAATCTGCCAAGGGCATCTTGATGTTGAGCCATACACCAGACAGCACCTGCCTTAGTATATTTAGCAATATCCCGTTCGAAATGTGCTTCTCTTTTTTCTAATTTTAATTTATTACCTATTTTAACATCAGAAGCAACATGGGAGATATCGGTAGTTGATCTTAAGAAAATGGGACCACCAATCTTTTCTGAAATTTCAAAGGCAAGTTTCACATAATCTAAACATTCTTGTTGTGAGGCTAAATCAAGCATGGGAACCACCATCGATTTAGCATAATAGCGGGAATCCTCTTCGGGCATACCGGCACTTACTCCAGGATCATCAGCTACAAATACAACTAACCCCCCGGTGCAGCCACTATAAGCGATAGAAGCTAAAGAATCGGCAGCTACATTCACTCCGGACATTTTCATGGTGACCAGAGCCCTTTTCCCGGCCCAGGCAGCACCAGCAGCAATTTCAAAAGCAACCTTTTCGTTCGTACTCCATTCTATGTGAATCCCTAATTCTTCTTTTTGAGGCAGCAAAGTCAAGATTACTTCTGTTGAAGGAGTGCCCGGATATCCGCAGACCACTTCCACTCCTGATTCAATTACTCCTTCGGCAACAGCTTCATTACCGGTTAATAATTTCCTCAATTTTCTACCTCCTAATAAAAATTCTATAGTAAATTTCAAAACAACTTTAAATTATCCACTCTGTTTGTATTATTCTATTTGTATTAACTGTTAAAAAATATGGGTTTCTCAAAGCTCTAAATTTTTATTTATCACCTCTTTGAGGGCCAAAATAAACTTCTGGTTCTCATAAGTAGTTCCTATAGTAACTCGAATGAAATTTGTGCAACCATAAAATTTCCCTGGTCGAATAATTACCCCCTTTTTTTTAATAACTTTTCAAAAATAACATTGGCATTTGTTTTTAAATCAGTAAAAATGAAATTAGCCTCTGTGGGAAGATAAAAAAGGTCGAATTTCTTTAGCTCTTTAAATAAAAATTTTTTCCCTTCTTGGTTTGTTTTTAAAACTTTTTTATAGTGTTCTTCGTCATCTAAAGAAGCTAAAGCTGCCACTTGTACTAGCCGATTTGTAGTAAACGGATTCACTACTCGCCGTAAATAGCTGATTAACTCTGGTATTGCTATACCATAACCTACCCGAACTCCTGCTATTCCAGCTATTTTAGAGAAAGTACGTAGAATAATTACATTCTTTCCTTCCAAGACATAAGAGAGGCTATCAGGGTAATTTTTATCTTCCACATAATCATAATAAGTTTCATCAAAGACTACAATTACATCTTGCGGAACTTTTTCTATAAAATTTGCTACTTCTTCTCTGTTTACTATCGTCCCAGAAGGATTATTAGGATTATATAGAAAAACAATTTTAGTTTTCTCATTGATCCTTTGAAAAATTTCATCTAAATCAAAACGAAAATCTTTCAGTTTAATGGAAATTAACTTCCCTACCATTATTTTAGTTATAGTTTCATATGCGGGTAAAGTAATCTCTCTGGTAATTACTTCATTACCATCATTAATAAAAGCCATCCCTACAAGACCAATAATATTATCTGCACCATTTCCAATAATTATCATCTCTTTATCAAGATTTAATTTGTGAGCTATTTTTTCTCTTAGCAGTCTACTTGAACCTTCAGGGGATAAGGGTTAATATTCTCTATCTCTTCTCTTATAGCCTCCAGAGCTAAGGGCGAAGGGCTTATTGAAGTTTCATTGGAGGCTAATTTTATAACTTCTTCTAAGCCTAATTCTCTTTTGACTTCTTCAATTGGCTTACCGGGAATATAGGATTTCAGGTCTAATATTCCCTGTTATACTAAGCTTTTTTCATCTTTTACTTCTTCTTATTAGTGAGTTTCTTGCGTTTTATCATAAGCCAACCTATTACAGAAATTATTAAACTATAGCCCACAAAAATAAGACAATTACTGCTCCAAATTGGAATTATTTTATGACAGATTAATATAAATGCTCCTCCTATTAGTATCGAGCGCTCGACAAACTTAAGGTTTATAAAAAACCAACCATGAATTCCTGCGCTTAATGTTATTACAGCAGATAGAGCTATAATTGTTGCCCTTATAATCTCCCAAGCATTTCCATACATAAGCAATTCAGGAGAATATAAAAACATAAATGGGACAACGAATGAAATTACCCCCACTTTAAGTGCAGTTAATCCTGTCCAAAAGAAAGACGAACCCGCAATTTCTGAAGCAGCAAGCGTAGCTGGAGCTACGGGAGGACTAATAAGCGAAATAACGGCAAAGTAAAAAGCAAACATATGACTAGGTAGTAACTCAAATCCTAATGAACGGAGAGCAGGGATTGCAACTGCTGCAACTATTATATATGCAACCACACTTGCTACACCCATACCTAGTATAATTGTAGAAATTGCAGTCAAAATTACAGCCCAATAAATTTCACCTGAAAAACGCATAATAAGCCCAACAAAATTTAGACCTAGACCAGTAAGTGTCACAACACCTATAACAATTCCAGCAGCAGCTGTAGCTACGCCTAACATTACAGTCCTTCTGCCTGCTAAATCTAGAGCTTCAATAATTCGTCTTAAATTCAACTCATATCCTTTCCGTATCCAACTCACGGGTATAGTTGCAAAAGTAGCAAATAAACCAGAACGCATAACACTAAAGCCTTGAACGAGCATCCATACTAACACAATCAATGGGACAACAAGATGTACATGTTGCATAACATCCCTAAAAGTTGGTAGTTCTTTTCGTGGTAAACCTGATATACCCAACCGCGCTGCTTCGAAATCGACCATAAGAAAGATAGAAGTAAAATATAGCACGGCTGGAATCAATGCTGCTTCTATAATTCTTATATAGGGGACCCCGGTTACCTCAGCCATTACAAAAGCTGCAGCACCCATTACAGGAGGCATTATCTGGCCTCCTGTGCTTGCGCAGGCCTCAACTGCAGCAGCAAATTTAGGTTCATATCCGAGCTTTTTCATTAAAGGAATAGACAAATTACCGGTTGCGTATACATTGGCCACGCCACTTCCGGAAACAATACCGAATAAAGCACTAGTTAAAACCGCAATTTTAGCTGGGCCGCCACGCATTTGTCCAACAGTATATTTACCGAAGTTAAGCATCGCTTGTGCGCCACCTGCTTTTTCAAAAAAGCATCCAAAGATAATAAACATAGCAATAAAGGTCGCTGAAACTCCACTTGGCATACCGTAAACACCATTAAGACCAAAACAAAGGAACTCCACAAGTCTCTTCCACGAGAACCCCGCATGTCGGAAAAAACCAGGTAAGTACGAGCCATAACGACCGTACAAAATAAAAGTCGCAGTAACGATTGCAAGAGGTAGGCCAGCTACACGGCGTGTTGCTTCTAATAGGAGTAAAATCGCAACAACACCAATGAAGAACTCAACATTTCCAAAAGGTGTTATAAAAATCATCCACTCAGCCATTGCCTCATTCTGCCAAACAAAATAACCTAAAACAAACAAAGCTAGCACTGACAAAATTATGTCAAAAAATAACCAACTATTCTTTTTTCTATCTCTTCTCGATGCACTAAGAAGAAATGCTAAAACAGTTGCGAAAACAACATGAATTGGTCTTTGTAAACTTGGTGGAAATGAGCCAAACATACTAGTGTAAAAGTGAAATATAGCAAATAAAACTGCAACAAATGTTATCATTTGATATCCTCATCTTCTAATATATAATTGAGATAATTTTCCTTATAAATTATACAATATATCTATTGGTCTCTATATAAATAAACTATAACAGAGTGACACTCCCCCAGCAGGAGCTGGGGGCTTCTTTTAGCTACAAGCGAAAAACGAGCTTGAGCCCTTCGGGCTGCCGCTACATCTCCAGACAGGAGTCTGGAGTTTTATGCGGCTCAATAATCTTAAACAATATATTCGGATTAGAGGAAGCCTGTAAAAACAGTCCTCATTGCAGCTTCATGAACCATCTTTGTTAATGTTACAATATCAAATATTGGGAGACCTGTCTCTTTTTGAATAGCTGAAGCAAATGGACCAAAATTAGTACACTCAATAACAAGGGCTCTGACATCTCGCTCCTCAATTATAAGTTTTTTGACGACAGCAACCGCTTCAGCCTCAATTTTAGATACATCCATTTCAGGCGGTCCTTGGCCCTTCAAAAAAAGACCCTTATTAAACTCCTCACACTGGTGCATAGAAGCAATACTAATTGGTATGACTTTACTTGACCAACCCACAGATATAAAATGATCCTCACTAAGAAGCCTCGAATCAGCTGTAAGAATTCCAATCTTTCCCCTTCTTCCTACCATTTGATAAACAAGAGGTACTTGAAGTAAGCTTGAGGAGAACAAAGGCACTTTGACAGCCTGAGAAAGAACTTGTTGAAAAATTGCCAGAAATCCACAACTTGTTGTAATAGCCTTTACTCCGTCTCTTTCAAGCTCACGAGCAGCCGAAATAAAAGGTTGCAAGTATTTCTCATCTCTTTCATTAATAATCTTCTGAATAGGTACATCTCTAACCACCTTATAGAGCACCGGGAAATTAAAAGTGGTTGCATTTCCAATATCACCAGGGATACGGGGAAATAAACAATTAAGCATGATTATTCCTATCGAATGCCCGTATATTGCTTGTTTATTCTTAATATTGTATAATGTTTTATCACCTTTAACTATCTTCAAAATTTTTTCCTCCTTCTTTTAAAACCTAAAAGACTTATAATAGTTTTAAAGCTCCTGAAATTTTGGATGCACAAATTTTCCATCTTTAAGAATAGGTATGTCATCTAAGTATATAGAGGCATTTCTCATCAATCCATCAGTATGAGCTTTTGCCCGGATAGTCCCCCCAAAACAAGGTATGTCATTCGTACCAAAACCAATTATCACAGCTCCCGAAATTCGTTCATCTGTAAGCTTGTGCCCTGTAAATTCTTTAAAATCAGGATTTACTCCTACACCTACATGGCAAGGTCTAAACATATTCTCATCTTGAAAATTCTCAAGCCAATCTTGGAAATATCTGGCCTCCTCTTTTCCGCTAATTCTTGTAATTTTGCCTTTTTCTATTTTTACGGTTACAGGGTTCTTTACTAATCCTACAGGTGGTGAAACAAGAGCATCAAATACAGCAATGCCCTCCCACGAATCTTCTAAAGGGGCTATATTTACACAAGCTGCAGGAAGATAGTTCTCATCTCCGGGTTTCTCAACTTTTCCAGGATCATTTGCAACAGGTCTTTTCCCTAAATTAGCTAGTATTTCTGTTCCTCCTGGGGAACTTACTTTGATAACACTGGCATTGCTAAAAAGATGACTAAGAATTTCACAACGCTTATCTGTTTTTCTAAAATCACAATGAAGTAACCATTTTATTGTATTATTTACAGTTGCACCATGGAAACCTAAAACTCTTGTACCTCCTCGTAACATATCGCGATAAGTTTTTGTATAACAATCAAGACTTTCAAAAGGAATAAGCGTTATAGCAATATCTGCAGCCTTCATTGCAGCAGCTAAAATGTCTGGTGGCTCAATCATTTGTACACCCCGAGTAGGAATAACCACAAGAGCAGGAATAACATCCATATCATATGCTACTCCAAATACTGCATCTACAACCTCACGGTCACTTGCTGTTTCAGAGATTATTAGCAGGTTCTCTCCCTTTTGAACATTTGCTCTATCAAGGATAATGCTAGCAACTCGAGTTAATTCAATCTTGAGATAATTCATAAGTAACACCTCCAATTTTATCATTTTTAATTAAATTCATAGTTTCTGGTATGCATTAAAAAATTCATTAGCCATTTCTCTTGCTCGAGAAAGAGGCATTATCTTCCAATTAAGTCCAAGTCCTTCCCTTATCCACCTTTGCTCTTGTTTCGTGAAAATAACAGTACCATCATTTTCTATTGTTTCAACGCCTTCAATTTTCATCCCTTCGCTATTTATTTTAAAAATATCTTCCCGGTTTAAACCATCTGGAGGATAAACTTCGACACCTAAAGTAGAAAGACGAACAGGAAAACCTCCAGGAAGCCCATCAACGCCAGAAGCATGACAAGTTACCTTTTTGTCTGAAAACAATGCTAATATATTTCTAACTGCTGAGGCGGCTGTCATCGGTGCATTTGTGGTGCTTAAAGTAGAAGAGGTTTCCACTCCAGAAGTATCAACAGCATCCGAAATTATTTCGTCTAATTTCAATTCTTCTGTAATATCCCGACCTTTGACATAAATCTTAAGATAATATGGGACTTTATCAGGAGGAAATCTTCTTATAGCATGTTGGGCGACCATATTTACATTAATATATTTCATAGAAATATTTAAACTTACAGCTACCGACTGCCGAATTCCCTGAACGGTAAGATCTATTGTACCGGCACCGATAGTAGGACTCAATCCTATCTTCTCTAGAATTGTATGCGTTATATCTGGAGACGCAAGATTAACTACCTTGGTATTTATTCCAGATTTTTTCACAGATTCCATCAATGGGTGAAGTAAGGATATATACTGAGGAAGGTTATGTGCAGATCCTGCTATAAAACCAAGGCTTTGTTGTTTAGCTTTTAAGCGTGGGAAAAATGGGTACAAGCTAAACATGGCTGTGGCATTAAGTATAATACATGGATTTTTCTCTTTCAAGACCTTAATTGTAGAGTCTATGTTAAAGAGGTCGAGTTGTATAACTTCAACTGCGGGATATGCATCATTAATAGCTGCGGCAATGATTGCATTGTTGCTGATAGTATAAGCTTTTAAAGAATTTCGACAAACAATCCATAATTTATCGATAGTAGGATTCCGGGCAAGATAAAGAGTAGCATAACTGCCTACTCTTCCAGTTCCTCCGATTATCATAACACTGTTCATTGAATCCATTCATACTGCTCCTTTCATCTTGATTCATTTTTTCTGAAAACGAAAGCTCCCTCCAAAGCAAAAGCTTAGAAGGGAGCTAATAGCCAGTCTACTTCATATACCCAGCTTCACGGTAGTAACGTTCTGCCCCTGGGTGAAGAGATGCACCTACATTCTTCCATGCAGTTTTTGGGTCGAAATTAGCGTGTTGAGCACCCCAGTCCTGTACTACTCTTGGATTTTCGCATAGTATTTTGGTTATTCTATATACGATTTCTTCAGGTACCTCAATGCTTATTAAAATGATATTGGGTTCACCAATAGTCCAAGCATCCTCTACAACCCAAGGATACTTCCCTTTGGGCATGAAATTCTTAGCATAACCGTATTGTTCAACAAGTTGGTCGACAATCTTTTCCTTGGGTGAAAGCAATTTCATAGAGCGACGTGATGTTAGCTCGGTCATAGCAGGACCGACAGCTGAAACAAACGCATCAGCATGTCCATCAGCGACTAGGTTAACGCTATCTGAATAACTAGTAAAAATTACACTACCCCCCCAACTTTTCAAGTCATCGAATGTAATTTGGTATTGTTCAAGCAATCGAGCAGTTGCTAGAGCAGGAGAACTTGTTTTAGGTGAAGTTGTTAATCTTAAAGGATATTTTTTTTCTTTTAGTTCTTCGATCGAATTTATTGGTATTTCCTCTCTTACAAGAAAGAGAGCCTGATCGCTTATACCAACTTCTGCAAGTGCCCGAAGGTTCTTATAAATCTTCTCGAAAGGAGAAACTCCCTTAGAAGCTGAAAGATACAGGTGTGCCACGGTTAATCCTAATTGCACTTCTCCTTTTTCAACAAGCTCTATATTAACCAATGATCCACCAGGCATTACGCTAACAAAAAGCTCGGGAAACTCATCTTTGATCAATTCAGCAATACTTCCTGCAAGTCCATACCAATTTCCTCCAGCTGGTCCGCCAGCAACTACCAATTTTTCTAACTCAGATGATCCAGTTGTTCCTGCAGCTGAAACTCCACTCACAAAAGTTATTAACATAAGTAAAATTATTCCGATATTGAATAGCAATCTTCCTGTTTTTACACTTTTTTTCATTTTACTGATACCTCCCATTTTAAAATATTTAAATTTTACACTACTTACTTTACTTATATACAAATAATCACCTCCTTATAGATTAAAGAACATTTAGCATTCACATATATCTATTATTTAGGGTTTAATATGTACTCTTAATGTGCTATCACCTCCTCTTTTTGTCTTATCTTCCTCTATTTTATGATATAATTTTTATATGAATTAGATGAACGAAGTTAAAAGAACATTATATATACAAAATTGTCGTTAAACTTTTAAGCAATATAAGACCAGCAAAATTTAATTTACCTGAGGCATCCATCAGGTTTTATTGGTATGGAAAGATTTTATCTTTTTATTTACTCATGGTTTTTTGCTGGGAAAGATGTAAATACCTTTTTCTTTTAAATGCTCCTTTAATCTCTCTGTTTCACTTTTATTCCTCAACTCTACTAGTAAAAATTAACCTTAGTTTATTAATATATTAATTTCCGCAAAAAATACTCTATTTCACTTATTATTTTTAATAGTTGTCAGCTTTAAATTAAAATAAAAAGGAGGTAATATATCATCCACCTCCTTTTAACTAATAACTCTAGGTTTAATTTGTATATTATTTTTTATTATCGAAATTTGTTTACAATTTTATTATATAGTTAAATATACTTAAATACAACTACTAAATATTATTAATTTCAAGACCTATTGCCTCATGCTCAAATCCCTTGATAGGAGCTCCTATCGTTCCATAAATGCCTACAGAAATCCATTCTCCTGAATCAGTACTTGCACTATCTAAAGGGCCTCTTAGAACAACAAATTTAACACCTATAGTTCTTAAAAAATTACCGATGCCAATTTCTCCTCTACATAGACCTCTTAATGCATTTAAAATTGTATGGTATAGGGCATGTTCTTCTCTATAACAACCTGCACTAAAAATTCCTTCTCTTTTTGCGGTGGTTTCTATTGCAGCGATAATTTCTCTGCTATCCATTGTTCCGACTTTTCCTATGCATATTTTATACCCAAAACTTTTTATTTTTTTATGAATATATGCAAAGATAATAGGAATTTTTTCGACTTCATTATTATTAATGATTATACGGAATTCTCTTTGTCGGTTCAAAAGGACTCTTTGCTTCTTTTAAAATATCTTTGTACACCTCTAAATTTCGGTCTTCAAGATGATCGAATATCATTGGGCTATTCGACCCATAAGTTACATGTTTTAGTGGATTGGGGTCAAGTTTTGCAGATATTATCTCTTCTGTACCTCGAGCC
>SDBS01005232.1_pt1 | contig 12687 bp, 22 predicted proteins | sample 2277091 | NCBI WGS metagenome assembly SDBS01 (sample SAMN10404972, study PRJNA504765) | marine sediment metagenome | isolation source: marine sediment core GS10_PC15, 163 cmbsf | place: Arctic Ocean: Southern Knipovich Ridge | collected 2010 | reverse complement strand
AAAGGTATGACGCAGGGTATGACGGCACAGCCTGAATCTGAGGGTATGACGCGCAAATTACCTGAAGATAGTAATACCCTGGAGAATAACGCTTCACTGTCGGCTTGTCAGCCACCGATCGCGGGCAAGGGCATACCTAACTACGGCCGTCAAGCCTGAACAGCCAATCAAATAAGGTAGCACATGACAAAGCGAAAAAACTTGACAAAAGAAGAAATACGACGCTATCGGGTTAGCAGGGTAGCTCGCAATAAAGCTTATGTTCAAGGAGTTAAAGATATAAGTGTATGTCGTCAATGTGGAGAAGGTAGAAGCGTATGTCTTGACTTTCATCATAAAGAGGCAAGCACTAAGCTATTTGAGTTAGGCGATATAAGGACTCAAAGCTTAGAGAAGATAGCAGCAGAGATAGGCAAGTGTATAGTGCTGTGTGCTGTGTGCTAATTGCCGTAGGGTATTGCACGCTGCCGAGGAATTGGGGGAATGTGTTAAGCAGGAGAGGTATCCGTTATTTGAGTAGATAGGCCGGGTAGGCCGGGGTTTTGGGTTTCGGAGATTCGATATTACCATCCCTCGACAAAAATATAAATTTTGGGTTTGATTTAATTAAGGACATAAATGATGTTGATTGATGGCCCATGCGGGGAAAAAATGGAGGAATTTGGAATTGGAGATTACGTTCATCGTTTCGCGGTTAATACGGATTGGCCTGCTGAAGGACGAAAGTGTCAGCGAGATAACTAGATGCGGAGATTTAAGGAATACGTAGATGCTCATTCTCACGGGCAATAAAAATATAAATTTTGGGCGAAGTTAAATAAAGGACAAAGAAGATGGACAAAACTAATTTAGAGAAAGAATTAACGGGATTGATAAATTGCGAAAGTAGGGAGAATGATTCAAACACGCCGGACTTCTTACTTGCTGAGTTCATGATGACTTGTTTGGATGCTTTTGAGCTTACCAGCAACAAACGGGAAGTATGGTACGGCGTGGAGCTTGACCCTCTAAATAGCTGGGACGAACTGATTATGCAGGCTATTGGCGAGGCTTCGATGTGTTGGTCTGATATTGACAAGGCAGGCGTATTTGATAGTACCCGGGCCAAGCAGATTGGCGAAAAACTCTTACAGGACATTAAAAAGGGTGTATCGGAAAAAGGAGTTGTTACGACGTGAATATTATTTTTTCACAGGCTCGAATAAAGGACAAAGTTAAGCGAGAATAGGACATGGCAAAAATCACAACCAAATACAGATGTGGCGAGAACGTTACGATTGCTCATACTCCGCCTACGGATGGCATTGTAACTGCGATTTTTATTCGTGGTAGGGGCAGGACTTACGAGGTCAGTTTTACTGGCAAGGACGGCCCCACTAATGTTAATTGTGAGGAAGTTGAATTACAGCGGGCTGGTGGAGTGAATAAATTAGGGTTTTGTAAATGAAGAAGAATGAATCGACATTAATGCAGGACCGCTGGCAGCGTGACCCGATATTGTTTATGACTGAGGTTTTGGACAGTGACGCTCGATTTGTCTGGCCGAAGATGGAGGAAGTCTGCAATAGTGTTCGTGACAAGAACAAGACTTGTGTTTACGCAGGTCATGGTGTTAGCAAGAGTTACAGTGCTTCTCGTTTGGCTATATGGTTTTTGGTCGTATTTGGTCCGAAGGCTACTGTGATTACTACTGCACCGAGTAACGACCAGGTCGAGAACATTTTATGGCGTGAGATTTCTGTGGCCTTTAACGGTGCTAAGTACAAGTTAGGCGGTCACTTAACAAAGACGAAGTTGGATATGGGTGTTGACGCCGACCCTCCTGAGGGCAAGTGGTTTGCTTATGGTTTTGCTACAACTCCTGATACTGTGACGGGCGAGGCCACTCGATTTCAGGGTTATCACAACGACCATGTACTTATTATATTCGACGAAGCCGCTGGTATAATGCCTCAGATATGGCGTGCTGCCGAGCATTTGCTTACTACTGAGGAGGCTGAGAGCGAGGCTGTAAGTCACTGGCGATGGCTGGCGATTGGTAATCCGACTTCGCCTTACGGTCAGTTCGCTCAATGCGAGGACGACCCTGACTGGAATTTGATTACCATATCAGTCAAGGACACTCCTAATTATAAGCAGGGCAAGCTGGTTATTCCGGGTCTTTCAGGTCGCAAGTACGAGAAGACTATCCGCGAGAAATATGGTGTGAACTCTAATATGTATAAGGTCAGGATAGAGGGCAAGAAGCCTTTGTTTGGTGAGGGCACATATTTGGGTAAGTTCATGTCTGCTGCTGAGGAGTCTGGTCATATTAAGGAGTTGCCGATAAACCAGTTGGTTCCCGTTCATACGTTCTGGGATGTTGGCCGTACTCATACCGCGGTGGTTTTTGCTCAGTTCATCGACCGATGGTTATGGGTAATAGACGGTTATTACGATGACGAGGGTTCGGGCTGGAGTGCTCATGCTCTTGAAATGCAGCGGAAGACTACTGGTTCTGCTCGTTGGAAGTATCTTTTCGGCGACCACTGGGCGCCTGCCGACTTATGGAGTACTAACGCCAAGAACATGAGTGGCGAACTTAATGTAGAGTTAGCTGACAAGGCTGGTATAAAGTTCCGTCAGATAACCCGTCACACATTTGACGACCGCATTGCCGCCGCTCGTAACATTGCCGCCACGCGGGTTCTGTACGACAGGGCTTCGCCAGGTGCTATGATGATAGTCGATGCCTTGAGGAAGCACCATCAGCGTAAGAACGAGCGTGAGAGCACTGACGAGAAGCCTGCTTACTATAAGGACCCCGTAAGAGACTGGACTGTTCACCCTTTCGACTGCTTTGGTCACATGGGGATAGTCTTTCAATGGGATGGGATAGAGGCTTACTCTCCTAACTACATGGACAAGATTAAGCCCAAGTCACCATATAACGATAAGATAGGTCGGGGGTTAAAGGCGATAGCATAGGAGAAAAATATGTTGACATACCGTGAAAGACTTGATAAACTGTATAAAGTCGCTCTTGAACAGAAAGATATTTGTCAGGCGATAGAGATAGCCGACAAGCTGAAGGACGTACCTGGCGCCGTTCCCGACGAGCGGATACAGAAGTTTATCGAGGAACTGGACAGAATGGTATCTGAGGCAGAGGCGGTAGGTAAGGCGATAGGCTACCTCTTTGAATACGGCGGGCAGAATTTTGAGGTAAGGATAAGATAAAGAAAGGAGCGCAGAGGCGTGGACGACACGAGCGATGACCCTGTTACAATGAGTACGATTGTATATCCTGCGTTGATTGCAGGTGGAATTGGTGTTGGCGTTACGGCCTTGACAGGTGGTTTTAAGAAAGCCAAATCTGCCAGTGCTGCTTCTGCGACCGCGCCGGGTCAGGCTACGAAGACCGCCGAACCCGTAGAGGCTTTATCTGAGCAGGCGACGAAGAACCGGCGGTTAGCTGCGAGTGCGTTGACCCGCAGATTTGCCGAACCGACTTTAGGTATTCCCGCATTAACAGGAGTGTAAAGGAGAAAGAAATGAAGATGATAATTGTAATAATAATTTTGGTAGTAGTTATGTCCGCTTTGTCTTTTTGGGCAGGTTACGAGAAACGATGGCGGGACTATGGAAAATGGTGTGAAAGTTTCGAAAAATTCAGGGTCGCCAAAGCAGAGGCTATGCCTGTAAGCAAGAGGCGATATAAAGTAACGGGTAACATGGCCACGGAGGATCATAGTATCAATATAGCCGACTCTGACCTGAATAGAATTACCATAGAAAACTGCAAATTTGTATCAGCAGAAACAGTCGAGTTAAATTTTTGTGATAAATGTCAAGGCGTAATACAAACACCAGATATGAGCGAGAAAAATACTACTTGGACAGGAGATACATTTTTCTGTCAAGGGCATTAACAGGAGTATAATTATGCCACATAAACGAGCAAAATCATCTATATTTAAGGAAATAGAAAAGACTTGTCTATTTTGTGGTAAAACACTTATACTAAAAAGCACAAGGGATATTGAGCGAAAGAATTATTGTAGTTATTCTTGTAGGTCTCGTGTACAAGTAGTGCAATGGGCGAAAGAACATCCTGAACACTATAGAAAAATACAGGTTTTGAGTAAAACTCCAGAAGCGAACAAAAAGAAATCGCAGAAAAAAGAAAAACATCCTCGGTGGATAAAAAATAGAGAATTACCAAGAGTGAAGAAAAAAAGACCAACTTATGAATCGGAAAAATTTCGACTTGGAGTCTATGAAAGAGACAATTTTATTTGTCAGCATTGTGGAGCAAGAGGTGGCAAGTTAAATGCTCATCACGTATTACGCTGGCGCGATTACCCAGATTTAAGATTCGATATACAAAATGGCATAACTCTTTGTGTAGAGTGCCATAAAAAAATTCATAGCAAGAAAAGGAGAAGTCGTGCCTCATAAGACCGAAGGAAAATATAAAAGTAAACGAGGCCACAAGAAAGGTAAGGTAAGGAAGAAATGAAGATAGTAGTTTTAATAATTTTATTGTTGGTGTGGATGGTCGTTTCCGTCGGCTGTAAAGACAAGGATTATTTTGTTTCTGATGTTCAAACATCCGATTGTAGTTTGGATGGTGACGATTTTGTTGAGGTTTTGTGTAAAGAGAACGGCATTGACCCTAATAGTTTTTATCGAATAGAATGCCCCAAATGCCCAAGCGGTCATTGGTATAGCGGGATTCCTTATAACGAAGTAGATTTTGGAGCTTATGTAGAAAGAAATTCTGACGGCACGGAAGTATGTTTATTTTACGGCATTGCCGAAGGAATAGAGGATACGTCCGCTGGAACATATTGCGGGTATTGCGGTTATCAAATAGGTTCCGACTGGACTATTTTTGAGATTTGCTTGGTAAGTACTACGATTAAAGTCGAAGATTTGGAAATTGAAGTGGGCGCTTACGCTTCCGACCCGAAAGATTTACCGGAGATAGAAGAATGAAGAAAACAGCATTAGCAGTATGTATTTTATTGGCGATGGGAATATTTTTTGCATGGACTCCGGTTTTTGGTATTCCAGAACCGGTCAAGATGTTGCGGGATTTTCTATTCCAACCGCCTAACAGCGTGTACCAGCAATACGGTTATTCCGAGGAAACATTCTTGTTTTACAACATTATCGCCAACAAGGAGAACACCGGCAAACTTGGTGCTGACATTGTGGAGTTGAAGAAGCAGGTTGCGATGCTGAAACAAATGCAGAAGAATATACTACGGGATATAGATGGTGCGGGAATACCAATTTCTGACCCGCCATTTGACCCAAACGAGGGAATAAAATAATGCCACTATGGGAAAACAAATCGTTATTTGACCGAACCACCGACATGCTCGGCCAAAAGAAAAAAGGTTATATACAGTTCAACCGTGCGCGTGACAGTATCACGACCTATTTTCGTCCTGACTATGCAAGCGAGTTAAAGGAACACGGCGACGGCACGTTCTTTGGCCGGAACATTTACGAGGGGACGGGTTCGTGGGCGGTTGGTACTATGGCGACTGGTTTTCAGGGTGGTATAGTTACCGAGGACTCTGACTGGCTCTTGCACCAGATGAGACAACTGGAACTGAAGGGCATTGACGAACTTGATATATGGCTAAGGTCGGTCAAGGAATATCAGGCGACTGTTTACCAGCGTGGTAATTTTTTCAGGGTACTCCCCCCGTTCACTAAAGACGGCGTTTCTATGGGTTCGCCTGTAATGTTCATCGAGGAGGATATACTGACAGAGAGGGTTATGTTCCTGCCTCAGCACTATAAAACAGTGTTTCTATTCTACGATAAATTCAACGAACCTGAAGGAATTATCATCGAGGACAAATGGACGACCAAAAAGATTTTCGATAAGTTTGCAAAAACGAAGGAAAAGGCGGATAAGATATTTTCTACTGGTCTAAGGAAAGACATTGAGCAAGGTCTGTTCGATACCGAGCATACGATTATCCGCGCCGTATTCAGGTCGAACAATCCGTTATGGGATGTAAAAGGATTCAAGAAGCCCAACAAGGCATGGATAGACGTTTACTTTGAAGAAAACACAGAAGAAGACAGGAAAAACGAACCGCTATCGACCGAGGGTTATTTCAGTCGTCCGTTCGTTGTATGGGATTACGACAAGAAGCCGTGGGAGAGCGTATCGCGCACCCCTGCGTTTTATGCCATATATGATGTATTGAGTCAGCAGCAGGTTCACAAGAATTATCTTGAGAACACCGACCTGAAGAACCGACCGCCGCGCAAGGTCAATAAGGATTACAGGAACAGTATCGACTTCAGCCCCGAAGGAATAACTTTTGTAAAAAAGAGCGACTGGGAGAATGTCGCTGCGAATATCGACCTTGTTGGCGACGTGCTTTTGAACAAGGACTTGTCCGACCAGTTAGGTATTGCGGTAAAGCGATGGTTCCACACCGACAAATTCATGAAGTTCACCGAACTGACCAACGAACTAAAAGAAATGCCTACTGCAACACAGGTAATCAAGATGGCCGCGGAGATTGCAACACAATTAAGCCCTGGAATAAGTACCTATACAGGCACACTTGCCGATGTTGACGACAGGGTAATTGATATAGAATCTCGCGCAGGCAGAGGTCCGTTCAGTAAGCGGGACCTGGAGAACGTCACCGACATTATAGTAAGCAACGCAAAGACCCGCGTTACCAAGATTGGCCTGACCCCGATATTCGTAGGCCCGCTGGCTCGTGCGCAGAAAGTCAAACAGGAACTCGACCCTATTCTCGATGGTTTAGGTGCGGCGGCTCCGCTGTTTCAACTTGACCCTGATTTGGTAGATGCTATCAGACTACATCCGACACTTGACGATATTCTAACCGCGACCAACTTCCCGTTAAAGAACTTCGTACCGAAAGACGAATATGACCAATTGAAGGCGGCACGGGTAGAACAGCGACAAAAGGAAAAAGAACAGTTGATGTTACTGGAAGCGGCTAAAGCTGCGAAGGGCGTTTCCAGCCCCGTTGATGAGACTTCTGTATTAGCTAATGTAGCGGGAGCGGGCGCATGAGCAGACAGGTTGATAAATGGATTAAAAAAGGGCGAAAACATTGCGAAAAAGGTAATCATTGGTTTGTTATACATTACTCTGACTACTTACTTTGTCCGATATGTGGAGCCAAAAAAGAGGCCGAAAGTATGCCAGAATATAATGGTTATATTGTATGTGAACCAACGTTTGAGTTCGCGGGAGGTGGCGGATGAAAGGAATGGGAATGAGCAAGCACAGAAAGAGTGGGCACGTTCATTCTAATGACCATTTTACAGGGATAAGAAAGAAAAATGGCACAAAAAGGAAACAATCTCTGACAAGGAAGCAGAAGTTAATGAAACGCAGAACACATATAAATAAATATAAGGCAGCATAATGGATGATAAAATACTAACTCCGGAAGAAGCTGAGTGGCAGCACCGGACGGGTAAGAAGAATGCCCAAACGGTAATTAACTGTATTTTTTGGGGCATTGTTATGGATAAAGGCGGAACGATAGAAGTTTCGTGCGAGCAGGTGAAGAACCTACCTGAAAACATGCTGCACGTTGAGGTCAATGAAGGAAATGTTTATATAACTGCGAAAGAAAAAAAAGAAGAATCGAATTTGATATTATCAAGGATGAACTGATGCCAAAGCAAATGACACAGGCCGGATTTAACAGAGTGGTATGGAAAATGCTTACCTTGTTAGGTGGCAAGTTCACGATTTCCGAACGTGAAGTAGAGAGGATAAATAAGGATGCCATCAGGATACAACACGACCCTGCTACTCATACTTTTGTATTTACGCTGTGTAAGACAGAAGAAAATAAATCGAATTTAATTTTACCGAATATGAACTAATGCTAACCAGAGAAGCCTTATTACAGGGATACAGACTTGCGGGAACTGATTTTCTTGCCGACCGGCTGGAGGGTATGTTTCGGCATATCGCAACCGAACAGGACAAGGCCCTGCATAACGCAGTCCTTGAAGAAGTAATATCAATGATAGGCGATGACAGTGAAACACAAAAACGGTTCTTTCGTGTCGTAGCATATAGGCTGTCGAAAGAAAGAAAGCGTAAAAGTTTTGTGAAAATAGTAGCTGAAAGATTAAGAAAACTGAAAGGATAGAAGATGGGAATGAAGAAACCAGAAGTTATTAAGATTCTCACGGAGGCCGGTATCGTATTTGACGAGAACGACAATTACGGCAAATTACTTGCTTTAGTAAGGTCTCTTCCCGGCGCACCGGTTGTAGAAGATGAGCCGGAAGAAAAATCACAGATTAAATTCACATCGAAGATACCGAAGCGAAACCAGTTCCTTGCTGATAAGCACAGGGACGAACGGGACGCTGAAGTTCTCAGGGCGGAGGCGTCGAAGCGCGATTACAGGGGAAAGATAAAGACTATCAGTACAATAAAGCACATGGACGTAAACGAAGACGGGGATTTTGTAACAGAATTTATTATAGATTTGAAGGAGAAGAAAGATGCCTGAGTGGTTGGATAATTTTGAAAACACCGGTGTAACGGTGGAGAACAAGGAAGGTTTTACGAAATATGCTGAGAGATATGCAACCGAAGGCGATGCTATTGTTGCCGGTTACAATCACCAGAAAATGGTCGGTGCGCCGTTCAAGTTCCCTGAATCTTTGGACAAGTTACCGGATGATGCTTCGAGGGGTGAGTTTACTTCTCAGGCCAATAAGCTGTTGGGTATTATTAAAACAGGTGACATTAACACCTTGAAAGATGTCAACTTGAAAGACGGCATGGCCGAAGGTGCGGTTTACAACGAAGATTTTGCGAACTCTTTTAAGCAGTTTGCAGTTGACAATAGCCTTAATGTTTCCGATATGCCGAAGATTGCTAAGTTTTTCAATGAGTCGATGGGGAAACTTGCGATCGACTTGAAAACGAAATCAGAGAACGATGCTATCGCAGCAGCGGAAGCGTGTGATGTGGCGCTTATCGCCCATCCCGACATTGGTAGTAAAGAAAAATTACTGGAACTGACAGAACTATTCGCACGCGCGATGACGAATAATGTCGGCCTTAGCGACGATGAAGTCGAGGAATTAGCCGATGGTCTGGCACTTTCTAAATTCACAACGAATGCGGTTCTTTCAAGGGTAATATTAAAGCAGTTTGCCCCGCTTGCAGCCGAGGGGAATACGGAAGGCGGTGGTCCGGGCAGCACCGTCACAGATACCGGACAAACGCCTTATCAATGGAAACAGTCTCGTTGGCCGAAATCTAAAGATATGTGGGGTAAGGAAGATGATAAGTGGGAAGACCAAAGTATTGAAGTAAGAAAACTGGCTAAAAGGAAAGAATAATGGCAAAAAAAACATGGAAAGACGAGATATGTGATAATTGCGATTTTTGTGTGAACAAAAGATGCCGCATATATCCTGTGTCAACATCGTTTTATGAAACAGTTAAAGGAAAACCGGCGTGTTCACAGTTTGAACCGCCGAAAAAATAACGCCCCGTAAGGGATTCCGTTAAGGAGTTTATATGAAAAAATCTTAGACTCTCTAACCTCTGGTTGGACCTAAGTGCTTACCGGAAAGTCCGGTGACGCGGCACAGTCTGTTGTGCAAGGTAGAGCCTCGCAAGAGATTCCTCTCCGTTAAATTGAGTAATAAAATTTAATGTAAGGAGTCTCGAAATGGCTACAGAAGTAGGTTTAGACACGAGGTACAACCTGATTGACATGCTAAAGCTTGTCAAGGACAACAGGTTTGTGCCATTTGCAGAAGTATTAACAGAAAACAATCCTCTCCTTTTCGACCTTCCGGTACTTCCCGCTAACGGGATACTGTCACATGAAGGTTCGAGGGAGACATCGTTACCGACCCCGCAGATTATCAAGGTCGGTGCAGGCCACAGCGCAAGTACGATACGTTGGGACCAATACAAAGAGGAAATCAGTATTTTCAAGGACAGAGTTGTTATCCCCGAAGATACTGGAATCCTCATGGCCGATTTTCCCGCTTTCCGGGCAAAGGTTGAGGACAGGCACGCTGAAGGTTTTGGTCAGGGTGTTACCAACCACATAATCTACGGTACGTCCGTAGCTTCACCTGAAAAGTTCGACGGTCTGGATGTAAGGTACAACGTACCCGACGGTACAGACCCGACGAACCCATCAAGTACAAGCGCTGATTTTGCGGTATTCGATATGGCGGGTTCCGGCGGCGATACTACGTCGATATGGCTTATCCAACCCGGCATAGACAAAATCCATCTTATTACTCCCGCTAACGACCCGAATATGGGTCTTAAAACGGAAGATATGGGCAGGGTCTATGCTACCGACAAAGATGGTACTTTGGAACGACTGGAACATCGCACAGAGTTAAGATGGACTGTCGGTTTGAACATCGTCGATATGCGTTCGGTTGCCAGAATCAGGAACATCGAATCCGCAGTTGCGAATCTCGATGCGGCTATTCTGAATCTGATATTCCAGGCAGAAGAAGAAACATTCAAGGGTCCGGAACAGATTTTCGCTTACGTTCCGAAACGCCTTATGACATTTTTCCACATCATGGCTGAAGCCAAGATGAACGTCGTTTACGACAAGGAAAATATCTACGGCATTTCGTTATATCGTATCGGCAAGATTTTGTTACGTCCGATGGATGCGTTGAGCATTACCGAAACTTCGGTAACGGCAGTTTAATTGAAATGTAATTGAAATGTAATTTAATTTTTTAAGGAGACCCATTATGGGAGCTTATTCTAATTTAGGAGATTTCAGTACCGCGCAGGTTATAGGTGCTGCTGCGTATTCTGAATTTATGATTGATTCGGCACAAGTCAACGCAAAGCTCGGCGTTAACCAACATGCCCCGTACCTTTGTATCCGCACATCAGTTGCGCCGACAGTGACCGCAGACTCGCTTAGTATTGAAGTCCGTTGTTCGGCTACAGAAAGCGGCGGCACTTTGGCCGGTACGATTAAGACGGCTTTTCAGCCGCTTGCTGGTGTTTCAAATGCCGGAAGTGGTGTAAATGAGGTTATCGGAACTGACGCGAGGCTTTTACTTGCCGGTGCGTGGATTTATCAGGGTCAATTACCATATCAAGTTGACTTGCGATATATTCAGTTGTATTACAACCAGACGCTAACCAGCGGTGATTTCACTATTGACGCATGGCTGAACGACGGCCCTGCAACTGTGTTCCGTGGCAGTCAGACACTTTTCAGTAACGTAGGAAATCCGTAACAGAAACTTAACTTAATTCGAGGATAATATTATGAAAAAACCAAATTTTCAGACTGTAAAAAATATCCCGCTTTTGGTTAAGGTTTTGTGTGAAATAGTGGATGAGATAGACGATTTGAAATCTATCACCGCGCCACAACGGAAGAAACGGGAAGCAGATTTGGCGGTACAGGTAAAGATTGACGCTAAGGCCGAAGCTATTGCAAAAGCAAAGGCCGATGCAAAGGCAAGGAAAGCGACTGAGGCTTCGGCTGAAGCCGTGAAAATCGCTGCAGCAAAAGCGATAGTTTCCAAAGCTAATGCAGAAGCTAAAGAGATTGCAGACGCCAAGAAGCTACTCGGAACTAAAAAGCAGGACAAATAAAATCAATTTATTAAGGAGCTTAAAATGAAAAAGTTTATTTTTATAATGTTGCTTTTACTGATGTTCGCTGTACCGGCGTTCGGTTACACCGCCGCTCAGTACGCAAGGGCAAAAGGCCACCTCGGTTCAGGCAACCCGCTACTTGACCCGTTGCATAAGCACATGGTTCACGCAGCGGCCAACTATGACGGTACTGAAACTGGAACGGGTGATAAATTCTACGTCGATTCCAGTGGAAGTGACGGTGCAGGAACCACATGGGCGACAGCGATGACCACCTTGCAGGGAGGTTATGACCTTTGTGCGGGCAACAACGGCGATATTGTATATGTCGCTCAAGGTCATGCAGAGGATATTACCCACGCAAGCGCGCTCGATTTGGACATCGCCGGTGTAACTATTATCGGATTAGGTAACGGTGATGATATGCCGGAGATTTCGTTCATTACCAACGCTACTGCCGAAATGATAGTAAGCGCCCCTGACGTAACTATTTACAACATACGTTTTCTCGGTGCTCAGGCAGGCGGGATAACTTATGGTATTGACGTTGCCGCCACTGGTGACGGTTTAAGAGTTATTGGCTGTCAGTTCAGGGAAACATCTAATGATATGGAACAGTTGATAATGATAAATGTTACCGCTGCCGCTCACGATTTAGTTATTGCTGGTAATAGCTTTGTTACTTCAACTGGTGATGGCAGTTCTGCGATAGTCCTCGAAGGCGCTTCAGATAGGACAGTTATTCTGGATAATGCTTTCTACGTTGAGTGGACGGATTATGTTATCCACGCTATCGGCGCTACAAGTACCGAGATGCTGATTAAGGATAATGTAATCAACAACATGGACACTTCCGCAGGCAAGACAATGGCCTGTGAAGCATCATCTACCGGTAGTGTAGTAGGCAATCAGTGTTATGGTAACGGTGCGACGTTTGCCTTTGCCGGCGCTAAGATGTTCTTGTCTCCCGATAACGTCTTTCAGAACACCGAAGTCGTAACGAGAACTTATGAACAGATGATAGGGCCTTTCACTGGGGCTACTGG
>SDBS01005231.1_pt1 | contig 12688 bp, 14 predicted proteins | sample 2277091 | NCBI WGS metagenome assembly SDBS01 (sample SAMN10404972, study PRJNA504765) | marine sediment metagenome | isolation source: marine sediment core GS10_PC15, 163 cmbsf | place: Arctic Ocean: Southern Knipovich Ridge | collected 2010 | reverse complement strand
GTTTCCATCCAGAGCGCGTGGCGAGTCGTGTGCTCGGCATGGGGGACATTAAAACGCTGATTGAGCGAGCAGAGGAAAAAATCAAGCAAAGCGAGCAAACTGCGATGACCAACTCATTTGAGCGAGGGGAGCTCACTTTGCAGGAATTTGCCCAGAAGATGGATATGGTGAATCGTCTTGGATCCGTGTGTTCGGTGATGAAGAAGATTCCCGGGATGGGAGGGGGGCAGGTACCCTCAGGAGCACTTGAGGAGGGCGAAAGAGAAATGAAGCGATTTCGGGCTATAATAAGCTCAATGACGCTCAAAGAGCGCCTCTATCCGCGCCTTTTGAATGATTCTAGAAGGAATCGGGTGGCTTGTGGAGCTGGAGTGGCCGCATCAGAGGTTGATAAGCTGCTTTCCCGATTTGATCAAATGCGGCAGTATGCTAAACTAATAAAGAAATCGGGCGGATTCCGCTCAATCTTTAAATAGGTAGGCTCTCTATTTTAACTAAGGATTTTTACTATGCCTGTTGCTATTCGTCTCTCTCGTATTGGCACCAAACATAAGCCATTCTTTCGTATGGTAGTTGTTGATTCACGCAAAAAGCGTGATGGGGAGTGCCTTGAAAATATTGGTACCTACGATGGTATCAAAGGTGAGCTTGTTCGTTTTGATGCAGAGCGCTATGATGCGTGGGTTAAAAAAGGTGCACAGCCTTCCGATACTGCGAAAAAACTCTATCGCCTTTTTAAAAAGAAAAGTGCCGGGAGTGCCGGGACAGATACACCAAAAAAAGCTCCAAAAACTTCCGTGAAAAAAGATGTGCAACCTAAAAAAACAGCAGCAAAAGATGAAGCATCTACAGAATCTTCATCAACTTCGGCGTAATATACAAGGTAGTGCATGACAAAAGAGTTGGTTGCTCACATTGTAAAGCAACTTGTGAATCATCCCGATGATGTATACATTTCTATAAGCAAGTCTGGCGATAAAAATAGTATTGAGATAACGGTTAACGAGCAGGACCGTGGTAAAATTATCGGCAGAGAAGGACAGATTATTAAAGCTATTCGCCTGCTTGTAAATGCGATTGTTGTTGATGATAAAAAAATAGCAGTTGATGTAGCTCGATAGGCGCCATGAACATTTCTATAGCTACAGTTTTTAATGAACTGTATGAACCATTCTTACGAACCAGTTTAGTAAAGCGTGCGCAAGAACGTGATCTTGTCTCAATAGAAACCCTCAATTTATTTGATTGTGTAAAACCAAAAGAGCGCATCGATGCGCCAACGTTTGGTCCTGGTGCGGGAATGCTTATCAAACCAGTTGTAGTTGAACGAGCAGTAGAAACGCTTGAAAAGCAGCATGGGCCGGCATTTAAAATTTTCTTTTCGCCGCAAGGCAAAAAACTAACGCAATCATTACTGAAGCAGATCGCCCACAAAGCAACTCAGAAAGGGCATCTCATGCTCCTTCCTGCCCGCTATGCAGGAATGGATGCACGCGTGGAAAAAGAGGAGGCAGATGAAATCAAAGCGGTTGGAGATTTGGTGCTAATGGGTGGCGATATTCCAGCTATGATGCTTTTGGAAGGAATGCTCCGATTGATTCCTGGCGTGGTGGGTAAAGAAGAATCAGTGCGTGAAGATTCTTTTTCGGGACCATTTGTGGATTATCCCGAGTTTACTGAACCAGTTATCTGGCATGGCATGACAGTGCCGGAAGTGATTCGTTCCGGTAATCATAAAGCTATTGATGAATGGCGTTATAACGAAGCTGCAAAAAAATCAGTTTTACATCACTTTTATTGGCTCAAAAGCTCTGCCATGACGACTGATCAAAAAAAGAAAGCCGCACGGTATATTCCTCCTCATTACGTGGTATTAATGCACGGAGACGTGTTGGTTGGTCCTGAAAAAAGGGTAGGAACTACTTCTATTATGTCGATCGATATACACGATATTGCGCGATCTTCATGTACGTATGGAGTGAAACAGTTTTTTCTCTCGACACCTCTCAAAGATCAGCAGGCTATTGCAAATCATTTTCTTTCTTTTTGGCAGAAGAAAGCAGGAGCCGAATACAACAAACAGCGCCATGATGCCATTAAGGAAGTGCGTATTGCATCATCTCTCGATGAGGTTATTGCAGCAATTACCAAAAAAGAAGGAAAAGAGCCGGTCCTTCTCGCCACTTCAGCGAGACAAACGGGAGACGAAAAAGCTCTTACCTACTATGATCAAGAACGCGTTTGGGAGCATCAAAAGCCAGTATTAATTCTGCTCGGCACGGGGCATGGCTTATCGCCGGCTGTTATCGAGCGGTGCGACTACGTATTAGGGCCGATACAGGGCTTTACGGACTTTAATCATCTTTCTGTGCGTTCGGCTGCGGCAGCTATTTTGGATCGATGGCTAGGGATTAATGAGCGGTAGGGGAAAAAATTGTCAGCAGGCAAACTATCCCGTTCGCCCTGAGCTTGTCGAAGGGTATTGTCAGTACGCTGATTTTGAGCTATATTAGAGGTATAATTGATCATTTATTATCATGCTATCTATGACAAGGACAGGGCGCCATGAAAGCAAAAGGCTATACAAAAGAGACCATTACAAATATTGGAACACGTTCTACATCTTTACCTCCGTTTGAAGTGGGAGATACAATTGCAGTTCACCTTCGGATAAAAGAGGGTGATAAAGAACGCGTTCAGGTGTTTCAAGGTGATGTAATTGCTATCAAACACCGTGGCTCATCCAGCTCGTTTACCGTTCGAAAAATGGGCGCTCACAGTATTTCTGTTGAACGAATTATTCCATTTCATTCCCCGACTATTAAAGATATTAAGGTGATTAAGCGTGGTGATGTGCGACGTGCAAAATTGTACTATGTACGTGATCGCGTTGGTAAAAGTGCTCGTATTAAAGAAAAGCGTGAGAAGAAAACCGCCGTTGCAAAAGGGCCCGGAGCAGACGATACCATTGCTGTACAAACTGACACGCAGCAAACCGAAACGCTTGCAGCAAAATAGTAGCACTCTTTGGGAGAGCAGAGTCCATGAAGTGCTTTTTGAGTAGTCTTGCCTTACTTTTATTACTTTCTTCGTGTGGCGTAAGTTCCGAAAAGAAGCGTGGAAAAAGTCAGGTTGTAGGACGGTCAAAAAAAAATCAAAAACAAGCCTTAGAAGATATCAAAATTCAAGAAGCCAAACAGGCTGATATTCCTATTCCCCTTTCGGCCACTTCGCTCTCTCGCCAGTATCATGTGGATGCAGATCGAGTGATGCTTGGCTATCGTGATTATACTCTTTCTCCACAAAAATTAGTTACGTTTTATGAACATGAAATGGAGCGTCTTGGATGGTGTTCCATTTTTGCTGTATCGGGATATGAATCAATGCTGCAGTTTGCAAAGCCGGATCGCCTCTGTATCGTCTCTATTCGCCCTCAGAATGGGAGAAAATCTGTTGAGTGGGTGATTTCTACTGGTTTTTTAGGCAAAAAAGATACGGCCTAAGGCTTATATTTCCTTTTAAAATAGGCCAAACCCTTGTTAAAACCCCTCTTTTTGGGGTATTATAATATAAGAATAACGTATTAAGTTTTAATAGTGAGGTATTTATGAAGAAGCATTTTTTACTTTTTATTGTATTGATAGGGTTAGCCCCGAGCGCCTTCTGCCTGGAAGCGCAGCAGGAGCAAAAGTCAAACGCAAAAACCGTAGGCTGGAAAGATAGAGTTCAAAACTGGCAAACCACATTTAAAGATGGAGCAGCGTACGAAAAAGATGTCTGGGCTAAGGGATTGCCTGCTGCCAGAAAAAAATTATGGTATAAAAAACAGCTCACAAAAAAAGAACAATTATATTTCAATGCTCTAAAAAAGAGAGTCGGAGGTATCGCCGCAATTATTACTCTTCTTGTCATGGTGTATGGTGCGTATAAAGTAAAAAAATATTACGAGGAAGAAGAAATCACCGAAGGAAAAGATTTTCTTATATATGAAGAAAGTAACGGAAAAGAAGAAGAAAGCAGCAGCAGCGAAGAGGAAAGAGAAGAAAAGAAGGTAGAGCCAACGCTCACTTATGACGAAGAAATAGAATTGATTCAGGGCATAGTTAGCATGTTGTTTGACCCGAATAATGAATTAGCGGTAAACGATGTATATGACAGGTTTTCTCCTAATATACAAAATGCTTTCGACTATAGACGTAAAAAAGGGACGTTGTGGGGCAATCCCCGTGAGAAATCCATGATGACTACTGGAGTACGAGATAAGTTAGAAAAATATTTTAAGAAACGAGAAGAGTTTGATAAGAAAAAAAGCGAAATAGAGCTCATTGAAGAAGAAAGTAGCAGCAGCGAAGTACAGCAAGAGCAATCAGGAGAAGAAGAAAAAGAATTGCAGGATGGCCTGACAAAGATGAAAGAGAAATTGGATAAGAAGGCGAAGGATAAGAAGAAGAGTCGTCCTGTGAATGAAGCTGATATAGAAGCCTTAGGCACAGAATTGGGTGAAATTTATAACAACTTTTCTGATGACGTAAAAGAAGCTTTCAATAGCAAACTTAGCTCATCGGAGCTGCACTTTCCTGGAGATATTTCGCAAGAAAAAAACAAAAGTCTGAACAAGCTTCTGAAATATTTTTTTCCTGGAGTAAATCCTGATTAGAATTAAGGGTCATAATTTTAAATTGTGATATGGGATACCTAAAAAACGATGCTGAAATGAATCCATCCGGTAAAGGTTCGCGCGTCAATTTTTTGGGTATGATTTATATTGCATCCGGCACCAAAAATAAAAGGTTTGTCGAATAATCCCTTGAGTATCGCATGAGAAATATTTAAGTACCCTCCATGGCGCACTAATGTATCCGTTTTTATTGTTTTCGTTGGCAAGATAATCGCTTGATTGGAAAAAATGGTTGCATTGTAGCCGCTTTCAATAATGGTGCGTCGTTCTCTAAACTGTAAGGTTAAAAGGATATCGGTGCCGTTACCGGGCTGAATTCTGGCATTTTTGGGCAAGATAGGAAACCAAGAGCGATTAAAGCCATGAATGAATCGGAGCTGCGTGATGGCTGCAAAAGAACGGCGCAGTTTGCTCACAAAACTATATGATGCTTCCCCTCCAATCCCTAGATTAAAAAACCGGGTGCCCACAAAAGGGGTATGCCGATCTTGAAGTTCCACCTTTCTTCGGGTAGGAATGCCCACCAATCCATAGCCAACAAGTTGTACTTTTTTTCCCAAAAAATGGCGATAGCCGCCGGAAAATACCAGATCATCTAACCCAGTGCGCGATGCATGAAAGGGATCGGAGCCGGTAAACGTGCCATGATCTGTTTCAATGGCAGTTGTTGCCTCGAGCCACCAATGCTTGGAAGGTATATACCGCAGATTTAAAAGTGAGCCTCCGGCTCTTCTTTTTTCGCAGCCATCGAGATTGGTGCGCTTATCTAGAAGACGGCGCTTTCGGGTGAAAAAAAGAGGGACGGCAGAAAGGAGTACACGAGATTTCATACGCTCAAGAACGGCCGCAATCGTAAAAATTCTGCGAATCCTGAGGTTGTATACCAGCGTGACGGCAGATAATGAGTTGCCCAGAGTGCACATGAGAAAGAGAAACAATACTTTTCTTTTCATGGAAATCATTTGATTATTACTCCGCTTTGATCCATCGTCATTCTATTTTGATGGATACCTTCTCCGTTCGCCCTGATAGTTCGATAAACTCACTAGTAAACGCTGCGCTCAGTTCTCCCTCCGTTCGCCCTGAGCTTGTCGAAGGGTTGGAAAATTTGCATCCAGAGAATCACTTTTAAAGAAAGATACAAAAACATTTTAACACTTAATGTCATTTTTTTTTCACAAGTTTTTTATCTGACGGTTTCAAAAACCCTTCGACAAGCTCAGGGCGAACGGAGTGGGGGTCTTTTTACGCGTAATTCAATATTAGGTTACACGGCTTGGCTTGTTGATCGTCTTCTATATCGAGTTTTTTGTAGTTTTCTTTGTATTTGTTTTCGGTAATTTTGTTTTTTCAATGGACGCTTTTTTTTCATTCGTTTGGATGAAAAATAGAGTGAGCTATTATAGATTGGACTATTCAAACCAAAAAGGTGTTGAAAGTGGGTACTAAATTGTGCTTCTACGGCGATTAGCTGGTAAAAAGAAAAGAGAAGGGAAAGATAGAGCGGTGATTTAAATAAGCATTTCATGGGTTTTCCTTTTTGTGGCTTATCATATGCATGTATGGCAAAGAGAGCAATAATTGCGCACAAAAAACAGGCAATTCCTCAAAATGAAGAACTGCCTGCATGTGGGTGGGATGGGATTCCTACCCAAACGTTGCACCTTTAACGGCGATAGCCACCGGCAGGTTGTTGGCGTCCGCCTTGTTGTCGTACGCCAAGACGGTTTTTAAGTCTGCTGACTTCTCGTTCTTTGCTTCTGATTTTATTTTGTACGCTTGAAAGCCTTCTTGAAATGCGGTTACGCCGTCTTTCAGAAGTGGCCGATTTCATCTGATCTTGCAAAGAAGCCGCTTTATCTTGAAGCTTAGCAAGTCTTTTTTCTTCTCTATCAAGCTTGCGATAAGGATCTCTCCCGCGGGAGCGTGAACCTCCAATGAGTGCGCCGCCTACAAGGCCTACACCAGCCCCAATAGCTGCCCCTCTGCCACCGTAAACTGCACCACCAAAAGCTGCACCGGTAAGGCCGCCCCAGAGTGCGCCACGGCCTGCGCCGCCGTCATCATAATATGCTTCAATTGGTTTTTTATATGCAAAACTTGCGATTAAAAGAAGCGCAGCCAATAACGATGGCACTACTCCCTTTTGCATGGCGGGCGTTTTGCGCTTTAGCCATCGTCGCTGTTTTTTTGAAAGTATTTTCTTCACAATGTTCTCCTAAAGGTTACTAATAATTATTATTCATTTTTATATGTCTTCGCTGGACGGCCGTTGGTTGATAATCAGTTTGATTTTCTTGCATGTGATAGCGGGATCTTCTTCTTCTTTGTCTCGGTTCATAGGAAGCAGGATTTTCTGCACGGCGCCGTCTATTTTTTATGATGCGCCGAACAAGCAGGCTTCCGGCCACTCCCACGCCAAAACCAAGAGGGAACCATTTTGCACTTCCTGCGATTCCAGCAATGGCAGCACCGGCACCACCGCCGAAGATAATTCCTGTAGCGGTTTTTGCGCGATCGCTTGCAGCGTGAGCCGATTGTTTATGCATGAGTGATACGGCAACGCCAAATACCAAAACGACTGCCAAAAACGGTTTAACGTATGGCGTAAGCCTGTTTATAAAGCGATTTTTATTGCGTGAATGCTTTTTCATGGCTCTCTCCTTTTACCACCACGATAAGAAATCTTATATCTCTATATAAATTTTACAATTTGAAACTAATATATTGCAAGGGTAATAAGGGAGAAGGGCCTATTTTGCCTAAGTAGCGCGATAATTTTTTTCTATACGAATATAATTATGAGATTAAAAAAGGGATAATTCGATTGATTTTGCCGGCGCCGAGCAACAGAATGAGATCATCTTTACCGGCAAGATGATTTAGCTGAGCACGAATGCTGTTAAATTCCGGCTCGAAGGGAAGGTAGGTTACCGAAAATGAAGGGCGATGGTTCTTAATAGTCTGGGCAAGCTGCTTGCTCGTAACGCCCGGAATGGGAGCTTCGCTTGCGGGGTGAATATCGGTAATGATGAGATGATCGATAGTGCTATCGAGAAAGGTTTCTACGAATGAATCCCACAGTGCGTGAGTGCGTGAATAGCGATGGGGTTGAAAAACAACCGTTAGTTTGTTGTGGGCGCGGTGGCGTGCCACTTTGAGTGTGCAAGCAATTTCTTTTGGGTGATGGCCATAATCATCAAATAGTTCGGCCCCTTGGTAGGTGCCGCGATAGGTAAAACGGCGATCAACCCCTTTGAACGAAGCAAGTGCGCGAGTGATAACAGGAAGTGGCACCTCAAGTTCTCGCGTGAGCGCAATGGCGCCCAGCGCATTTAATACATTATGTTTACCCGGCATGTTGAGAGTAATTAGGCCGAGTGGCTGTTCCTGGCCAGAGTGATGAAGAGTAAAGTGTGAGTTATTTGGTTGTAAATCAATGTTGGTTGCATACCAGTCTGCACGTGCAGAGAGCCCATACAGCACTGTTTTAATAGTGGGTATAGGTAAAATGGATTGAATATTTGGATCATCGATGCATAAAATGGCCGAGCCATAGAAGGGAAGGTTGGTTAAAAACTGCCGAAAGGTCCGTTTAACGTCCTCTAGATCCTTGTACGTTTCAAGATGCTCTAGATCGATGTTGGTTACGATGGCTAGAGTGGCATGCAAATGAAGTAAAGATCGGTCGCTTTCATCCGCTTCTGCAACTAAAAAGTCACCTTCTCCCATGCGTGCATTATTCGAGATGGTTTTAAGATGGCCACCAATAATAACGGTTGGATCCATTTTAGCTTCAATTAAAATGTGCGAAACGAGTGAAGTAGTGGTGGTTTTACCATGTGATCCGGCAATTGCCAGGCTATATTTTGTACGCATGAGTTCAGCAAGCATCAACGCGCGGGGAATTGTAGGAATAGCCCGTTGCTGCGCAGCTCTAATTTCCGGATTATTTGGTTGAATAGCAGAAGAGTAGACCACGGTATTGATAGAGGAATCAGTGCAGTCGGCGGTATTATTCCCTTTAAACACGTTGCAGCCGATGTCCCTCAATTTCTGTATACTGGGTTGATCGAGATCAACGTCACAACCAGAAATGTGATATCCTTGAGCACGAAGAATCGTGGCGATACCGCTCATACCGATGCCACCAATACCTATAAAATGAATATGTGTTTCTTTGTTATACATGCGATCCTTCGTTGGAGAAAAGTATAGCGAAGGGCAAAAAAAAAGCTATAAGAAGGGATATATGAAGCAAAAATTTGTTTTGTTGTGGGGATTGGCGGTACCGGCGATATTCATGGCGAACGGTGAAAAAAACTGTTATTTTAACACTGTTTTTTTATCAAATTATGATAAAGTAAAACGTCACCTTGTGAAGCACGATGGCTTTATTAACGGGTTTTTAACAACCCATGACGCTCTTAAGATTAACTACCTATGGCTCAAGCGATCCGATGCACGGTATACGGTTATTTTTTCAGGAGGATTTTGGCCGGGAAGAAAGGAGGGATTAGCTACCTTTTATAAGATTTTTCCAGAGGATTGTAATCTGCTTTTTTTTGATGCGCGGGGACATGGGGGCAGTGAAGGAAGTTTGTTGCAGAGCATGTGGCGATACGGGACGTATGAGCCTCAGGATGTCATGGCTGCTATTGCATGGGTGCATGCGCAAACTGAGCTGCCAATTATAGTTTTCGGACTATGCGCCGGCGCATTTCACAGTACGCATGCGTTGATTAAGATGCATCGGCAACGTATTTTAACGCAGCATCAGGTAAAAGCATTAATTTTTGATAGCGGGTGGCGCTCTCCTACTGAAGTCAGTGAAACAACCTTTCCGAGTGAATGGCGTAAGCGAGTACGCAAACAGACAGCTCAGATGCCCCTTTTAATTCGTGTAGCCGCCGAAAAAACAGTGGGTTGGCCAGTTGCAAAAAGTTTGGAATTTTTTATTCGCTGGGGGATTTCTCCCTGGTATTGGCGCCATGATCGATCAATAAATCTTTCAAAAAAAATTGGGCAGCTTCCTATTCCTATTCTTTATATTCATTCGCTTGATGATACATATGCTCACATCGGGCCGATTAAGGCACTGGCGTGCGACAGTCAACAGCCCTCAACGTGGTGGATAAAAGAGCCATCCGGTCACGCGATCCATCACCTTAAACATACAGTGCAATACAGAGCAGTCTTAGCATACTTTTTATCGCAGATTGCTTAAAGAAGTTCGCGCAATTTACGGAGTTGCTTTTTGAGTGTCGAGATATGATTAAGAAGTTCTTCTTGATCCCAATCAGTTTTTTTCGCGAGTAGCTCCTTTTGGGGTTCATCTAGTACTGCAGTAACGGTAGCGCCAGCCTGGAAAGCATGGAGCTTTTTTTTCGCTCCCGGAATGGTAAATCCTTCTTTATAAAGGAGCAGCTTAATCTTTAAGAAAGTGGTCAAATCATCCTCGCTATAAAATCGCTGACCGCCGCTTGATCGATCCGATGAAAGGCCAAATTCTATCTCCCAAAATCGTATTACAAATCGCTCTACTCCTACCTTTTGAGCTAATTCACCAATACGAAACTTCTTCCGTTCCATTTTCATTAAGATCTCCTTTTTAAAGAATAGTTAGATGCACTCCTTGAGTTATAGCGTAGCAGGGCCAATATGTCTAGCCGATACCGTGATTCTATGGTATCATGCATACTATTCAAGGTGCGGTTTTTTGCATAATAATATGACGTATAGAAAGGTCGATTCGATGAACATTAAAGATATGATCATCCCATTTATTCTAGCAATAGGAACTACATGGGCAATTCAGCATTTTTTCTTTGGCCCAAAAGACAGTACGCAGCAGTATGAATTCTCTGCGCCTCAATCACAATTAGAATGCTCACCGCTCTCAAAAAATGTTTCATTTGCGGAAGGTAAGCGCAAAGCTGAGCAAATTGTACCGATTGAGACCAGTTGGGGATCGCTTGAATTTTCAACGAATGCTGCGTCACTTAGTCGGTTAAGTTTTAAGCGAAGTATGGATGGCGAGCGGGTCATTGGTACTATTTTCCCATCAAATGATCAAGAGAATCGTGCGTTTATGGTGGCGATTGATGATCAAACACCGTATCAGTATCGCGTGGTTGATCAAAAAGATACTGGCTCAACCATTGAGCTTACGTTTGAGGGAAGTTCTGATCAAGTTTCTATTCGTAAAACCTTTGTGATCTATAAAGAGCTGCACCAAATTGATCTTAAACTGAGCGTTATTCCTGCGAAAAATCAGTCCGTTCAGCCCCGTATTTTTTATCCCGCTCCAATCATGCCAGAGCTGAAAGAACAGCAAGCAATTGCAGGAGATGTTCTCTTTGGCGCTGATACGTTCAAAAAAGAGCTTCGTGATAGTATTAAGCCGGATAACTACTGGGTGAAACCGACCTTATTTGGTGCGGAGAATAAATATTTTGTGCATGCGCTGGTTGGCGATGCGCATGGCTTTGCGCAGCGGGCCTACTATAAACTTATCGATGCAAAACAACTGCAAGCAATTGTGGAGGGGCCGGTAATCGATACCGAAAAGAACTGGAATCTTTCGTTCTATGTTGGCCCAAAAGAATCATCAGCGATGAAGCCAGTAAGTGAGAATCTCGAATATACGCTTGATTATTCCGGTATTTGGGCCCCCATTTCTCGAATTCTTTTAATGCTGCTCAACTGGATTAATGATTTTGTGCATAACTATGGCTGGGCAATTATTATTCTTACGGTACTGATGAAACTGCTTTTGATGCCGTTTTCAATGCGTGCAAAACAGAGCCTGAAAGGTCGTTCTGAAATGCAAAAGCGTTTGCAGTATATTCAGCAAAAATATAAAGATAATCCGCAAGCAAAAGCAGAGGCGCAATCTGAATTTATGCGTAAGCATGGTCTTGGATTGGGTGGCTGCTTGCCGATGTTACTGCAAATTCCTATTTTCTTAGGATTAAGCCGCGTCCTTTCAAGTTCAATTGAACTGTATCAATCGTCATTCCTGTGGATCAAAGATTTATCGGCACCGGATCCATACTACATTTTGCCGGTTTTTGTACTGCTTGGGATTGTGCGTTCTGCGTTTAATGCTGATGCTCAGCAGCGACTGCCACTTCTTGCAATGGCGCTCGTATTTGGTGCCGTGAGTGCTACGCTTCCAAGTGGATTAGTGCTTTATATCGCGATTGGCGCAATTCTTAATATTGCGGTTGGCTTTTAGCTATTCAAAAAAGGGGATCGATGATGCATCAATTACCAACGATTGCGCAGCTGTTAAAAGGGTTGCAGCAAATACCCTATTTGGCTTCCAAGAATCTGTATCGAGTGGCAGAACATTTTCTCAACATGGATGCCGAGAAAATGGAACAATTTTGTGCATTACTTTTGCGTGCAAAAGAGCGAGTAATTAAGTGTGAACTTTGTTTTTCATGGCGGGAAAAAGAGCACGACTGTATTTTTTGTGCCAATCAAAAACGTGATCAACAGATGATCTGTGTGGTGGAGTCATGGCAGGAGCTTTTGGCGATTGAACAAACTAACGGATACACCGGGGTATACCACGTGCTTGGAGGGATTATTTTTCCGCTTGATGGCGTTGGTCCTGAAGATCTTACGATTGAACCGCTCATCAAACGAGTGCAACAGGATGGTAGTAAAGAGATTATTCTGGCGCTCAGTCAAACCCCCGAAGGTGAAGCAACCTCCGCCTACATCGCAAGTAAACTAAAAGAGAGCGATATTTCAGTGACTTGCTTAGCTCGTGGATTGCCGGTGGGCTCTACGTTGGTAACCATGGATCGATTAACGGTGTTTAAAGCGTTATCTGAGCGCCGTCCTTTTTAACGTGAAAGAATTTAATGAACGAATCTGCGCAAAAACAATTTTTCCTTTGCAAAAAACGTCGAGAAGAGTTAATTAACAGCATTAAAGAGCAGTATCCAAAAATAAAAAATGCCCTGGTATTTTTAATCGCTGGCTTTGAAACGGATC